>VOFJ01000912.1_pt1 | contig 45144 bp, 82 predicted proteins | sample 5384081 | NCBI WGS metagenome assembly VOFJ01 (sample SAMN12384729, study PRJNA508395) | human gut metagenome | isolation source: healthy gut I | host: Homo sapiens
ACAAGTTACGTATTGCTCACGGAATACTGTAACACACATGGCATGATAGCCCAGACTCAAAAAATGCATGGCAAGGGGTTCTCCTTCTCGGTAACTGACCTTGTGATATCCTCCGCCCGGACAAATCAGAATGATCGGCCGTTTCTGGATCTTCATCTCGTCCGGAAGTGTATCCAGTATATAAAACTGTGCTCGGCTCGTCTTATCAGAACCTTCCACTTGAATTGGTATTTCTTTATATATCATAATACTATCCTCTAGCGCTGTTTATTTTCGTAAACTGTTCATACCTTAAGACTCTTTGACGAGTCAGGGTAAAAATCGCAGGAAGTGTCTGCCGCCCCCTGCGATTCAAAAATCTTACTTGTAATTTACAATTTTGCCAAAATCAGCTTTCAGAGAAGCTCCGCCTACAAGTCCTCCATCGATATCGGTTTTGCGAACAAGTTCTGCTGCATTTCCGGCATTCATAGAGCCACCGTACTGGATTCTTACTGCTTCACCTGCTGTTCTCATCATATACTTCAGCGATGCAGTCACGAATTACCTTACATACTTCTGTGCCTGGTCGGATGTAGCTGTCTTGCCTGTTCCGATTGCCCAGATTGGCTCGTAAGCAATAACCATGTTCTTTACCTGCTCTGCTGTAACGTCCTTCAAATCGCTCTTAATCTGCATACGGATAAAATCAAGTGTAATACCCATTTCTCTCTGCTCTAAGGATTCGCCGCAGCAAAGAATTGGTGTAAGACCTGCTTCAAATGCTTTCTTTACCTTTTTATTTAACAGGCAGTCGCATTCTTTGAAGTAATCACGACGCTCGGAATGTCCGATAATAACATATTTTACACCTGCATCTACAAGCATTTCTGCTGAAATTTCACCTGTATAAGCGCCCTTATCTTCAAAATACATATTCTCAGCGCCAACTGCTACATTGGTTCCTTTTTTTACAGCTTCAACTACAGGTACGATATCTATTGCAGGTACGCAATATACAACATCGACTTCATCGTTTACAACCAATGGCTTTAATTCTTCACATAATTTTACAGCCTGGCTTGGAGTCATATTCATCTTCCAGTTGCCGGCAATAATTTTTTTTTTCTTGACATTTTATTATCTCCTTGTGGATTGAAATATTACAAATCTTACTTTCACGACTCATCTAAACTCAGCCTTCGCTTTCAGCTCGACTTCGTTAAGATTCGCTGTGTAAGTTCGAACTAAACTCATCCTTCGCTTTGCTCGGATTCGTTAAGGTCTTACTTATCATTTGCGGCTGCTACGCCAGGAAGTTCTTTTCCTTCCAGAAATTCAAGAGATGCTCCGCCGCCTGTTGAAATGTGGCTCATCTTGGAACCATATCCTAACTGGTTTACAGCAGCAGCAGAATCACCACCACCAATAATTGTTGTAGCGTCTGTATCAGCAAGTGCTGCAGCTACTGCCTTTGTTCCGGCTGCAAGTTTGCATTCTCAAATACACCCATTGGTCCGTTCCATACAACGTGTGTTTAGCTGTCTTTTAACAGCCTCTGAATATAACTCGATTGTCTTTGGTCCAATATCGCAAGTCCCTGACATCCGTCCGAATCAAAGATTTTTTCAACTTTTCAATTTGCTCCATTGGAGAAATCGTCTGCAATGACTGTATCTACAGGAAGAAGAAGTTTTTGCCAAGACCTTTCTCCTTTGCCATCATTTCTTTAACATGTAGTCAATACTGGCAGTTTCATCAAGAATGAATTTCCAACTGTACCGCCCTGAGCTTTACTGAATGTGTAAGACATACCACCACCAATGATCAGTGTGTCAACTTTATCGATCAAGTTCTCAATTACAGAAATCTTGCTGGATACCCTTTTGCTCCACCGAGAATTGCAACGAAATGGACTCTCCGGGTTGTTTACTGCATTTCCAAGGAAATCGATCTCTTTCTGCATTAAATATCCAACAACTGCTGTGTCCACATATTTTGTAATACCTACGTTTTGAGCAGTGTGCACGATGTGCTGTTCCAAATGCATCATTAACAAATACATCGCAAAGAGAAGCAAGTTCTTTTGAATTCGTCTCCGTTCTTTTTGTTTCTTCTGCGCGATAACGTGTATTCTCAAGTAAGATAACGTCTCCGTCTTTCATCTCAGCTACTGCTGCTTTTGCGTTGGTCCTACTACTTCAGGATCTGCTGCAAATTTAACTTCCTGTCCAAGAAGCTCTGAGAGTCGTACTGCAACTGGTGCAAGAGATAACTCCGGTACTGGCTGTCCCTTAGGTTTTCCAAGGTGTGAGCAAAGGATGACCTTTCCTCCGTCAGCAATCAGCTTTTTAATTGTAGGAAGTGCTGCAACAAGACGGTTCTCGTCTGTGATTTTTCCATCAATAAGTGGTACGTTAAAATCGCATCTTACAAGAACCTTTTTCCTTTTTACATTGATATCATCTACTGACTTTTTTATTTAACATAACATTCTCTCCATTCTCAAAATGAATATACTCTGGCTTGTTCTGCCAAAATGCTTTTTTAAGCAATAAAATTATATTTCTATTATTTAAAAAGGATCCTATCCATATTAGACCGGACCCTTTGTGAGTCTTTATGAAATACTCGAAATCTTATGCAAGCTCTGAGAAGTATTTGATTGTTCTTACCATCTGGCTTGTGTAAGAATTCTCATTGTCATACCATGAAACAACCTGAACCTGTGTTGTTCCGTTGTCAAGTGGCATAACCATTGTCTGTGTTGCATCGAACAGTGAACCATATCTCATTCCAACGATATCACTGGATACGATCTCATCTGTGTTGTATCCGAATGACTCATTAGAAGCTGCTTTCATAGCCTCATTGATCTGCTCTACTGTAACGTTACCCTCTACAACTGCTGTAAGGATTGTTGTTGATCCTGTAGGTGTTGGTACACGCTGTGCAGAACCGATGAGTTTTCCATTCAGCTCTGGAATAACAAGACCGATTGCTTTTGCAGCACCTGTGCTGTTTGGTACGATATTAACTGCTGCTGCACGAGATCTTCTTAAATCACCTTTTTCTGTGCATGGTCCATCAAGAGTCATCTGATCTCCTGTGTAAGCATGGATTGTGCTCATGATACCAGATTTGATCGGTGCAAGATCATTCAGTGCCTTAGCCATAGGTGCAAGACAGTTTGTTGTACAAGAAGCTGCAGAAATAACTGTATCCTCTGGTTTTAACTCATTGTGGTTTACATTATATACGATTGTTGGCAGGTCTTTTCCAGCTGGTGCGGAAATAACAACTTTTCTAGCTCCTGCTTTGATATGTGCCATGGATTTTTCTTTAGATGTATAGAATCCTGTACACTCCAGAACAACGTCTACACCGATTTCTCCCCCATGGAAGTTCCTCAGCATTAGCTTTTGCGTAGATTTTGATCTCTTTTCCGTCAACAATGATAGAATCCTCTGTAGCCTCTACCTTATCAGCTAAAGCATATCTTCCCTGAGAAGAATCATACTTTAACAGGTGTGCAAGCATCTTAGGAGATGTCAGGTCGTTGATTGCAACTACCTCATATCCCTCTGCTCCAAACATCTGTCTGAAAGCTAAACGTCCAATACGTCCAAAACCATTAATCGCTACTTTTTACTGCCATGATTAATTCCTCCTAAAGTTTTAAATTTAGTTCTTTACATTTTATGCTGATATCTTCAACAAAAGTTTGTTAAAGATTCATCAACCTCTTTCATTGTACTAAAAGAAAGTACAAAAATTCAAGTCTCTTTTCGAATTCTATCGAAGTGTCAAAAAAAATCGGCTTTCTTTCCTTAAATTCTGTATAATATTTAAAATTACACCCTTTTAAAATGTCACACGCCTTGTCAAATTCCCATGCAATATGCTCTGGCCGGTGCCCATCTGCACCAACTGTAACAATTTCGCCTCAAGCTCTCTGTAACGCTTCAGAATATCCGGATGCGGATGTGCGAAGGGCAGTCCATATTTGAGTCCTGCCATATTAAGCTCAAGCCCTTTGCCATGTTCAATCAGTTCTCTTAAAAAAGAGCGTCTATCTCATCTGCAAACATCTTATACGAATATTCTTTTTTCTTTGTTCTTACCATATCTTACCACATAATCCAGATGTCCCATAACATCAAAATCATGAAAATGTCTGATATCCTCCAGACTCTCCTCAAAAGGTCATCCTGTATACTTGCGCATCAGTCTTTCCTTCAAACAGCTTTTCGGGACGCCGGGTCTACACCGTGAACCGAATGAACCGATCCAATCACCATATCAAATGGATACTTTGGGACGAACCTACTGTAATATTCTGCAAGATGCGGTCTGAGACCAAGTTCAACCCCTATCCGGACCTCTATCTGATCCCGATATTGTTCCCTTAACCTTGTCATAGTTGTAAAATATTCATCTACATCAAAAAAAATCTGCTCTCCCTCGCCCCACTGATCGTCATCTTTGTCATAATGATCTGTAAAGCAGATGGCTTTTAAACCCTTCTGGATGGAAGCTTCTATCATTTTCTTTTGACAGACCTCTGCATCATAAGAAAAGCTGCTGTGCATATGTGCATCTGTTTTCATAGAATCGTTCCTCCTCCAAGAACATATTCTCCATCATAAAAAGCACCAGTGCCTGTCCCGGTGTGATCGCACGTACCGGTTCATCAAATGTACATAAAATTTCGTCTTCACCTGTACGTTCGACTGTACACCATGCACCTTTATGATTATAGCGGATCTTTCCCCACGCACGCTTCTTCCCATCAATGTCAGCAACCGACATGAAATTCACATGATTAGCACGTACATATCTGGACATGGATTCTTCATTGGTTCCCACAACTACTTCATTTGTCTCTGGACGGATTTCCAGTACAAATGCCGGATGTCCCAGAGATAATCCAAGACCCTTTCTCTGCCCCACTGTATAATGTATGATTCCTTTATGCTGTCCTACAATCGTTCCATCGGAAGTCACGAAGTTCCCCGGCCGGATTGAACCTGCCGCCAATGTTTTCTTCTATATATGTGGCATAGTCTCCATCCGGAACAAAACATATATCCTGACTGTCTGGTTTATGAGCAACCAGAAGTCCGATATTCTCAGCCATCTTACGTACTTCGTCTTTGCTGTACTTTCCGACTGGCATCAGTGTTTTACTAAGCTGATCCTGTGTCAGATTATATAGCGCATAAGTCTGATCCTTCATGCTCGTCACGGAAGTCTTAATGGAATACCTTCCACTAGGAAGCTGTTCTACCTGTGCATAATGACCGGTCGCAATATAGTCTGCACCAATCTCCATCGCTCTTGTAAGCAGAGACTCCCATTTTACATAACGATTTTTACAGGCAATACATGGATTCGGTGTCCTTCCATGCAAATAGTCATCGATAAAATAATCGATGACATATTTTTTTAAATTCATTTTTAAAATTCATAACATAATAAGGAATGCCCAGACGGGCAGCTACCCGTCTTGCATCTTCCACAGCGGAAAGTCCACAGCATCCGCCTTCTTCCTGCTGCTTGAATTCATCTTCATCCTGCCAGATCTGCATTGTGACTCCGATCACATCATATCCCTGCTCCTTTAAAAAGCCAGGCAGCCACCGATGAATCCACACCACCGGACATTCCTACTACTACTTTTTTTTCTTCTCCATCACATCTACCTTTGCGATTTAATACTCTTCTGCCTCATCCTCTTCACCTTCGTGAATATCTGATTTTGGTTTCTGGAGTCCTTCAATTGTAATACCGTTCTTCTGTGCATAGTCCCAGAGTGCTGCATGGATTGCCTCCTCTGCGAGAAGTGAGCAGTGTACCTTTACAGGTGGAAGTCCGTCAAGTGCCTCCATAACCGCTTTATTCGTACCCTCCATTGCTTCCTGAACCGTCTTTCCTTTTACCATCTCAGTTGCCATACTGCTTGTTGCAACTGCAGCTCCGCATCCAAATGTCTTGAATTTTACATCTTTAATGATCTGGTTCTCGTCGATGTCCAGAATAAATTCTCATAATATCTCCACATTTTGCATTTCCAACAGTTCCTACTCCACTGGCATCCTCAATCTCTCCTACATTTCTTGGATGTTCAAAGTGATCCATTACTTTTGCTGAATACATTTATATTTCCTCCTGATGTTTGTGATTTATTATCTATTTTTTGTTTTTTTTAAGAAGTCCTCATAAAGTGGTGACATCTGACGGATATAAGCCACGATTTCTTTCAGACTGTCTACAACGTAGTCGATATCTTCTTTTTGTGATTTCCTCATTCAAAGTCAGTCTGAGTGATCCGTGTGCGATCTCGTGAGGCAGTCCGATTGCCAGAAGTACATGGGACGGATCTAAAGATCCTGATGTACATGCGGATCCACTGGAACCACAGATTCCTTTCATATCCAATCTGATCAGAAGTGACTCTCCTTCGATGAACTGGAAGCTGAAGTTTGCGTTGTTCGGAAGTCTCTTTGTCGGATGTCCGTTCAGTCTTGTATACGGTATCTCATCAAAACACGTTTGATCAGATAATCACGTACTTCTGTTTCTTTCTTTGTACGTTCTTGCATCGTGCGGATCGCACGCTCAGTTGCCGTTCCGATTCCCACGATTCCTGGTACATTTTCTGTTCCGGCACGACGTTTTCTCTCCTGAGCTCCACCATGAACGAATGAGCGGATTTTAACCCCTTTACGGATGTAAAGAAATCCAATTCCCTTAGGTCCGTTTAATTTGTGACCACTGGCACTCAACATATCAATATGACATTCGTCAACATTGATTGGAACCTGTCCAAATGCCTGTACTGCATCTGTGTGGAACAGTACGCCATGCTCATGAGCAATCTCACCAATCTCTTTGATTGGCTGGATCGTACCAATCTCGTTATTTGCAAACATCACAGAAATCAGGATTGTGTCCGGACGTATTGCTGCTTTGAGGTCATCTAATTTCACTACACCATATTCATCTACATCCAGATAAGTTACTTCGTATCCTCTCTTTTTTCAAGATACTCGGCACTATGAAGAATTGCATGGTGTTCAATCTTTGTTGTGATGATGTGTTTTCCTTTATTTCCATAAGCCTCTGCAGTTGCTTTCAATGCCCAGTTATCAGACTCTGAACCACCTGCTGTAAAGTAAATTTCTTCTGTTTTTGGCACCAAGCGCATTTGCAATGATCTCTCTGCTGTGTGATCACTTCTTTATTCTGTGCTGCAAAGCTATATACGCTGGAAGGATTTCCATAGTATTCTGTAAAAATAAGGAAGCATAGCCTCTACAACCTCTGGAGCTGTCTTTGTTGTTGCCGCATTATCAAGATAAATTAATTTAGACATCTTACATTACCCTTCTTTCTCTATTGTTGACTGCATTCTCCGTGGATAACACCCTCCGGATTCAGTTCTTTGCTTTCTTTTACAAGCTCATCCAGCTTGATTTCATTTACGGTTTTATTAATACTGTCGTTGATTTTCTGCCATACATACTTTTGTGACACATTCATCTGAAGCCATACACCCTTCTTCTGAATAAAATGCTGCGCATCTTACTGGTTCCAGATTACCTTCCAGGGCACGTAATACATCACCTACCGATATTTCTGACGCATCACGGGCAAGCACATATCCTCCGGACGCTCCCCGGATACTTTTTACAAGCCCTGCTTTTTCAGTAATGCAAAAAGCTGTTCCAGATATCGCTCAGACAATTTTTGTCTCGTGGCTATGCAGCCGATGGATACCGGTTCTTTTTCTCGCTAAATCTCGCCAAATCGATAATGGCTCGCAGACCATACTTTCCTTTTTGTCGACAGTTTCAATATTTTCACCTTCTTTTCCAATCCCTAGCAAAATACTGGGGATTTACTTTTAAGTAGAATATCACCCATTTTCCGTTCTGTCAAGCTTTTTTCCTACGAATATAATAAAGAAATAAAGGCATCTTTTGAGGTACTTTCATGGAGTTACACAATCCACTTATCAAAGGGACATTTATTTTAACCGTTACAGGGCTGCTCACCAGATTTATGGGGTTTTTTATCGCATTTTCCTAAGCCATACATTTGGAGCGGTTCAGGTCGGACTTTACCAGCTTATTTTTTCCCATTTATGCTCTTGGCTATTCCGCAACTTGTGCCGGAATCCAGACGATTCTCTCCCGCAGTGTTGCCAGCCGTCTTGTTCAGGGCAGAAAAAAAAGAAGCCCGCCAGCTTCTCTATACCGGACTTCTCATCACGTTGTCCGTCTCCTGCTGTTTTACAATTTTTTCTGCAAAAATTCGCGCCATTTTTGGCTGGCTCTGTTTTGGCGACCGAAGATGTGAACATCTTCTGATCCTGCTTTCTTACGTTTTTTTCCTTTCAGTGCTATACATAGCTGTATTACCGGATACTGCCTCGGCCTAAAAGACACCAAAATTCCTTCATCCTCTCAATTATTAGAACAAACTGTACGTATTTTCAGTGTTCTCGTTATTTGTCAGTTTTTAAAAACCACACCGAAGGATCTTCCGGCATCTGGATTGCTGTTCTGGGGTTGATATTCGGTGAAATAGCTTCTGCCCTTTATAGTCTAAAAAATGCGTTCGTAATAAACCTGGGCTTCATTTTTTCTTATTCCGTCTTCCCTTTCCTTACAGCAAATGTTTTCCGATGCAAAAGAGCTTATAAAACTGTCTCTTCCCCTTACCGGTAATCGCATACTTTTTAAATATACTGCAAAGTATCGAAGCAGTCTCTATCCCTGCTTCTTTACTAATTTACGGGCTTTTCCACCTCAGATGCCTTGAGTACTTATGGTGTCCTGACAGGCATGGCTCTTCCTTGTATCCTGTTTCCATCCGCTCTTACTAATTCTGCTTCCACAATGCTCTTACCTGCTATCACAGAAGCCCAGACTCAAAAAAACGTACAACGCATAAAGAAAATGATTCGAAGTTCCCTCTGTGGTTGCATTTTTTCTTGGAACTGGATGCCTGGCCGGATTCTTTCCTACTTGGTCCCGTATTAGGAAGACTGCTCTTCCATAGCTCTCTTGCCGGAGAGTTCATACGCACCCTTTCCTGGATGTGTCCATTTTTATACGCCAACAGTGCACTCATCAGCATTATCCATGGTCTCGGAAAAACTGGCATTTCTTTCTTGCTAAATACGCTAAGTCTTTTCATTCGAATCATTGGTGTCTTATATTTTACAGCATATTGGGGGGGAATCCCGGGATACCTGCATTGCCTTCTGGCAAAGCCAGATATTCCTTTTCGTAACCGGGATTTTTGTATATAAGCTATCATTTACGCCAGATGCTTTTTGAGCTCTCATTACAACACATAAAAAAAGAATGTTAGTTTTTATAATGTTCTCAAAAACATTTTCAGCAATACCGGATTGACCAGACACTCTAATGCAATTCCCATAGTAAGAAATAATACAAAACTTAACGTCTTCGTAGAATTCCATTCGCTCACCGGATATCGGAATAAATATAGTAAAAGCATTGCATAAGCCGGTATATAGCACAAAAATGCGGAAGCATACTTATAATGCATAATATCAATCCTTTGACTCCCAGCATAAGAAGTGCCGATGTCAGAATCATGCCACTTGCCAGTCCAGCCCATAAAAGAAACAGATAAGCTGCTATTTTCCGGAACTTTGTCCCAAGTATACCAAAGTCCGCCTGCCGGAAGCAGGCGTATCTGCGCTATATACCACATATAATCAAAAGATTTCAAATCATAGCCAAGATACTGGCTTCTGAACCACTCGCTCCAGATTCCCACATCTACAACATACCTGGTCGAAGCAACATTCAAATATATGATTCCAAAAAAAGCCCAGCATATAAATCAGAATAGGATACCTTTGCCTTCTTTGTATCTTCACACACGTAACCTCCTGTTCAGATACTTTTGCATGTAGTCTCCCTCTATTTATATGCCTGGACTTTCTAGATATTCTTATTTACTTGTTGTGATTCTTCTTTGTTTATAAAATCTGCTTTTCCATCTCATGTAAACACTGATGTCTGCAGATTGCTATTTTTCCATATTTGTCCGCATATGCGAGAAGTGCTGCCACCGTCTTGGAATCTTCAATCTCACCGGAATAAATCTTTTTTTTCTCAATTCATCAATGGTGTAAGCTCCCACATTGATAAATTCATCCTCGTCCAGATGCTGGTGTGACGGAATCAGATTTTTTTCGCAACGTAAATATCAATCTTCTCATCGCAAAAATGCCACTGTTGTCCGAAGTGTAATCAACCATTCAAGATCCTCTGAACGATATCCCGTCTCCTCCTCCAGTTCTCTGGAAGCGCATTCAATTCCAGGCTCTCCCGGCGCATCCAGTTTCCCTGCCGGAATTTCAAGCGTATCTCGCTCCAACGCATTACGATACTGGGTAACCATGAGAATTTTTTCCATCATCCATGACCGGAACAACTGCGGCTGCCCCGTCATGATGGATAAAATCCCATTCTGCCGTGTTACCATTTGCAAATTTCATATGGTCTTTATAAACTTTTTATGACTGTTCCTTCATATGCCAGATCTCTTCCGACACGCTTCACTTCTTCGCTCATAATTCATCCACCTTTCTTATATAGATGATACAAATGCTTCCATCATATTCATTTTTCTTCTTGAGAGCTTTTTCTGTCATACCTTCATAAGTGAACCACAGCAGTTGGTCTTTTTCTGCGTCCGGTGTCACAGCCGTCATATATTCCTCTGTCAAAAATCTTCGCAGCATTTGCCGTATTTCCAATCAGAACTCCATTGTACATCTTCTCATCCACTTTTTGTAAAATCGATGCAGACTGCCCCATCTTTTTTCCTCCGTTGCCAGCGTTACAAGCGGCATCTCTTCGATTCTCTGTACGATATATTCTTTGAAATCCATCACATACATCTCCTTTTTATTTACTATCAACCATAATTGTAGCATTTTAGGACTATTATAGCAATTTCTTATTATACAAAAAGGAACCATCACCATAAGCTTTTATGCTTTATATGTGATGATTCCTTATCATTTATCTTCTACTTGGCATAATCTGTAACTCTTGATTCACGAATTACATTTACCTTAATCTGACCTGGATATTCAAGTTCAAATTCAACCTGTTTCGCAATATCTCTAGCCAGCAATACCATGTCTGCATCAGATACTTGTTCTGGAACTACCATGATACGAATCTCTCTACCTGCTTGAATTGCAAAAAGATTTCTCAACGCCTTTAAACTGATTGGCGATATCTTCTAATTGTTTTAACCTGTTTTTGTGTATGTTTCTAATGTTTCTCTTCTTGCACCCGGTCTTGCTGCAGAAATCGTATCAGCAGCCTGTACAACACATGCAATCAGGGATTCCGGCTCTACATCGCCGTGATGAGCTTCCAACCGCATTGATAACGGTTGCTGACTCTTTGTATTTTCTGCAAAGGTCAACACCGATCTGGATATGTGATCCTTCCACATCATGATCGATTGATTTACCGATATCATGTAAAAAGTCCGGCTCTCTTAGCCACTCTGACATCGAGACCGATTTCTCCAGCAAGAAGTCCGGATAACTGTGCCACTTCAATAGAATGCTTCAATGCATTCTGTCCATAGCTTGTTCTGAACTTCATTCTACCAAGAAGCTTGATAAGTTCTGGATGAATTCCATGAACACCAACTTCAAGTGCAGCTGACTCTCCTTCCTCGCGAATCATAGAATCGACTTCTTTCTGCGCTTTTTCTACCATCTCTTCGATTCTTGCCGGATGAATACGTCCGTCAACGATCAGCTTCTCAAGCGCAATTCTCGCAACTTCACGTCTGATTGGATCAAAGCCTGATAATACAACAGCTTCCGGGGTATCATCGATAATCAGTTCCACACCTGTCAGTGTCTCCAGAGTACGGATATTGCGGCCCTCTCTACCAATGATCCGGCCCTTCATCTCATCATTCGGAAGCTGAACTACAGAAATCGTAGTCTCAGGCTACATGATCTGCTGCACATCTCTGGATAGCAGTGACAACACATATTCCTTTGCCTTCTTATCTGCTTCTTCCTTTTTGCCTGCGCTTCCATCTCTTTGACCATCTTCGCAGTATCATGTTTGACATCGTCTTCTACTGATTTTAACAGGTATTCTTTCGCCTGTTCGGAGGTAAGTCCTGAGATTCTTTCTAGTTCCTGTACACGTTTTTGACTCAGCTCGTCAACTTTCTTCTCACGCTTCTTCAACTGTTCTTCTTTTGCTGTAAAACTATTTGCTTCGCGCTTCTCAATTGCCTCAGACCGTTTATCCAAAGCTTCTTCCTTGGAAAAACACGCTTCTCATATCTCTGTAATTCAGATCTGCGTTCCTTTGACTCTCTTTTCAAGTTCATTCTTATTCTTGATTGATTCTTCCTTTAATTTCAAAGAGACTCCTTTTTCTTAGCCTCGGCTGTCTTCACTGCATCATCGATAATCTCACGCGCTTTTTGCTCTCCGCATTACCAATCTTAGATTCCGCATTCTTCTTCAGATTAGAAACGGTTAAAAAAAGTGACTGATGACTGCTGACACAATGACAAGCACTACTGCAACAGCAATTACTATTCCTATCGGCACAGGAGCACCTCCTTATTTAGTTTTCATTGTACAAATACAACAGTTAAATTCTATACTGTTTTTGTGAAAGATGTCAAGTTTAACCATTGGAAACTTCTATAATTTAAATATGTTTTCTTTATATCAACTGTACATTTCACACTCATATATCTGCATGGTTCTTCTGATATCATCATAGCCAAAACCTTTTTGACAAGGTAAGCCATTATTTTTTTTTTTTCCTCCGGCGTCGTATTTTCCCCGATCATAATGCTTTTTTTCTCTAGCAGTCTGCGAATTGCCTCCGTAGAATCTTCACGCTCATAGCTCTCTTCAAATGCTTCATCAATTAGTTCTCTGACACTCCTTTTCCCACAAGCTGCATATAAATCTCCCGCCTGCTTTTTTTTTTTCGTTCTTTCCTTGATTCAATAAAACTTCTTGCATATTCATAATCATTGATATAACCAAAAGATTTTACATAACTGATTGCAGCCTCCACGATATCTGCCGGATACTCATTACGCGTAAGTTTCTCGAAAAGCTGCGCCTCTGTACGCCACATATCATTCAAAAGATGCATTGCCCGAAGCTTTGCTGTTTTAATATAACCTCTGTTCGAATCTTCTCATAGCTTTCCTGCGACAATGTCCCTGATCTTCGGCGATATGAAAACGGGACAGTTCACCCTTATACAATATAAAAAGCAAACTGTCCATCTACATATACCTTATACTTTGTCTTTGTCACAGCTTCAACTCTTGTGACAACCATCTGTTAGTCCTCTTTTTCTGCCTCTGCTTTGCTACTTTGACTGCACTGTCAGCTTTACTGCTTTTTTCCTTCCTTTGTATCCGCTTCCCTCTGATGCTGATCCGTCAAAATTATAGTGTGCACGAATCTGCTTATCCAAAGACTCCATAAGTTCCGGATGCTCTGTGAGATAAATCTTAGCATTCTCACGTCCCTGGCCAATCTTATCTCCATTACAGGAGAACCATGCACCACTTTTTGTTGACAAGTCCAAGATTTACTGCAAGATCCAGAATATCTCCCTTCTTTTGAAATACCTTTTCCGAACATGATATCAAACTCTGCCTCTTTGAACGGAGGTGCGATCTTATTCTTCACAATCTTCACACGGGTTCTGTTACCAATCATCTCTCCGCCCTGCTTGAGCGTCTCGATTCTTCTGACATCCATGCGGACAGAAGCATAGAACTTCAATGCACGTCCACCGGTCGTAGTCTCCGGATTACCGAACATAATACCAACCTTCTCACGAAGCTGGTTGATAAAGATTACCACACAGTTAGACTTGCTGATAACAGGAGTCAGCTTACGTAGTGCCTGGGACATCAGTCTTGCCTGAAGTCCTACATGGGAATCTCCCATATCTCCTTCAATCTCCTGCTTCGGTACAAGCGCTGCGCAACAGAGTCAATGACAATAATATCCATCGCGCCGGAACGCGCCATTGTCTCAGCAATCTCAAGCGCCTGATCTCCACTGTCAGGCTGTGAAATGTAAAGTTCATCAATATCTACTCCAATGTTACGCGCATAAACCGGATCAAGGGCATGTTCAGCATCAATAAACCCCTGCAATCCCGCCTCTTTTTCTGAACTTCTGAAATCATATGCAGTGCAACTGTTGTCTTACCACTGGACTCCATCCGTAGATCTCAACCACGTCCTCTTGGAACACCTCCGAGTCCCAGTGCAATATCCAAACTTAAAGATCCTGTCGGAATTGTCTCCACTGATACCTGGGCTGCCGGGTCTCAAGCTTCATGACCGTACCTTTACCAAAATCCTTCTCTAACTTTGCAATAGCCGCATCTAAGGCTTTCTTCTTATCTTCATTATTCGCCATAATTAATTCTCCTTGATATTCTCCGAACGAGGAATGTTCGGCATCTGATTAATATAGTATTATAACCGCCGCAAATTGTCAATAGAAAAAACAAGAAAAAAAGTGTGTAAGAATTGTTTCCCCTGACAATGTTAACTGTATCATGGTTTTCGATCTCCGTCAACGCAAATCCACGAAGAATGTATTCCATCTTGTATAGCAGAAAAAGCGCCCCATACATCTTTTCAGGCACCAGAAAAATGTCCGTTTTTAAGCCCGCTTCTTGTCAAAACATCGTATTTTCCAATAATATTTTTATCTAATATGTACCGCACTTCTCCCACTTTCTGCCCTTTTTTCTACCGGTGCAGACAAAGCTTTTTCCATCTGCACGGAAATCTCTACATTTTCATCAGTTCTTAATAATACTTTTTAACACTTCCGGCTTCTGTTGAATTTCAACCTCAGCCACGCTGTTTTTCTGATAAATGTTCTGGTCGTTACCACTATCTTTTACAACAATCTCCTGCTTTGGAAGCTCCTGCCATACGTTTTCGGTACTCATAATTCGCAAGTCCATATTCCATAAGTTTCTTCGTGTCACTCCATTTATATCCTTTATGATTCGGCCAGCCACAGGCAAGTAATGCCACGATAAATGTCCGTTCATCACGTCTGAGTGCACCGACATAGCAATATCCTGCATCTGCCGTAAAAACCGGTCTTGCCAGAAATCGCCCGTCCATCATAGTCAGAAAAGCATTGTGATTCGTGCATGTATAAGAAGAAGTTCCTTTAAGATCCGGAAATGGTATTCTTTCGTTCCGGTAATATCCAGAAACATTTCCTTTTCCGGAGAATCCATAATACAATATTTCATAATTTTCGCCAGTTCCATGGCTGTTGTGGCGTGCACGCCACCTTCATCCTCTCCGTCCAGTCCGTTTGGCGTTACAAAATGTGTCTTAGTAAGCCCCAGTTCTTCTGCTTTTTCATTCATCATTTTTTACAAATGCTTCCACGCTTCCGGCTATCTCCTCTGCAACCATAACTTGCGCGCTGTCATTGTGCGATTCCAGCATAAGCGAGAATAAAATATCCCTCAGATAGAACTGCTGCCCTTCCCGGACACCCAGATGAACTTTCGGCTGACTGGCAGCATATGCAGACGCTGTGACTATCTCATTATCTGTCATATGCTCCAGTGCTATGATGCAGGTCATAATCTTTGTGGTGCTTGCCATAGGCCTTATGGCTTCCTCTTCTTTTCCAAATAAAACACGCCCACTGTCAGCATCCATAAGGACTGCCGATTGGGCGTATAGATTTTGTGGCTCGTCTGTATTTTGTTTCATTTTGTCAGCCATCTGACCCGATAGATTCTGACCCGATTCCTGAATTTCATATTTTGCCAGCCAGGCGGCAGATATGCATAACAAAAGTAAGACTGCGATAATTTTTTATTTTGTTCTGATTCATATCCAGTACCCTGAAGCACCGTTATCTTTACAGATTATGATACTCTGCGCACAAATATGTATCTCTTCTTTACTTTATCTGTTTCATTTACTATATCTGTTTATACATTTAATTTAAGCTGTACTTCTTCCTCTGCCTCTTCTTTAAATGTTTCTACCTGTTCGGCTGCATGCTCGGAAGATCATCGATAGACTGAATACTGAATCTTCGCAAGAATTCTTCTGTTGTACCAAATAATATTGGCCGTCCCGGTGCATCCAGTCTTCCCACTTCACAGGCAAGATTATATTCTACCAGTTTATTTACCGCGTGATCTGATTTGACTCCACGAATTTTTTCGATTTCAAGTTTTGTCACCGGCTGACGATATGCAATGATTGATAATGTCTCCAGCAGAACATCTGTCAGAACACATTTCTTCGGCTGTTTTGCAATACGAATGAGATAGTCATACATCTCCCGCTTCGTGCACAACTGAAAAGAGTCTTCCAGCTCAATAATACGAAGGCCTCTGTCCTCTGCTTCATATTTGTCCTGCAACCGATGAATGATCTTTCTTGTAGTCGCTTCATCGTGCTCAATCGCCGCCGCGATCTTCTTAAGTTCCACTGATTCGCCCATTGTAAATAAAATGGCCTCTATCACAGCCTCCATCTTACCTATCTCCGTTTTTTTACCCATATAATTTCTTAGTCACTCCATCTTTCAAGAATGCCTCGGCATTCTTGCTGCGAGGTGCGCGTCATGCAATTGCATGACATACTTCTACTGCGCACCTCTGCAAGTCTACACTCCGTTTCGGTCGGCGCAAAACCATTGTCCACCGGACAATGTGCGTCCTGCCGGAGGCTATATCAGCTGGGGGGGATTGACTCCCACCACTGATACCAGCTTGTTTCTCACTACCCATAGGTGGGAGTCATCTCCCAGCTGATATAAATCTGATGACTTTTCTTAAAGGGAACCACTTTTACTTCTGTCAAAACCATCCAGACGGTTCTCCAACTAATACTACACTTCGTTAAAGATTTTGCAGTAATCATAATATCATCAAATGCATGTTCCTGCTGTACGATCAGGATTCCTTCCTTGATCAACTGCAACACTGCCAGAAATGTTACGACAGTCTGCATCTTGGACTTTTGGCTGCCCAAAAGTGTGCGGAAACTGAAATGCTTATGTTCCCTCGCATAATCTGTCACAGTCTCCAGCTTTTCCTCAACCGTAACTTCTTCTTTCTCTAATTTACCAAATTTGCTTCTTACCGGATCAATCTTGTCTTCCTGACGCCTGATCACGTCCTGAAAAACACGGTTCAGTGTTGCCAATGTCAGATCCCTAAAAAGTTCGTCCAAATCTACCGGCTCCACATAATTCATGACTTCCTCCGGGATAGTCGGATCTTTGTACATCGTTCTGCCACCATCCAGCTCTCGGTCACGAAGCTCATAGGACATATACTTGTACATCTTATATTGAAGAAGTTGTTCTACCAGTTCCTGTCTTGGGTCTTCCTCTTCCCCCATCTTCTGTTACTTCCTTTGGAAGCAACATCTTACATGATATCAAAAAAGCGTCGCTGCCATGACAAGAAATTCACTCATCACATTGAGATCTTCCCGTTCCATGGCTTTGATATAATCCATATACTGGTTCGTAATCTCCACAATAGGAATATCGTAAATATCTATTTTATTTTTATCGATCAAATGTAACAGCAAGGTCAAGAGATTATTCGAACACCTGCAATTTTACCGGGATTCCCATGTCTCATTACTCTCCATAAATTTCCATGACTTTTTAGGTCTGACAATCTATTATACTTGATTCTCTCACATTTCTCAACAATTATTTTAAACTCAGAACAACAACCTCTGCCGGATTAAAGAGCCTGATATGAATGGTGTGGGTTCCAAGTCCTTTACTTACAATGACAGTCTGGTCTCCCACGCACCGCATTTCTCCTGAATACTTTGGAAATAATACAAAAATCCGGTCCGATCACACCTCCGATTCCCGGAATTCTCACCATACCTCCATGCAGATGCCCACTTAGGATCAGATCTGCTCCCCAGGCAAGGTATTCTTTCATATAGGAAGGATTATGTGCGAGAAGAACCTGAAATGCTTCCGGATCCCGATTTCCGATCCGCTCTTTTATTGCTCCCTCTGGCATCTCTCTTCGTTTTAAATGCGTGTAACACTCCAGTGGAATCTCAAGCCCTGTCAGGCGGACTTTTTGATTCATCACTTAAAACTGTCGATTCATTTTCCAAAAGATGTACTCCCAGATTCAGCAATTTTTCCCGATATAATGCATAAGACTGGTCATACTTCTGTGGTTTTAATTTCATACGCTCTTCATGATTTCCATTTGCATAGTAGACTGGTGCAATTTTCACAAGCTCTTTCACACAGGCAAGGGGCTGGTTCATAGGAATGTCCGTTCTTTCCAACTAACATATCCCCACCGATTAGAATCAGATCCGGTGACTCTTTTTCACTGCATCAATTAATCTGCAATTATTCACTCCATAGACCTGATTGTGCAGGTCACTTAAAAAGACCCATGTTTTTCTCCCCTGCAAGCTTCTGGTGACGCCACCTGGTAACGAGTCACGCGAAATGTATGAAGTTCCTGATACATTTCCGCAAATACAAGAAGTACTGCTGCCACCAGTATTCCGATTATGATTCCTGTTGTCGACATAGATATTCTCCTGATTTATTCTTCCATTTATTTACGTTTGTTTATCACACGTTTATTTATATCTGTTTGAACACATCTGTATGTCTGGATTTTTTCCCTTCCGTCACCGCTTCCCGGCTTTTTCGAAATGCCTCATACAGTTTTCGGATATTTTCAAATGCATAATCCGGCATAAATTCTGTCGCCACCAGATCCTCTGGCTTTGCCTCTCCTGTATACACAAGAGCCGTTTCCACTCCCGCGTTAATTCCACATGCAATGTCCGTGTAAAGGCGATCGCCAACTACAAGCACTTCCTCTGGTTTCGCACCTACCTGCTCCATACACATTTTACAATCTGTGCATTCGGCTTACCTGCATAGTAAGGTGTCCGATCTGTTGTCACTTTCAACATCTCGCAGATCCCTCCACAGTCAGGGACGAAGCCAAATGCAGTTGGGCACCGGTAATCTGGGTTTGTTCCGACAAAATCCACTTCCGGACGAAATAATGCCTTACATGCTTCTTCGACTTTTTCGTAGACAAGTGTTCTGTCAAATCCCACAACTACGCATGCTACATCTTCCTCTGCCTCGTGGGTCAGCTTTAGTCCAAAGCTTTTTAACTCATCTTCAAAAAGACGGCGTTCCTACTACAAGCAGTTTCTTATCTTCATAGTGCTCCTTCAGATACTTACATGTTGCATAAGATGCAGTCACAAACTGATTTTCTACTGCGGAAATGTTCCATTTCTTAAATTTCTCAATATAATCTTTTTCGGCTTTTGACCGAATTGTTCGTAATATAAAAAGCTCGTCCGCCAATGCTTTCAATATAATCAAGCAACTCCCGGCTGCCATCATAAATCGTGTCATCAATGGCAAGTGCGTCCCGTCTATATCAAACAAAAAATATTTTTTTACTCTCTAAATCATTTCCTTTTAACATTAAAAAGCTCCTTGCTGGAATTTTGTCCATTTTATACTATATAATGATGATGGTGTCGGGATTAAAGTACCCAACTATGATGCATCTTTACACCCTTGCATTATTATATACTGATTTAGAAATCATGTCGAGGAGGTTTTTATCATGACAGTTTCAGAACATATTGACGCGCTGAGAAAACTTATGAAGGAGCGCGGATACGATATCTATATTGTTCCGACTGATGATTTTCATCAAAGTGAAAAATGTCGGGGCATATTTTCAGGCCAGAACATTTATTACAGGCTTTTGACGGTTCCGCCGGAACCGCGATTATTACTTTAGATCACGCCGGACTTTGGACAGACGGACGTTATTTCTTACAGGCCGAGCAACAGCTTTCAGGCACTCCGGTTACTCTCTATCGCATGCTGGAACCAGGTGTCCCGAGTATCAACGAGTTCTTGGAAAAACATTTACCGGAACATGGTACAATCGGTTTTGACGGACGTGTCATCTCTATGAAAAACGGAAAGGCATATCAGGAAATTGCCGAGAAAAAGCATGGTCATATTGTTACTTCCGAAGATCTGATCGACCTGATCTGGAAAGACCGCCCGGCACTGTCAACAAAACCGGCATTTGCATTGGAATTAAAATACACCGGTGCTTCTACAACGGAAAAACTTGCCCGCGTCCGTGAAGCTATAAAGCAAACACGGGGCTACTACTCATGTCGTTGCTTCCCTGGATGACATTTGCTGGATTACCAATCTGCGCGGACGGGACATTGACTATTTTCCGCTTCTCCTCTCCTACGCCATCATCACCATGGATGAGATGAAACTATACGTTGATAAGCAGAAGTTGACTGAAGAAATGTGTAATAACCTGACTGCTACCGGAATTACATTTCACCCATACAATAATATTTACGAAGATTTAAAACATCTGAGTTCAAAAAAGAAACGATCCTTTTTAGACCCGTCTCGTATTAACTATGCGCTTCGTAACTGCATTCCAGAAGGAGTCTCTGTTGTCGAAAGCGAAAATCCTTCCGTATTGATGAAATCTGTAAAAAATGAAACAGAACTTCACAATATCGAACAGGCTCACATCAAAGATGGGGTTGCTGTGACTCGTTTTATGCATTGGCTAAAGACACACGTTGGTATCTCTTCTGAATCTCCTGTCACGGAACTTAGTGCAGCCGACAAGCTGGAAGAATTTCGGAAAGAACAGGACGGATATCTCTCTGGCAGAGCTTCGAGCCAATCTGTGCTTCTGCCGACCACGCAGCAATTGTTCACTACAGCGCAACCAAAGATAGCAATGTACCAGTCACGGAAAATGGTCTCTTTCCTTACAGACACCGGCGGTGGGTATCTGGAAGGCTCCACAGACATTACAAGAACCTTTGCATTTGGAAATGTTCCACAGAATATGAAAGAAGACTTTACTTCCGTTCTTTTATGTAACTTGCATCTGGCAAATATAGTGTTCCCGTATGGTACTACTGGTGGGAGTTTAGATGTTATCGGGACGTCTTCCACTTTGGAAACGTGGATTAGACTTCAATCACGGAACCGGACACGGCGTTGGCTATCTTATGAACATTCACGAAGAACCGGCAAAGATTCCGCCGTTATCTCGGAAATAAGGCTCCAATTCAGGACATTGCCCTGGAGCCGGGAATGATCATCACTGACGAACCGGGTGTCTACATTGCCGGTTCTCACGGAATTCGTACAGAGAATGAACTTATGATCTGCGAAGGCGAGACAACCGCATATGGAAGATTCTTATACTTTAAACCAATTACACTTGTACCGATAGATCTGGACGCAGTCGTACCTGAAATGATGACCATCGAAGACAAAAGAACTTCTAAACGCTTACCACAAGCGCGTATACGAGACACTTGCACCACATATGAAAGAAGATGAACGCAAGTGGCTGGCTGAATATACAAGAGCGATTTAATCATGAAAACCTCTCTCACTGATTTACTGTGAGGGAGGTTTTTCAGTTCATTTCTGTTATTATTATAAACATGTAAAAATATAAAATTCCTATACAGACAAGAATCGGTATGCACCCAATTATTCATATACCGGATAAAAGCTCAAACTTCCATCACCCGATGATTTGCTGTTGATTCTTATGACCAGGCCGACCGTATTCATCGTACAGTTTTTTCTTTTTTCCATGTGAAATCAAACCTATAATAATCGCCGGAAGCCAGAACGCTGCTCCCAGACCACATAGTGTTAATACAAGACCCAGTTCCATATGTTTCTCTCCTCATTTGTTATCTCATTTCTACTAGTAATTTAAAAATGTCCTATTGCTTTAAGGTACCTGGATATTTCCACTGTCAATATAATATAATCATAATTACTTTCATTTAGCAATGACTAATTATAATGTCCACCCACGCACAGCTTCTTTCATGGCACTTCCATAACTGATTTCTTCTACATCTTCTGTTGCAAGAATGTCTACTTTGCCAATCTCTTTTCCATTCAGCGAATAAATTACTTCGCCTATTTTATCCCCCCTGTCTGACCGGTGCTGTCGCATTCTCTTTTAATTTTACTATTTTCTTTATCGTAGATAAATCTGCACCTGTCACATCTACATAAGAAAATAATTCCATCTGCGCGGGCGCCAACTTTCTTTTCAACTCCATGTTTTACCGGCACATTCGGGATTTTGTTTACTTTATCTTCCTGATACTTCTGACATTTTCCAAAACCATAATTCAACAGTACAATAGCGTCTCGCATTCTCGCTTTGCTGTCATCTGCCGCCATAATGACAGCAATCATATCTGTATTATCTTTCCTTGCCGTTGCAGAAATACAGAACTTTGCCTGACTGGTCGACCCCGTCTTAAGCCCCCGTCGCATATTCGTATTGCCGGATCATTTTGTTCGTATTTGTAAGTCCAAACTGTGTAGAGAGCCCTTTTTCGTCGTGTGCGTGATATCCTCCATCCAGATATTGCAGTAATCAAAAATCTGTGGATATGTATGGATCAGCTCTCTGGACATTAGCGCAATGTCCCTTGCCGTCGTCACATGTCCCTCTGCGTCAAGTCCGTTACAGTTGACAAAATGTGTATTCTCCATGCCAAGGCCTTTCGCCCGCTCATTCATCTGATTTACAAATTCCTGTTCATTTCCACAAATGTACTCTGCCATGCAGACACAGGCATCGTTGGCACTGGCTACGGAAATACATTTTATCAGTGTCTCTACTGTCTGCACTTCACCAGGTTCTAAGAATACCTGTGAGCCACCCATAGAAGCCGCATATTCCGACGTTGTCACCTCGTCCTCTAAATGTATCTTTCCTTCTTGCAGTGCATCAAAAATCAGCAGCAATGTCATGACCTTTGTGACACTTGCCGGCGGTCTCTTGGAATCTGCATCTTTTCATAAATTACCTGTCCCGTAGGTAATGCTTCCATTAAAGAGCAGACGGTGCGGAGATGTCCACATTTCCCGTCTGCTGCGTATTTACATTATCTGTATTTTCTGTTGTATCCGATGAATTCTGCTCTCCTGCTCCAGCGTTCTGGCCAGTGTCTGCGTCTGTATTCTGTCCCGTATTCGTATTCAGAATAATCAGTTTTTCAGACTGCGCAAAAAAACCGGCTGTGTCAGTAGAATCAAGCAGGATAACCACACCAGAAACTTTTTCATAATCTGTGCTCCAACACATACTTTTTGTAGTAAATATATGACCACACGATTCATTTTATTAATCTTCTACTCGATTCCTTTTTACCGGATAGTCCTGTGCCTCTACTGCATTTTTAAGCACTTCATCAGCAACCTCTTTTTCCAGTGCCACTACGGCTGTTCCTGCCTCGTGGCTTACAACTGCCTCTTTGACACCATCAATTGCTTCCAGAGTTTTTCTTTACTCTTGCCTCGCAGTGTCCGCACATCATTCCCTCGATTTTCATTGTCTTTGTCATGGTTGATTCCTCCTGTTTCTTTTTTATTTGTTTTTTTTTTTATGTTTTTTTTTTTTTATCTTTGCTTGCGTCATACATTTTGAAGAGATTCAGTCTCAGTGCATTTGTAACAACACAGAAACTGGATAAGCTCATGGCTGCCGCACCGAACATCGGATTCAGTTTCAGTCCGAATAATGGATACCAGATACCTGCTGCAAGAGGGATCCCGATAATATTGTAGAAAAATGCCCAGAACAGATTTTCATGAATATTGCGCAGGGTTGCGCGGCTCAAGCGGATTGCCGCAGGCACATCCGACAGGCGGCTCTTCATCAACACGACATCCGCGGCGTCAATGGCAATATCCGTTCCGGCGCCGATCGCCATTCCCATATCTGCTCTTGTAAGTGCCGGTGCATCGTTGATACCGTCACCGACCATGGCAACTTTGTCCTTTTGTCTTAAGTCTTCGGATCACGCTTTCTTTTCCTTCCGGAAGTACGCCTGCAATCACCTCGTCAACACCTGCCTGCGCACCGATGGCTTTTGCAGTACGCTCATTGTCACCGGTGAGCATAACAACGTGGATTCCCCATGTTCTGAAGTTCTTTTACCGCCTCGGACTGTCTTCTTTGATAACATCAGCCACTGCAATAATTCCCCATAAATGTTCCGTCATTCTGGCTGAAGAATAGTGGTGTTTTTCCCTGTTTCGGACAAATGTTCTGCCTGACGCTGCATTTCTTCATCACTACTGATACTGTCCGATATAAAGTTCAAGTTTCCACCAAGAACTTCTGCGCCACCTATTTTACCCAGAAAGTCCATTTCCCGGAACTGCCTGAAAGTCAGATACTTCTGTCAATTTTTCTCGCTCAGACTGCTCTTGGCTTTGATTCTACGTCCTGTGATTGCTTTTGCCAGTGGATGTTCACTCTTTCTTCTCCAAAATGTATGCAAGAACCAGTAATTCAGATTCACTTATTCCATTTGCCTGGGAGAATATCTGTGACCTGAGGTTCGCCACTTGTTATAGTTCCGGTTTTATCCAAGAGCAACAATTTCCATTTTTCCTGTCTCTTCCAGAGAAACGGCTGTCTTGAACATAATTCCATTTTTTCGCGCCCATACCATTTCCAACCATAATTGCGACCGGAGTGGCAAGTCCAAGGGCACACGGGCAACTGATAACAAGTACGGAAATTCCTCTAGCGAGAGCAAATCCCGACGCTCTGACCGGCTAAAAGCCACACAACAATCGTAATCACTGCGATTGTAATAACCGTTGGTACAAATACACCTGATACCCGGTCTGCAATTTTTGCAATCGGTGCTTTTTTGTTGCCGCTGCATCGCTGACCATCTGAATAATCTGGGACAGTGTTGTGTCCTCTCCGACTCTTGAAGCCTCACATTTTAAGAAAACCGGACTGATTGACTGTCGCAGCAGATACTATATCATTTGGTGCCTTATCTACCGGAATACTTTCACCGACCGTCAGAGCTGCCTCATTGACTGCACTGTTTCCTTCCAGAACAATCCCATCTACTGGAATATTTTCACCCGGTTTTACTATGAAAAAATGTCTCCTTTTTTTTCACCTGCTCAATGGAAACTGTTTCTTCTTTTCCATCGCGAATCACAACTGCTGTCTTTGGAGCCAGTTTCATCAGACTCTTTAAGAGCATCTGTCGTCTTACCTTTGGAATGTGCCTCCAGCATCTTTCCAACCGTAATAAGTGTCAGGATCATAGCTGCAGATTCAAAAATAAAATTCATGCATATATGACATTACGGCATCCATATCCATGCGCATCTGCGCATCTGTCATAAGCAAACAGCGCATAAACACTGTATCCATAAGAAGCTGTAGAACCAAGGGCAACCAGTGTGTCCATATTCGGCGCTTTATGAATCAGTCCTTTAAATCCGCTGATAAAAAACTTCTGGTTTATGACCATAACAATCGTAGTCAAAAGCAACTGAGCCAGTCCCATTTGCCACATGATTGTCCGCCATAAATCCTGGCAATGGCCAGTTCCCCACATCATATGTCCCATGGACAGATACATAAGTGGTATAAGGAAACACAAAAAGCAATCAGCCTCCGCTTCAATACTGGTGTATCTCTGTCTTTCAAAAAATCATCATTGTTTCCGGCAGCACTGCCTGTCTTTTCATTTGCTGCACCTTTCAGCGATGCACCATATCCGGCATTTTCCACTGCTTCTATAATTTGAGCTGACGTTGCTGTTCCTTCGACTCCCATGGAGTTCGTCAGAAGGCTGACCGAGCAAGATGTAACACCCGGCACCTTTGACACAGCCTTCTCTACTCTGGAACTGCAGGCCGCACAGCTCATTCCTGTAACTGTATATTGTTCCATCATTAAAACACCTGCCTAACTATTACTTCATAAGTTTTTGGAGCGTGGCAACCAGTTCATCGATTGTCTCTTCTTTCCCTGCACGGATATCTTCCGCTACGCAAGTGCGGATATATGATTAGCAAGAAGCACCTTGTTAAAGCTATTCAGCGCCGCATTGACCGCTGAAACCTGAATCAGAATATCCGTACAGTATGCGTCCTCTTCCACCATACGCTTAATTCCTCGTACCTGGCCTTCAATCCGGCTTAAGCGGTTCAGAAGATCCTTGTATTCCTTTTCTGTCCGTTCCTTTTTTCTTATGACAACAACATTCTTTCTTTTCTTCCATAGTATGCACACCTTTCTTGATTACAGTGACAGTATATACCCCTTAAGGGTATATTACAAGTTCTTTTTTTCATAAATTTTTCTCAGTAAAGAAATCAAGATATACTTCTTTCATAAAATGCACTTAAAAAAAGACCATCTACACTTTTTTCGCAAATGATCTTTTTTAATGTTAATATATCTTATATCATTCTTTTTTTGCTTTTTCGTCACACTCCTACCACGTAAAAGTGTGTTTCCCTCTACACGAAATTTCACCTCAAACCCAGCAAATCCCATGCCATATACCTCTCTCCGGGTCATTCTGATAAGAAGGTCTTGGATCCTGACTCAGTATCTGCATCAAGACTTTTCTCTTTTCTTCCGGAATCTTTTTTCATACCCTCATCAGGTATATGCACTTCCAGATGATAGGTCTGTTTTTATGCGCAAATCCTCCGCTCGCCTCCGGGTGCGCATCCACATAAGGCAGATACGGCTTGATATCGTAAATTGGTGTTTTATCCATCATATCTACTCCTGATACAAGCAGGCACATTCCGTACTTTTCATGAGAAATGATTCGTTCCAGCTTTACACAAGACAGTCCGATTGGATTCGGGCGGTAAGGAGAACGACAGGCGAATACTCCGACTCGTTCATTTCCTCCAAGTCTCGGAGGCCGCACGGTCGCTTTCCATGTACCGGATTCTTGTCTTACTTCCGAAAATCCCCACAGAAGCCACAGGTGTGTGTATTCTTCAATTCCTCTCAGAGCGTCCGGCTGGCGAAACTCCGACTCAAATACAACAAGTCCAGTCGCATCGGAAAGCCCACTCTGTCTTGGAATCCCGAATTTAGTCGGAAAATCTGTGTGAATTCTTGCGATTACTTTTTACCTTTTCTAAAACCGCAGTTTTTTTTTTCCAGATTATTGCAGTCTCTCTTTTTCTTTACAACTTCATGCCCCGATACCGGTTCACGCATGCATATACCTCCTGTTTTCTCGGCATTGCCAGATTGCCCGGAACATTTCCACTCTCACAGACCGCTGCAAATCCTTCCGCTTCCAGCTTCTTCACCAGTCGTTTGATAATCTGTCCGGCTTCTTTTCTGCCGTCAAATTCCTGTTCTTCCATATAACGGAGAAGATACCCCAGGCAGGTAAGTTGTTCGAATCTGCAAGCTGTTCCACATATCGAAGATCAATGTTTTCATGGTTCAGACTACGCCGTCTCTTCCCATGGTCTTAATCTTGATGTGTCCTTTATGAACTAACCCTGCATTTTTCTTCGGGCATCGTCTGGACTCTGGTAGTTTCACATTTCCTTCTGGCAATTCCAGTGCCGGATACTGGCTGGCAGCCTCTTTTTTGCAAGGGCTGTAATTTCTTTCGGGACATACCGATCCATCTGAATCACCACATCTGCTACCTGAAAATATGCCCCGGAGCTTCCCGCAACTAGAATTGTGGAAATGCCCTGATTTTCATATAAATCACGCATTCTTTCAATAAATGGTGTAATCGGCTCCATATCCCGGTGAATCACTCTTTGCATCAGTTCATCTCGCACCATAAAGTTGGTCGCCGACGTATCCTCATCGATGAGAAGCGCTGCAGCGCCAGCCTCCATGGCCTCCACCACATTTGCCGCCTGGGATGTACTTCCACTGGCATCCTCCGTGGAAAATGTTTTCGTGTCTTTCCCATTTGGCAGGTCATTGATGAACATAGAAATGTCTGTGTCCTTGATACTTCTGCCGTCCTCAGCGCGGATTTTCACTGCATCTGACTCTGTAATGACATATTCCCTGCCATCACCTGCAATGTGCAGATATACGCCCATTTCCAGCGCTTTTAGAAGGGTAGATTTTCCGTGATAGCCACCACCCACAATCAAGGTGATTCCTTTTTTGATGCCCATACCTGTACTTTTGCCTGCGTATGGTAAATCCATGGTCACTTTCATCGATTCCGGCGAAGCAAATGGCACAGCTCCTTTCATCGGCTTTGCTGAGACACCCGACTCACGCGGAAGAACGGCTTTATCTGCCACAAACGCTACAAGTCCCTGTTCTTTTTAACTGCTCACGGATATATTGCTGGTCTACGGATAGCTCCATGACACGTTCCACTTTTTTCTTATCTTGTCTTGCATAGAAAAGAGAACTCTCCACGCACTCCGGGAGATAATCGAATAAAATTTTTGAAAGCTCTCTTTGCATTGATGGTTCTTCCATTTGCCGGAAATCCAGCCTCAAATCGCATGCTAATGTTTCCATTTGCCGGATTGATCTCACAGGCGCTCCGCTTTAGAATTTCCTGACCACATCTAGTCACAGAAATAATTCCACTCTTTCCGGATCCTTTCGCCTGAAATGAATATTTTCCGATTGCTGCGCCAAACTGACGGATCAGATAATCCTCAAGTGCGATCTGTTTCCATTTTTCGTCATAAAGATATCCTGGAAATGCAGCCACTTTTTCCCGAAACTTCAATATGAAGGCTGGACGGTGCCGCAAACGGATCTCCCTGTACATGGTCGATTCCCAATGCATATTTGCCAAATCGATATACTCCCTTTCGTACCCTTATAAGCCGGATAACTTTTTCTATCAATATTTTGTAATAACTGTCTCAAATCGTCTGCTGATTTCATGTTACTTCTTCTTTCTTCTGTTATAAATCTACAATCCTTGCTCTGTGGTGAATCTTTGGCAAAAACTTCTGTAATAAATCCTGTGTCTTAAATTTCAAATGACTTGTATTAATTCCCGGATTGCAACCGAACCATTCACTCTCTGCCACTTCTTTATCTACAATTACCTGCACATAGTCGTCTTCATCCACGAGAAGTCCTGCCACACTGGCTGATCCCGGTGTCGTTCCAAGATGCTTAAGCATTTTCTCCGGCGGTGCAAATGACATATGGGATACACCCAGTTTTCTTACTGAAAGCTGCTGTGTCAAAGGATTTATTTGCCGGCATGACAAGCAGGAAAAATGTTGTCTTTTTTCTGGTTACATAAGAACACATTTTTCCGGATTTCAGTTCCAAGAACTTTGTCCACCTCTGCACACTCCTCCATGCTCGCTGCCGGGTCATTGTCCACACGCTCATATGGAATCTTCAATTTATCTAAAGTCTCGTACATACGGCGTTCCAGCGGGCATCTTACGTCTGTCGGCGCACCAGTCATAAGTTCACTAATATACATCATTTCCCCTCCTCGATTATTCAAGAATCCCTCACCTGCATCACAGACAAGTTTTCTCTTGCAAGTTCACTCATTTCAGTTTACCATAAAAAGTATTGATTTTTACAGAAAAGAGAGGTATTCATTATGAAATATATTCTGGCATCCCAGTCTCCGAGAAGACGTGAACTTCTTGCCCGCACCGGACTTGAATTTGAAGTAATTCCTTCTGACGTTGATGAAAAGATTACAAAAAGAAATCCCTTCTGATGTTGTCATGGAACTGGCACACCAAAAAGCTGAAAATGTTTATGGAAAAATTACTGATTTGAACGATTACACGGTCATTGGTTCTGATACTATTGTAGTCTATCGCGATGAAATTCTTGGAAAACCAGTCGACAAACAGGAAGCCTATAACATGCTGTCTATGCTTGCAGACCGCACGCATCAAGTCTATACAGGTGTTTCATTGATTCAGAAAAAAAAATGGTGAAAAAAAGACAAAAACCTTTTTTGTACAGACGGATGTCACTCTTTATCCAATTGATAAGGAAGATTTGCACCGTTATGTAGAATCCAAAGACCCTATGGATAAAGCCGGAGCCTATGGCATTCAGGGAATTTTGCAATTCATGTAAAAAGAAATCAAAGGTGATTATAACAATGTAGTCGGACTTCCGATCGGAAGAGTCTATCAGGAACTGAAATCTTTATAATTACGCCCATGAATTGCTCCGTGTTGTGTATTTTGCCCCTGGCGCAATATAAAAGGGGCTTTCGGTTAATACCACATTTCGGCATCTCCAGTAGCAATTAAAAAGGATCCCTGCAAGGACAAGGTTTGTTAGCCGTCTACCTTGCGAGGGATCCTTTTCTCTATGAAAGATGAAATTTTTTGGCCGCAAAAAATCCCTTGTCTGGATTTTTTACAGCCACACTTTTGATCAAGCTGTTTTTTTCCGTTGTTTTTCCCTCAAACTTCTTTTAATTTTTCATTGAGAAAACGGCAGTATTTATTTATATTCCTTCCGATTGCATACAACATGAATTCTTTGTACACTTTATCTGCGGAACGGTAATTAAAACGGCGGAAATTTTCGTTTTCTTTGATATCGCCGAAATATCCTTCTGTCTGGATTGAACGTGTCTGCCGTTTCAGAATTCCACGCTCACTTTGGATGTTTGCATGGAATTTTTTTCACGCAGTTCCTCCCACTGCTCATTGATCTTCATTATCTTGTTTTTTCTCAGTATCCTTTGAGTTCACTGTCCAGTTACAATATTCATAAATGTAGCCTTTCCTTCACCGTTTGCTCCTATAAGCCCAATATGTTCTCCTTCTGTATTATACAACGAAGGCTTCGAGAGGCATTTTTGCTCCCCGAAGCCTTTTTTCATTCAATCACTGGTTTTATCCCCTGTAATTGTCTGCTTATTTTTCAATATCTTCCATAGAAATCAGTTCCTGTGATACCTCCAACTGGGAGAAACGAAAGACCATGATCCTCGTACTCAAATTCTCCTCTCTGATTATCAATCGGATCGATGCGGAGCCATTTTTCTCCGGCATAAATTTTTTTTTGGATTTCAGAGTTGGCTGGCATACGGAAAATATCCAGATTACCAAAGTAATAGTTCCAACGCTCTTTCTCTCCTGCGCGCCATGCACTTCCACCAAAGGAAGGATCTGCAAATACCCATCCGTAAGGTGCTACATAAAACTGTGCCCAATCATGACATCCTGTATAATACTCTGTTGCATACAGACCTGACTGCCAACGTGCCGGAATTCCCGGACATGCGGCAAAGTGTAATGAATAACAGTGCCTGTACACCACAATCACCTTTCAGGTTAATTGCACAGTATTCTGGAATACACTCAATTGTAAAATACTCTCTCATGAAAGAATACATAACTTTTGTTGTCACAAAATCATAGAATCGACGCGCCAAAATAATTGGATTCGTCTCATCACCTGCCAGCTCGTCTCTCAGCTCTCTTAAGTAAGGAGTGAATACGATATGTGGTGCCTGCTCTTCCAGACAGAAATCCGGCTGTTCTTCAGATACCTTGGCAGGATCTAACTCTACATAATTTACATGGTAGTCAAATGAATAATCTACCATAAATTCCTGATCTGCTTTCAGTTCAGTCTCAAAAATACACTGTTCTCTGCGGTGCATCTTCAGGTGCTATATAAGTAATCTCTGGATTAGATGCATGGATCTCTACATTAGAAACCTGCTCGTATACCTTCGGAATCGGAAGATGTACACGAACCTTGCGTCCTGCCTCTTCGAATTCTTTCTTAGCTTTTTATCGTTGAACGTATACGAGTGCGTACAGTTCTTCCACCATGCTCCTTCATGTAATGTATATTTCCGTTCAGCAGCTTCTGCTTCAGATTATTTTCCTTTTTTATCCTCTGGATTCTCTACAATTACACGCTCAGCTAAGTCTGGACGAGTCTTAATCAGATTTTCATAAAATCGACGCTGAAAAAATGTACCTCTCCGTCAATATAAATCCAATCTGCTGCACTGATTTCTTTCAGATGATCTAACTCTTCTTTTTTTGAAATCACGCAGATGACTAGTCATAATCTCCAATGCTTCATCATATGTAAATGGATATTCATTTCCACCCATAACACCAATGACTTCCTGTTCGATTTCCAGACGTTTTCTAAGCGCCTGTGGAATATCCTTCTCTTCCAGGAAATAACGAATCATTTTCTGGGCTCCGGCATAATCACCATAAATTTTTAATTTCAGAACGTCCTCCGGAAGCGGAACCTTCATAAAAGATAAATCCTGATACATGAGTTATACCTCCATACAAACTAATTTATATTACTGTTCGTTCTCAAAACCAATAAATCCAAATCCTGGAACTTCAGGGAGTACCAGTTTCTTTGTATCCTCTACAATCACACCACCCTTGAATGGCATATCTGTCAATGTAAAGATTGCATCCAGATCTGCACGAGTAATATTCTTTGTTGCTGCACCAAGGCTGGCTGCTGCAGTAATACCCAGATTACTCTCTTCTGCCATACATCCAAGCATAACCTCAATACCTGCTGACTCGCAGATTGCATTTTGATCTTAAGTGCCTCACGGATACCGCCGCACTTCATCAGCTTGATGTTAAGGTAATCAATTGCACGACGCTCTACAAGACGAAGTGCATCTTTTTGAATTGAAGCAGCTCTCATCAGACATAATTGGCACGATAGAATGTTTTGTAACATACTCAAGGCCGGCAATATCATGATATGGAACCGGCTGCTCTACAAGCTCAAGATTATATTCGTTCAGACGCTCAATCAAACGAACAGCTTCTTTTGCACCCCATGCCTGGTTTTGCATCTACACGAATCTTAACATCATCACCAACAGCCTCACGAATTGCTTTTACTCTTGCAAGATCTTCATCAAAAGATGTACCTACTTTAGTTTTAATTGTATCAAAACCATCTGCCACATGCTTCTTAGCTTTAGCTGCCATAACTTCTGGTGTGTCGATTCCGACTGTCATATCTGTCTCGATGAAGTTCTTGTGTCCACCAAGCAGTTTGTACACTGGCATACCTGCTTTCTTGCCAAGGAGATCATAGCAAGCCATATCAATAGCATTCTTTGCACTTCCGGAATGTGCTTTGCAGTACGATCCATGATCCAGTATACTTTTTCCAGATCAGTAGGATCTACACCAATGAGTTCTCTCTCCATTGCCTTAATGACATCGTTTGTACCGGATAAGCTCTCTCCTGAAATCAGGATAGCCGGAGCACCTTCACCATATCCAACGAGACCTTCATCTGTCTCTACAGATACGATAGCACTACGAGAATGAGTAATCACTCCCAAAGAAATGCGGAAAGGCTCAATTAATGGTACTTCCACTTGACGAACTTTGATTCCTGTAATTTTCATTTTTTCTCTTCCCCCGTATATAATAATTTTATTGGAACACTATTTTATTCTGGTTGATTTTCCGGAAAATGGCATGCACAGCAATGACCATTTCCACAATCACGAAGTTCAGGTACCTGCGTCTTACAGATTTCCTGAGCTTTATAACATCTGGTGTGGAATACACAACCTGATGGTGGATTCGCCGGGCTTGGCAAATCTCCCTCCAGAACGATTTTTTCTTTTTTATGTTTACGATCCGGTACCGGAATAGCCGATAACAGTGCTGTCGTATACGGATGCATTGTTCTCTTATAAAGATCATCTTTATCTGCCAGTTCCACCACATGACCAAGATACATTACCATGATTCGGTCAGAAATATGTTTGATGACACTTAAATCATGAGAAATGAAAATATATGCCATGCCCATTTCTTTCTGCAGATCCATCAAAAGATTCAATACCTGTGCCTGAACAGATACGTCCAATGCAGATACCGGCTCATCACATACCATCAGCTTTGGTCCAAGAACAATTGCTCTGGCAATACCGATTCTCTGACGCTGACCTCCTGAAAATTCATGCGGATAGCGGTTCACGTATCGCGTATTCAGACCTACACGTTCCATAGTCTTCAGCACTCGCTCCATACGCTCTTTTTGTAGGAAGTTTCAACTGGATATCCAGTGGCTCTCCAATAATATCACCGATTGTCATTCTAGGATCCAATGATGCATACGGATCCTGGAAAATAATCTGTAGATCACTACGTGATTTTGCAAGCTCTGAGCTTTTCAGCGCTGTATAATCTTTTTCCCTCAAACAGCACCTGTCCGTCGGTAGGTTCCAGCAAACGTAAAAGACAGAACGGCTACCATAGTAGATTTACCACAACCAGACTCTCCCTACTACTCCCAGCGTTTCCCCTGCATTCAAGGTAAAGCTGACGCCGTCTACTGCCTTGATAAATGCTTTTTCCCGGGAAAACGCAGAGCTTTTCGCAGGAAACCATTTTTTCAGATCTTTCACCCTCTAACAATGGTGTTTTTTTTGCTTTCTTCACTCATCTGGCGTCCTCCCATTCCTTAGAATATTTAAAGCAGCGAACCTTATGTCCATTCACATCCATCAGCTCTGGCATACGCTCACGGCAGATATCCTTTGCCTCTGAACAACGCGGACAAAATGCACAACCTTAGGCATCTGGTCAAAGCTTGGAACCATGCCCTTGATCACCGCCAGATGAGTATGATCCTCATCTGTTAATTTTGGAATACAGTTCATAAGACCGCTTGTGTATGGATGCTTCGGAGATTCAAATATATCATCAGCAGAACCATACTCTACTACTTTTCCGGCATACATAACAACTACATAATCTGCCATCTCTGCAATAACCCCCAGGTCATGGTGATCATCATTACAGAAGTTCCCAGCTTTTCTTTTTAATTCATTGATCAGATCCAGAATCTGTGCCTGAATCGTTACATCTAACGCCGTTGTCGGCTCGTCACAGATCAAAAAGTTTCGGATTACAGGACAATGCCATTGCAATCATAACACGCTGACGCATACCACCAGACAACTGATGCGGATACTCGTTAAAACGCTTCTCAGGAAGCGGGATTTTTTACAAGCTTCAGCATCTCAATTGCACGTTCTTTTGCTTTTTCCTTATCCAGATCTGTATGGAGTCTCAATGCTTCCATAATCTGTTTACCTACCGTAAACACCGGATTCAGAGAAGTCATCGGCTCCTGGAAGATCATAGCGATTTCGCCGCCACGAATCTTACGCATTTGATCTTTATTCTTTTCCAGAAGGTTTTCGCCCTGATAAATGATTTCTCCACCCACAATTTTTTTCCCGGTGGAGTCTCTACCAACTGCATGATAGAAAGAGATGTAATACTTTTACCGCAACCGGATTCTCCTACAATACCAAGGGTCTTACCTTTCTCTACATCGAAAGAAACATCATCTACAGATTTTTACGACACCTTCATCTGTATAAAAATACGTCTTTAAGTTCTTTACTTCAAGTAGTTTTTCTGACATTTTTCTTTCCCTTTCTTACTGATTCTTCATCTTAGGATCCAGTGCATCACGAAGACCATCACCAAAAAAATGTTGAACGCGATAACCGTAATCATGATTGCAAGACCTGGGAAGATACTATAACCTGTGAGGGCAGGTAACTGATATAGGACTGAGCAAAACTGATCATAGATCCCCAACTCGGTGTTGGAGGCTGGATACCCAATCCCTAAGAAGCTTAATGATGCCTCTGACATAATTGCATTTGGAATACCTAATGTTACAAGTACGATGATTGTTGAAATACAGTTCGGGATCAGATGTCTTGTAATAATATAGAAAGGGGATGCACCACTTGCCTTAGCCGCTTCTACATACTCTTTTCTCCTTTAACTGTAAAATGGAACCACGAATCATACGTGCCGTACGCACCCAGGTCAAAAAGTCCCAAGGCAACGAAGATATTCTTCATACCTGCACCTAATACATACATAATCGCCATTGCAAAAAAATCAAATCTGGGAATGCAGCAAAAATCTCCATGATACGAGAAATCAGTGTATCTACCCAACCACCATAATAAGCAGCCAAAGATCCCATAGTCACTCCGATGATTGTTGCAATAACCTGTGCAAGAATACCAACACTTAAAAAGAAATTCTAGTTCCGTAAATGATTCTCGATAAAATGTCGCGTCCATACTCATCTGTACCGAGTAAATGCTGCTTGGATGGTCCCTGTAAAATGGATGCATAATCCTGTACAGTCGGATCATATGGTGCAAGCAACGGTGCAAAAAATAGCAATAAGAATCAACAACAAAATCACAAACAAACAGAACATGGACATCTTGTTCTTTTTCAGACGCTTGAAGCTGTCTTTATAGTAACTGGAATATTCCATATCGCCAACGGCATACTCGCCGGACAGGACTTCCTGTTCAAATTTTTTTTCTGTTTATTAAATATATTTGTCTTCATCAGCCCTCTCCTTTCCCGTAACGGATTCTCGGGTCAATCGGAGGGCATAAGAAAGGTCAACAACCAGATTGACAACAACAAATACAAGGGCAATGTATACTACCGTTCCCTGAAGCTGCGGAAGGTCGCGGTTGCTCATGGCATCCACGGCCAGCTTGCCGATGCCCGGAATGGAGAATACCTTCTCGATGAGCATAGAACCAGTCAACATATTACCAAGTTCTGTACCTACCAGTGTAACAATTGGAATCATGGCATTCTTAAGCGCATGCTTCATAATGACAAGAGATTCTTTCACACCTTTTGAACGCGCTGTACGAATGTAATCCTGCTTAATAACATCCAGCATACTAGTTCTTGTAATACGTGCAATACTTCCTGCATAACGGGTACCAAGAGCAATACTTGGCAAAATATAATTTAAAAGACCATCAAATCCAGAGATTGGCAGAAGATCCAATTTTAATCCTATTTAAAATCTGCAAAATGATTGCAATCCAGAAAGACGGAGCTGATACTCCGACTACAGATAACGTCATCAACGTCGAATCTATCCACTTGCCTCGGTAGACCGCGGCAATCATACCACACGTGACACCCAGCACCACTGCAAACAGAAATGACATCGCAGCCAGTTTTACAGTTACTTTAAAAAACAACGAACAATAGCATCAATTACTACCTCTTTTTTTGTAAAGTAAGATGTTCCAAAATCTAACTTTACTGCGCCTTCCACAAAATCAATATATTGCTCATGAAGCGGAACATCAAGTCCCATTTCATGGCGGACTTTCTCAATAGTAGCTTCGTCCGCACGCTTATCCAGCATCATCGCCACCGGATCTCCCGGTACAACATTCAAGAGCAAAAATGTGATAAGCGTAATTCCGATCAGAACCAGAACTGTCTGTCCCAGTCTTTTTTTAATGTGTATGAAAACAAGGAAGCCCCTCCTTTTTTTATTCTTTTTGTGCTGTTTTTATCTAAAAACAGCAATCATCTATGACTACTTTTCCTATAATCATAGAAATAGCTACGGACTAAGAGTACAGCCGTAGCTATTTTCCTATCTTATTCGTTTTGAAAATCTAGTACTCAATATCTGCGTCTTTAAACATTGTTCGATATGTAAAAGTAACTTCAAAATTCTTTTTACATAAGGTTTTTTCAAAATAGAACATTGTCTCGTTATAAAGCATTACCACTGGGAACTGCTCATGTGTCAGGATGTGATCTGCTTTTTGCGTAGATTTCCTGTCTCTTTGCAGTATCTTCCGTCTGAATACCTTCAATCATTAACTGTTTGAATTCATCATTGTGGAAGAAACTTGAAGAAAGATCTGTACGGCCATCACTCAGCGGATATAACATACTATCCGGGTCATTGTAGTCAACATACCAGTTACCAATACCACAAGTTACTTTTTCCTGCTTTCTTCATATCTGTCCATGCTGCACTGTCGACCTGTTCGATCTCAACGCGGATACCAGCTTCTGCCATCTGTGCCTGGATAGCTGTAGCAATCTTCACTGAAGTAGGATACTTTGTATTTACAGTCATTGTTAAATCATATCCATTCGGATAACCAGCTTCTGCCAAAAGTGCTTTTGCCTTCTCTGGATCATACTCGAACTGCTCTGCACTGTCATCTGCTCCAATCAGACCATCCTGTATGAAGTTGGAGTTCGGTATTGCTGTTCCAAATAATACGCTGTCACACAGTGCTTTTTCTGTCAACTGCGTATGTCATAGCCTCACGCACTTTAACTTCTTTTTACTTCATTTACATTGAAGTTCAGATAGTAACCGCCAACTGGATTGAAAGAATAAAGTTCATCTTTTAACTCTCCTTTTTTGCATATGTAGGATACAGTGAAGAATCCAGATATACTACATCAATGTTACCTTTCTGATATTCAAGGACACCTGTATTCGGATCATCGATAAATGTGTATTTGATACCATCCAGTTTTACGTCTCCACCATGGTAATTCTCATTCTTAGTAAGTTCAACACCAACGCCTGTCTTATAACTTACCAGCTTAAATGGCACCTGTACCATAAAAGCACTGTCATACCCCAGTCATCACCAGCCTCTTCACATGCCTCTGCCGGATAGATTGCGCAGTAAGGTGTGGAAAGTGCTGATAAGAAAGGTGTATAAACCTCTGACATATGAATATTGAAGTGTTTATCATCAACAATTTCAATACCTGTGATCTCATCAGCCTGCTCATCAAAGTATGCCTGATATCCTTCTACCTTTTCAACAAAGAAGACATCTTGTACTTTCTTACCATTCTCTGAAGAGAATACTTTACATCATTACTTGTAAGCGGTGCATCATTGTGGAAAGTAACACCATCTTTCAATGTGAAAGAATAAGTCAGCTTATCATCAGACAATGTAGGCATCTCTTCCAACAATGTAGGCTCAAGTTCACCTTTTTCATTCGTTAACAGCAATGACTCTGTAACATTGTCTGTTATCTTCATGATAATACTGTAAGTATTCAGCTGCATATCCAGCGGTACCTGTGGATCCTCAGATGCCACACGAAGAATCTTCTCTCCACCTGCTTCTGAAGAATTCGTTGCATCTGCCTTCTTCTCTGACTTAGAGCCGCCACAGCCAACAAGACAGCCTGCAGCTACTGTAAGTGCAAGAACAAGACTAAATAATCTTTTTTTTCATACATCCTTCTCCTTTTTTTTTCGTCTTTTGGCTCATCCTCATAAATTCTACAAACTTGATCAAGTAAATATCATTTCCCTAAATTAAGCAAGAACCTTTCTGTATATTATATTTGTATTAATTTAACGTGTCAATAATATTTACCCATTTTTTTATTTTTTAGATATTTAATTATTAGGCATTTTGCTTATTTTTCCTTGTGTGTATTGTACAAAATCACCAAATAGTGATTTTATTAAAAAATTAATTATAGCTAGCATCAATTAATGTTCCAATATATTCTTCACCCTTTGAGATAGCAATATCCTTTTTAATAAGCTCTGCTTCCTTGATGAATTCATCCATCAATTCTTTCTCTGTAGTACCTGTTCCTTCATAATACTTTTCAAAATCTTCTCCATTATTAGCCAATTGCTGATCCATTGCACGCATCATTTTCTGTGCCCATTTTTCAGCTTCCTTCTTTGACACTTTTTATTTTACTGGCTTCTACTGCTTTCTGCAAAAACGCTGTCTGTAAAAATATCTTCTTGTATCAGCAGCACTTTCTTTCGAGCCATTCTTGCTGCTTCTTCTGCTTGTCTGATATCTTCTGGCAGAAGAGCTATTTTCTGATAATCACATAATTTAATGCTTGATTGTTTTCATATCCTATATTTTCTATCTCTCCGTAATTATATCGTATTTCCAAAAGAAGTCCAGCACCGGCTGATCCTCCTGCTTCAGCCTGTCATAATCTGTAATATAGATTACGCCTTCCAAATGCTCTATAATATTATCATCTGCCAGCTTCTTCACTAAATTATAAAAAGTTCCTTCTGCTAATTCTGAACATCTCACAGATAGCATTTACATTATTGACATGGCCGGCACCTCCAACTTCATTCACAATGATATGATGTGCAATCTGCTCACAAGCTCTTTTGGATAGAACTTACTGGTGAAATACCAAGAACAGACATCTTTGATATATCGTCAGCTAGGGGAGATGACTCCCACCTCTATAGGGACGCCACTGAAAAACTGTTTTTTGCATACTATATATAGTGTCTCAAACTTGATTGATATGCTTTTATTTTGTGTTAATTTATACGCAAAAGGGACTTTTTCATTGTATGTACTTCTATAAATATTGCTATATATGCTGGGTCAATAAAAAATTCTTTCGCTAAGCACCTTAATGATATTTTTAATACGGTATATATTATGAATTTAGAACGGAGTATCCTCTCCAATATAGCAGGCAATATCATTATTAAGATAGCGTTCCTGCAGTTCCAACATACGTTCTTCTGGCATATCCCCATGATCACTGTATTCATATTTCTTTCCACGCTGCTCCCATTTGGTCGCGCCCATTCGATGGAAACGAAGAAGATTGATCTCATATAATCCAATTGCCGTATACATCTTTTTTTCTTTTTCTGCAACGCTGCAACACCTGATCAAGGAATTCATGATGAAGCAATGGCTCACCATCAGAGAATGTAACTCCACCATCAGATCCCCGGTTTGGGAAATCTCTCATTAAAATTTTCATAAGTTCATCTACTGATAAAAAACCTTACGCATTGTTTTAATGCTCCAGCTGCACAAGAATCAACACACTCGATAGTTTCACAGTCGCTACAAATCTTCCAATCTACAGTCATTTTACCATTCTCGTCAAAATGAATAGAATCGTATGGACATGCATTACGACACGCAGTACAGTTTTTATCCCATTTGCAGGAGCGTTCAGCTATCTTTATTCATCATAGAGATTCACCTACCGTTATTTTTGTTTAAAAACGAAGGGGCTGTCGGGAAATAGACAGTTCTAAGAGAGGGAGGGTGTGACTCATACCGAGTCACACCCTCCCCCAATTTTTTTTACCATAAAAAGAAAAAAAGATGGCTAACGGCAACCATCTTTTCTCCGTTACATGTTATAATGTAACTATGCTAACATCTTTATTTAAAAGAAAAAAGTGAATAGAAAGCTATATATAAAATTGCAGGATCATGAAAAACGCAAAACACGTGCATATGCCGAAGATATCAGCAAATATTACAACATGAAAGTCGAAGTATTTGAAGATGAGCAGTTCTATATCTGCCATGATGGACGTGAACTGCGTCACATAAGAACGAAAACTAAAGAGCAGAATGGTTATACCCAGACCTTTGAGGTATACGGCTGCGCCGACTGCAGTGGATGCGAACATAAAGCCCGCTGTTTGTATAAATATAATGCCGAAAAGGATACTGAGAAAAACAAGATAATGAAGATCAATGAACAGTGGGAGGAACAGCGTGAAAAAATCCCATGCAAACATCCAAAGTGAGCGTGTAATTCTGAAACGGCAGACACGTTCGATCCAGACAGAAGGACATTTCGGTGATATCAAAGAAAACGAAAATTTCCGCCGTTTTAATTACCGTTCCGCAGATAAAGTGTACAAAAGAATTCATGTTGTCTGCAATCGGAAGGAATATAAATAAATACTGCCGTTTTCTCAATGAAAAATTAAAAAGAAGTTTGAGGGAAAAACAACGAAAAAAACAGCTTGATCAAAAGATGTGGCTGTAAAAATCAGACAAAGGGATTTTTTGCGGCCAAAAATAAATTCATCTTTCATAGAAAAAAGGATCCCTCGCAAGGTAGAAGGCTAACAAACCTTGTCCTTTTTGGGAATCCTTTTAATTGCTACTGGAGATGTCGAAATGTGGTATTAACCGACAGCCCCTTTTTTTGCACATATTAGTTATACTTGCGTTTTCTAGCAGCTTCGGATTTCTTTTTACGTCTTACGCTTGGTTTCTCGTAATGCTCTCTTTTACGAATCTCCTGCTGAATTCCAGCCTTTTGCACAGTTTCTTTTGAATCTGCGTAAAAGCGCTGTCCAGACTCTCGTTATCTTTTAACGATTACATTTGACATAGTCTCACACCTAACCTCCCCTCCAGTCCTATATTGTGCATCATACGACTGTTCGGGTATATTTTTTGCACACATACGATTATATCATAAATTTACGTTACGTCAATATCTTTTTACAATCTTTTTTTTAATTATCATGTATGCCGGCAGTCAAGCAGCATAACAATTATGCTGGCAATGGAAATTACGGTTGATCTGTGCCCTGCCAGAAAAATCTGATTGATAATAACAAAGATTCCGCTGGCAATCGCAATGAGCGGAACAATAGGGATATAACGGCACTTTATAGGTTCTCACTGCATTCGGACGGTCTTTTCTGAGTTTAATCACACCGATAAATGTCAGTGTGTAGAATGTCCAACTTGAAAATACCGCCAGGTCTGTCAGCAGATTGAACTGACCACTTAATGCATAAAATGCACCGATGCCTCCGACAAGCATAATTGCATTTGCCGGAACCTGTGCTCCATTCAATTTTGCAAATGTCTTGTGGAATGGAAATTTTCCTTCTGCCGCAAAAGAGAATATGCCACACGGGAACCGGAAAGTATATAAATCCGTTACAGCTTCCGAATACGGAAACAATGATTCCGATTGATACAATCTGTCCTCCAAGCTTTCCTAAAATCTTCACTGCTACAGCTGATGCCGGTGCAGTCAGTGTTGCAAGTTCGGATGCCGGAAGTACCCACAGATATGCAAGATTAATGATAAAATAAACTGCCATGATCAGTGATACTCCGCCAACGATGGCAACAGGAAGATCCTTTCCCGGATTCTTCATCTCTCCCGCAATTGCTCCTACATTGGTCAGCCTTCGAATGCAAATAAAATCGCGATCATAAGCTGACCGAGAACAACCATCGGACTTAGTCCTTCGCCTACCATCGGAGTAAAGACTGGATTCGTTCCTGCTCCGCGCACAAACCCGAAAATCATCAAAAAGGATTAACGGAATCATCTTGCAGACTGTAAAAATGACTTGTACACTGCCACCTATCTTGGATCCCATAGAATTCAGAAAGATGATAATGATAATCATGGCAACTGCTACCGGAGCAACATAACCGTCCCCGATAAAAACGCCATCTGCTGACCTCCTGCCACTGCAAGGGCAGATATCATGGCTGGATAAAATAATAAAATCTGTACCCAGCCTGCCAAAAATCCAATCATCGGATTATAAATTTCTTCCAGATAGGCTACGATTCCACCTGTTTTGGAATCATGATCGCAACTTCTGAAAATGTCAATGCTGCTGCGATACTTACAATTCCGGTAATCAGCCAGGCATGCATTCCAAGTCCAGGAGCGCCGCCTGTCGCTGTATAAATAGCCTGGGGTTTAAAAAAACCCCCAGACCCGATAACGCTTCCGACAACGGTTGCCATCGCTGTCACTGCGCCCAAATTCTTTTTAACTCTTGTTTCTGTTCTTGTTTTTGCTCCATAAACTACCCCTGAAAAGTCTGATCAAATGTCTATAACTGGCTCTCCAGGACTTCACTTACTTTTTGCAATTGCGGCGTCAATTCCGTCTGGATTCTTTCCTCCAGCCTGTGCCATATTCGGGCGTCCACCGCCCAGCGCATCCAATGGGAACGGCAATGCATACCTGTCACGTCCGAAAACGCCTTGCTTACGCGCTTGACGGCGGCCATATTCAGGCACGACTTTCCAGCGGTTCGCCATCGCCCCGGTAAAGAACGAGCACAGCATGCTCGAAAGCGTCGGCTTGAATTCGGAAAAGGATCGATAAACGCCGTACGGAAACGCGGAATCACAGCACAAGAGTCACTGCTACCCGCCTCGATAATAGAAGAAGCGAAAACAGGCTAGAACCGTCCACACGCTCCCCCGCAGGTCAGGATTGCATCCGAGATATACCACATTGTTGTAGCAAAATTCAATGTTTTCAAGCGCCCCGTCACCGGCAGGATACATAATTCACCATCCCCGGATATTCTTCTCGCCAATAGCACGATACGATATCACCTTTGTAAATTCGGCTTGAATGGCTTCTGAAGGAACTCAGCAAAAGGTTGGCATTCATGTCTAATTCGTCTTTCATGTCTTTGTCGATTGTTTGTATAATTATATACCCAGGTCAACAACTCTATTTTTACCAAAAGATGAGGAAAATTCGAAGAATCACCAAAGAATCGAGAAATAAATTGGTTTTCATCAACTATTTTTCGTACATATAGTTGGAATTCATAGAATATTCTCTTGCCTTTGCACCCGCAAACACGGAAGTAAGCTCAGTTGGCCGGTAAGAGCACTGGTGCCAAAACCAGGTGTCCGGGGAGGTTCAGGCCTCCTTCAGGCGCAAGGGAAAATCATTTCGATTTCAACAATTCGCAATCTGTTCCTTTAAAACACAATATTATCTGATCTTTTATCGCTGTCCAATTTTATTTTGCAGAAACAGCTTCGGTCGATGTTTCCATTCCTTTCGCCATAACATATTTATCGGGAAATGTAATAACATCTATTACAGACATCTGCAAAGCATTTGCAATTTGCAATAGCGTATTATATTTCAATTCCGCGTTCACCCGACATGATCAAGCTAAATCCGCCTGCTTCATACCAATCTATAGCATCCACAATGGTCTGGTCGCGGTCGGGCCCACCAATCGCGGAATACGGCGGCCAGAAATCTCTTCCAGCTTCAGCACGTGCTTGCGGGCGTTCTCGGAAGGGCAGCTCATCCAGGCTCTTCGCATCGAAATGTTCTCCAGTCCAGCCGTCGTAGTACTCAAAAATCGGCGGCTTAGCGTGAGGTGTGGAACTCAGTCTGAGTCATCGGCATCTCGTCATTATGGCGCACACCGTCAACGTCGTAAGCCGCGAGACAGGATGTATCCAGGCCGATTCCCCAACTGCATATATTCTTCGTCCGTCATTGCATTTAACATCTTCTGCTTACTCCTTTAACGCTTCTGCCGCTGTCATCAGTTCTTCCCAACGCAGCATCAGCTTCTCGATTTCCGCTTGCAGGGCAGCATGCTCCGCCGCCAAAGCAGCGCTGGCTTCCGGGTCTGTATGGCTGGCAGGATCATTCGTCCTTCAACACCCCCAGCAAAGCCTCCCTGTTCACGAATACTCAATTCAACTTTGCCAGCAGCTTTCTGCTTCCTGCGAGGAAGCAATACGTAAC
>VOFJ01003338.1_pt1 | contig 45060 bp, 91 predicted proteins | sample 5384081 | NCBI WGS metagenome assembly VOFJ01 (sample SAMN12384729, study PRJNA508395) | human gut metagenome | isolation source: healthy gut I | host: Homo sapiens
CTCGGTAGCGCTTCCGTTCCGGTTACGTATTGCTAGCACGGCATTTAGGCATCGGCAGGCCGTTGGGCATCAGCAGCAGGTCTGCACCGGCCTGCAGCGCCTTGACCGGCTGCCTGACCGGGGGTATACCGCATCGGTGATGGCCTGCATCGCCAGCGAATCCGTCAAGCCCTGATTAACTCCCACGCAAAAGATCGGTCAGCATGACGCTGGAAAGGAGGCCGGGGGTATCGTCCCCTGTCACCTGCGGCACGGTAATGTGGGCCGCCATAATCCAGCGAGCATTGTTCACATTTTGGGCAAAGGGCACCAGCTCACAGCTGCGCAGGTCATCCAGCGTTTTGTTCAGCGTTACGGTACCAACGTGGGTATCCTCGCTGGTATCGCCATGAAATGCTTGAGGTACAGGCAATGCCCGCATCGGCAAACCGGCGCACGCCCCGCCCCAAGGTCGGCGGCGGTCTGCGGTTCACTGCTGAACGCGCGGGTACCGATGACCGGGTTATCGGGGTTGGTGTTCACATCGGCCACAGGGGCAAAATCCAGGTTAAAGCCGTATTCTTTTAAAGTAGCCGCCAATGGTGCGACCATGGCGCGGGCATCTTCCGGGTTACCGGATGTTCCCCGCCGCAGCGCCGTATTGAGGCAGGTCAAACGCGGCATTGTTGGCAAGGCGCGCCACCAGGCCGCCCTCCTCATCAATAGCAATACGTAACTGTTCAGTGCCGGTGCAAAACCACCCCCCTCATCCCCAACGGATGTGGCAAGTCCTCTGTCCTTTAAAAATAGAAGCCAGTGCATGGAATACTTCTGCACACCATCTTAAGCATTCTTTAAATGAAGGTGCTCCTACAGGCATAATCATAAATTCCTGTACATCCAGTCCGGAAGACAGTGCGTGGCATCCACCGTTTACGATATTCATCATTGGAACCGGAAGACGGTTCCCGGAAGTTCCGCCAAGGAAACGGTAAAGCGGAATATCCAGTGAAATTGCTGCCGCGCTCTGGCACATGCGATGGAAACGGCAAGAATTGCATTTGCTCCGAGTTTGGACTTGTCCTTTGTTCCGTCCGCATCGATCATTGCCTTGTCAATTGCATAGGTGTCGGATGCATCCATCCCCTGCAGTGTCCCGTTGATCACGGTGTTGATGTTTTCAACGGCTTTCTGCACGCCCTTTCCAAGGTAACGGCTCTTGTCTCCGTCGCGAAGTTCTAATGCTTCAAACTCACCGGTGGATGCACCGCTTGGTGCCATGCCTCTTCCGATTGTACCATCTATCAATGTAACCTCTGCTTCCACAGTGCGGTTTCCTCTCGAATCTAAAATTTCTCTCCCAATTACTTTTTCAATCTCCAGATAATTCATCTTTTTTTGTTCTCCTTTCGATATGCGAAGAACTCCTTCCGGAAGCGGTAATGGCGTCGTCTGTACTTCCGTTAAACACACTCAGCAGTTTGTGTTTGCGAAGGAGTCTTCCAATGATTTACACAAGGAGGAAGTTAGTTGTATCTAACCCAAGAAAGATTATATCTGACATATTGAAAAATAGCAAGCATTTTTTCTGATAGTTTTTATCAACTAATTTTTTAATTAGTTATATCATACTACATAGCTTATATTTTCATATCGTGCCTGCATTGTCCTTTTCTTTTTAAATCTGGCGGATGAGATTTACCATCTCCACAGCACCCAGTGCACAATCATACCCCTTGTTTCCAGCTTTCGTTCCCGCACGCTCAATTGCCTGCTCGATATTTTCCGTCGTGACCACGCCAAACATAACCGGAATTTCACTCTCCAGGGAAACGGCAGCCACACCCTTGGATACTTCATTGCAGACATAGTCGTAGTGGCTTGTGCTTCCGCGGATCACAGCTCCCAGACAGATCACGGCATCATACTTTTTACTCATTGCCATCTTCTTTGCGATCAATGGGATTTCAAATGCCCCCGGCACCCATGCCACCGTAATGTCCTCTTCCTTCACATCATGACGCAGCAGGCCATCCATGGCACCGCCCAGCAGTTTGTTGGTGATAAATTCGTTGAACCGTGCGACGACGATTCCTACCTTCATATTGTTTGCTACTAATTTTCCTTCCAATGTACTCATAATGTTCATTCTCCTTTTCTTCATTTTAAAAGTTTAATACATGTCCCATACGATTCTGCTTCGTTTTTAAGTAAAACAGGTCATACGGTGTGGCCTGCATCTGGATCGGCACGCGCTCTGTGATGGAAATTCCAAACTCTCCGAGCTGGTATACTTTGTCGGGATTGTTGGTTAAAAGCCGCATGCTGTGCACACCCAGATCCTTTAAGATCTGTGCGCCGATGTAATATTCGCGCTCATCCCCGGCAAATCCTAAGGCAAGATTGGCATCTAAAGTGTCCATTCCCTGTTCCTTGCAGTTCATATGCACGCAGTTTGTTGATCAGTCCGATACCGCGGCCTTCCTGCCGCATGTAAAGTAAAATCCCTCGTCCCTCTTTCTCAATCTGCGTCATAGCCGACGCAAGCTGCTGTCCGCAGTCGCACCGCAGGGAACCAGAATGCATCCCCTGTCAGGCACTCCGAATGCACGCGGCAGAGTACATTTTCTCCGTCCCCGATTTCTCCTTTGACTAATGCCACATGATGTTCACCATTTAAACGGTTCACATAACCGTATGCCCGAAACTTTCCATACTTCGTCGGCATCTTTGTCACAGCCACACAGTCCACCAGCTTCTCATGGCATTTCCGGTATTCCTGGAGTGCGGCAATGGTAATCATTTTTTATACCGTGCCTTTTTGCAAGTGCAAGCAGTTCCGTCGTGCGCATCATCGTTCCATCCTCGCGCATGATTTCGCAGCAGAGCCCACATTCTTTTAAGCCTGCCAGGCGGCACAGATCCACGATTTGCTTCCGTATGCCCGTTTCTCTCCAGCACCCCGTTCTTCTTTGCCAGAAGCGGAAACATATGTCCCGGACGCCGGAAATCCTCCGGTTTTGCATCCTCTGCCACACAGCGCATGGCGGTCATGGAACGCTCGGCAGCGGAAATGCCTGTGGTTGTTTCCACATAATCCACGGAAACCGTAAACGCGGTTTCATGATTGTCCGTATTATTTTCCACCATCTGCGGAAAATGCAGCTTTTTACATATTCAGCGGACATTGGCATACAGATCAGCCCTTTTCCATGCATTGCCATAAAATTGATGTTTTCCGTTGTGGCAAATTCCGCGGCACATATAAAATCGCCCTCATTTTCGCGATCCTCGTCATCGGTGACAAGAATCAGTTTTCCGTTTCGTAATTCCTCAAGTGCTTCCTCAACGGTTGCAAATCCTTCCATTATTCATTCCTCCTGTTATTTTTTTCTCTTTTTATATCCATGGTGTTTTTAGAATCCACAGTTTTCCAGAAATTCCCGGGTGATGTGGCTTTCTTTTTTTCTTCCTGTGGATGCAGCAGTTTTTCCACATATTTGCCGATGATATCCGTTTCTAAATTCACAATATCTCCCTCTTTTTTTTGCTTCCAAGCGTTGTCACCTCCGCCGTATGCGGGATCATCGACACCGAAAAAATCATGTGCAGATACCGCGGCAACGGTCAGACTAATGCCATCGATGGTAATGGAACCTTTCTCCACCACATACCGAAGCACTTCCGGCGGTGCCTCCACCCGGATCCATATGGCATTGTCATCCTTCTTGCGACCGGCTATCTGTCCGGTTGCATCCACATGTCCGGCTACAATATGCCCGCCAAACCTTCCGTTTGCCGGCATGGCACGCTCCAGATTCACAGGACTTTTTCTTTTTGCACTGTGCCAGTGCCGACCGGTTTAAAGTTTCATGCATGACATCCGCAGTAAATCTTTCGTGGTCAAAGGAAGTGACCGTCAGACAGACTCCGTTTACCGCTATGCTGTCTCCGATATGCACATCCTCAAGTATCTTTCTGGCGTTAATCGTCAACACCGCAGAATGTGCGCCTTTTGCAATGTTTTCAATGGTTCCCATCTCCTCTATGATTCCTGTAAACATGATAATGGCCTCCCCTCTGTCGCCGGGTATCCCTCTATCAGCCAGTCCGATCCCAACGCTGTAACTTTTGTCCGGCTTAATGTCACGGCCTCTGCAGGTTTTAAAAATCCCTGCCCCTCAACCGGGGTTTTGGCTGTTGCCCCGCCAAACAGCTTAGGCGCCACATATGCCTGCACCTTCTGTACAAGCCCAGCTTGCAGAGCCGACCAGTTTAAAGTTCCACCACCTTCGAGAATCACGCTGTCAATCTCCTGTTCTCCAAGCTGTCGCATCAGATCCCAAAGATCTACCTGCCCATCTTTTTCCGGTGTGACTAAAATCTGACATCCTGCCTCCACATATGGCATATGCATGGCTTCCTGCCGGTTACAGCTTGCTATAATCGTTGGAACTTCTTTTTGCGGTACGCACAATCTGTGATTCTAATGGCGTCCGCAATACTGTATCACAAATGATGCGCACCGGGTTTACCCCATTTTCTGTTTTTCCTAGCCGGCAGGTCAGCATCGGATCATCCGCAAGTACCGTTCCCACGCCAACCATAATGGCATGGTAACGGTTCCGCATACGGTGTACATGCGCACGCGCCGCTTCTCCTGTCACCAGCGGGATGCCCCGGTATACGTGGCAATTTTTCCATCCAGTGTCATGGCATATTTTAAAATGACAAACGGAAGTTTTGTCTGGATATAATGAAAAAATACTTCATTCATTTCATCACATTCGTCCTGTAATACCTGTTCAGTCACTTCTACTCCATGTTCCCGCAAAATCCGGATGCCCTTTCCATGAACAAGTGGATTCGGATCTTTCGAACCAATCACTACTCTGCGAATTCCTGCGGCAAGCAGAGCATCGGTACATGGTGGTTGTTTTCCATGATGACAGCACGGCTCTAAGGTCACATAAATCGTAGCCCCTTCCGGGGATTGTATACAATTAGCCAGTGCATTCCGTTCTGCATGTGGCTGTCCGTAGTGTTCGTGATATCCCTCTCCGATAATTTTTTTCCATCTTTTACAATCACAGCACCTACCAGAGGATTCGGGGATACCTGTCCTTCTCCTTTTTGTGCCAGTGCTATTGCTCGGCGCATGTAATATTCATCTGTCATTTTTTTCTCCTTTTTCATCAGTGATATGGCTTCGCCATACCACAAAAAGCCCCAAGCAAATGCTCAGGGCTTCTTTTTTACCGTGTTCTGCTGCCGGGGATATATTTTCAAATCCTTTTTATTCATAGGAAATAAAAAATGCTCTGGAAATAAATTCCAGAGCAAACATTTCAATATCCACCACAACCATACACGGGTTCTTGTGTTTCTATCCTTTATCTTCTTCCATCCAGACTGTACTGTCGGCTTCGGAGTTTCACCGAATCATGCCTTGCGGCTCGTGGGCTATACCACCGGTTGGGACTTGCACCCGACCCTGAAGATCTTTTATTTATTTTACGTTTTTATTTTATTCATTGTAGAATGGTTTGTCAACTATTTTTTTCAACCTCAAACTGTTCCATAAAAAACAGCAATTTTAAATTTCCAGTGGAATTTAGTTCTGCACTGGAATTTACTTTTTCAAATCAGCGTTTGACGTCAAAAAAATCCACGAAAATGATAATTTTATTTTTCTATGTCTAATTGAATTTTCACCAAAATAAATTAGGCAAAAACCAAGTTCAAAACCTTATTTCATGCCTATCAGCCTTAATATGAGCTTATCAAAATGTAATAAAATTGTCTATTTATTATTTTCAAATCCCAAATCTTTCATAGTAATTCCACAAGAATTTAACATAAGAATTACATCCCAATTTACCATACCAGTTTGTAATTCTAACGTTGCTAAATTATTTAAATCCACCTTATCAAAAGATCCTGTAGATTCGTATACCAGAGAAAGATCACTCATAGAATCTGAAACATCTGTACATAAGATGGTTCCAGTTCCCTTCGCCTGTCCCATAATATAAAATGATATATTAGCTGTTTTACTGTTTCTTGGTAATTCCATAATAAGAACTATATAAACACCACTTACATATTGAACCATATTAAATTGTAAGGTTTTATTATCGACATTTGCAATGATCCCCGCTCCTGTATCTTTTGTAAAAACTGTTTGTTAAAGATTTATATCCAGCATTCGTATCTTCTCCATGTGCAACAACATAATTGTACAGCATACTATAGTTATCGCTAGCAGTTACAGTATTATCCTGCTTTTTCATATACTGTTACAAAACATTTATAATTATTTTTTTTTGTATTTTGCAATAATAACACAGTTGCCTTCTTGTTTTCCCTTTACTTTTCCACTCTTAGATACCGTTGCTACTTGCTTATCTGTACTGCTCCATTTTACTTTTGATGATTTTACGGATTTCAAACTTAATTGAAATGATTCTCCAATACTAATTTTTTTCTTTGTCTCACTTAATTTTACTTTTTTGGGGGGGAATTAGCTGCCTGAACTGTTTCCGTTACAAACGATGATGGCATTATCGTTGTAATCATGAGTGTTAAACATAATATAAATCAATTTTCTTAATATTTTTCATTCCTACTTTTCCTTTCTATTTTTTTTGTTTTTTCATACCTACCTTTTTTCTACTTCTCCTATCTCCTTTCTCAATCAAATATCATATTTAATCCAATACTTTTATATATTATCATATTATTTCACATATTTCAACCTATATAGCCTATCTAAAATGATGGAATAACATTTTCATTGGGTACAATAATATATGAGGTGATTAATTTGAACGAAGATTTTTTTTCCAACTCGCTTAAATACTTTACGTACGAAAACTGGTATTTCTGCAAGAGATATGAGTTTATCTCTTGGACAAAATCCTGGTTATATTAATAATATTGAAAATAAAAAAGCATTGCCTTCTATGACAATGTTCTTTTACATATGTGAATTTTTAAAAAATCTCTCCCCGTGATTTTTTTTGATGAAACAATTCAAGATCCCCAAGAATATTATGAATTCATCGACAACATAAAAGATCTATCGCCCCAACAATTGCATCACATCTCTGAGATTATTAAAGATCTAATAAAATCAAACAAATAAGTTTTGCGATTACAAACCGCAAAACTTATTTCTACATATCACTATTTAAAATTACAATTGATATTATACTGCCTCCACCGTATAATGGGCTTTCCAGATACCGCCCGGTGCAATCAGGTTTCCCCACTCCCGGTCTTTTAAATCGCCGGTAAAATCAACGCTGTCACAGCGTCCATACCAGGGTTCCACACATACAAACGGAACATCCGGACCTGCCGGTGACCAGATTCCAAACAGTGGTGCATCCATCGTAACGGTCAGATACGGATTTCCCTCCATATCACAGAGAGAGACTTCGTGCACATTCTGGTTTTCGATAACAAGTGCATCCGCATCAAACAGATGATCCGTGACCGTAAGATAACTGTCTTTCAGTTCATAATCCACCGTACCATTTCCGACCAGACCATCTACAATTGTTGTACTTGTGAGCGGGCCTGCCACATCAAAAACGGATTTTTACAATTCTTTGGACGGTTGAATGCCGGATGTCCGCCAATCGAAAACGGAAGTTCCTCTTCCGAAGGATTTTCCACCTGCCAGAGCACTTCCAGCTTATTTCCCTCTATGTGATATCCAATGCGAAGAGTAAATGCATAGGGATATTTTTCCATAGTTTCCTCATTTGACTGTAATACAAACCAGAGCGTATCCTCCGTCTTGGAATCCAGTGTAAAAATCCATATCACGGGCAAATCCATGCTGCCCCATCGTGTAGGTCTGTCCCTTGGTGCGAAACTGTTTTTCTTTTACTGCCCCGACAAATGGAAACAGTACCGGAGAAGTACGCCCCCAGAATTTTGGATCTGCTTTCCACATGTACTCTTTTCCTGTATTTTTTACGGACCAGGGATTTTAATTCTGCCCCATGTTCCTCCACTTCGATTGCAATGAGTTCATTCTCAAGCTTATGTCTTGCCATATGTTTTCTCTCCTCTGATTCTATAGATTACGCGTTACCGCTTCGCTTTTTTTCTTTTCTGCAAACGTCCCCTTAACTGCCGATTCCGAACCACGCAGTGAACCAGCCATTTAAATGAGAAGTTTTCTCACCATCTCAGCATCAAAAGTAACAGATTTCAGATGATCCACCTCAATCTGATACAGCGCATTTGCAGCAATATGTTCTGCTGCCTGCTCCAAATCACGGATTCCACTGGTACCCGAATACAGATCCACGATTGTATTTAATGCATCATCTGTGATGATACATTCCTCTTCCTTTAAGCTCATGCGCTTTAATACCTTAGGCAGTGCAAATTTTGAGAAGATAATCTTCTTTTTCTTCAAACGTATAATCCGGGATATCAATTACCGCAAAGCGGGACAGAAGCGGTGCGCTGATCTGCTCCTTGTCGTTTGCTGTGGCAAATCGGATAAACACCGGATGTCGGGATCATACACTCGATATAGTTATCTGTAAATCCCAGATTATCCAGAAGTGTCAGTAAGACATCTGCCGGATTTCCGTTTCCTTTTCCAGAAGCTGCCTTATCCAGCTCATTGATAATAAATACCAGGCTTGACTCTCCTGCCATGGCAACTGCATCCATGATGATCCCCGGCTTTGCATTGGCATAAATTCTCGAACTTCCGGTCAGCTGCTCCGGATCGTTGATGGAACTCATATCAAGAGTTGTCCACGGAAGTTTTTTAAAATACGGGCAACTGCATAGGCAATCTGCGATTTTCCAGTTCCTGCCGGTCTCCACCAGAAGCAGTCCGTATGCCGGAAGCGTATGTGTGCGGTTGATCTGAATGATCGTCTCAATGATTCTCTGCTTTACACGCTCCATGCCATACAGTTCCTCATCTAAAATCCGACGGGCTTCCTTGGGATCAATGGCCTCAAAATAATTCTTTTTCCACTGATGGATATTCATCATGATGGAAAGTGCACGCTGTGCATGACGCCGCTCTTCCGGAGACACTTCATTGGAACGTGCCACTGCTAAATTCCGGCGTGCCCACAACCGGATGTTATCCGGCATGGTCCGTCCTGCGCAGGTCATAAAATCGGTGATGCTCTGAATACTGGTGAGCTTCATATCATCGCCGTCTTCCTCCTGCTCCTCATCCACCGCTTCCTCACTCGGTGCACTGCTGGCAAACAGACGCTCCATCATAAACTGTAAAAAGCCATCTTCCGCGGAAAGCTTTTTTCCACCGCCAAATGCAATTTCACGGATCTTATACACGGCATATCCATCCGGTGTGTTCTCTCCAGACAGCCGGACATTAATGTGGTTTTCCCCAGCCAGCGAAGCAGATTGACAAAACGGGCATCCACCCGCAAAATATCCGCACATACAGTTCCGTCTTCCTGGGTAAACTCAAATGCTGTGCGCTTTGTCTGGTTCGTGAACACTCCGCAGGAATGATATTTCCACTGCTTTGCCGTATTATCTAAAACCAGAATCGGATATTTTGCACTTGCAGTGTTTTCATTCGACTGAAATGTTGTATAGGTACACTCACAGGCTTTCTTTTCTTCCGTTGTATTGCTGAAATCAAATACAGGCATATCTATCTCCCTTCTACATGATTTAAGGGTCAAAACAGTTTTGACCCTTATCCTGCATAAACAATTCTGTTATTTTCTACGAAAGCAGTGCTTTATCACTTGCAAATTCCTCACCGCTTACTTTTTTCAAACTGATGCAGCAGATCTCCGACCGTAAGTTTCTTTTTTTGTCTTCACCTGCGATATTTAAAATAACTTTTCCTTCATGCATCATAATCAGACGGTTTCCATGGGCAATGGCATCCTTCATATTGTGGGTGACCATCATGGCCGTCAGATGATTCTCTGAAATGATCTGATCCGAAATCTCAAGTACCTTTGCGGCAGTCTTTGGATCCAGCGCAGCCTGTATGCTCATCGAGAAGCAGAAGCTTCGGTTTCTGGATGGAAGCCATCAGAAGCGTGATTGCCTGACGCTGTCCACCGGATAACAGACCGACTTTTGATGTCAGGCGATCTTCCAGTCCAAGATGCGGGGTGGAAAGCATTTCACGGTATTTCTCGCGTTCCGCTTTGGTAATTCCCCATCGCAATCCCCTGGATTTTCCACGTCTTGCTGCAATTGCCATATTTTCCTCAATGGACATTGTGGTAGCCGTACCGGTCATCGGCCCTGGAACACACGTCCCAGATATTGTGCCCTGCGATGCTCGGATAACTTTGTCACATCCTCGCCGCCGATATAGATTTTTCCGGAATCTACCGGCCATACACCGGCTACGGCATTCAGTGTTGTCGATTTTCCTGCACCGTTTCCACCGATCACTGTGACAAATTCGCCTTCCTCAAGTGTCAGGTCGACACCGTCCAGAGCCACTTTTTCATTTATCGTACCCGGATTGAAATACTTTCCGGATATTTTCAATTTTTAACATCTCACTCATCGGTTACAGCCCCCTTGTTGCTTTTTTTTTTCTTATTCTTCAGATATGGAATCGCAAGGAAAATTGCTACCACGATTGCTGAGAACAGTTTCAGATCATCCGATGGGAATTTCAGCCACAAAATGATGCTCAGCACAAGGTAGTAAATGATCGCTCCAACGATCACGGAAAACAGCGTATATGCAAATGCCAGTTTCTTTCCTGCACACATTTTTCCAAAGAGGACATCGCCAATGATAACAGCAGCAAGTCCGATAACGATCGCACCACGTCCCATATTGACATCCGCTGCTCCCTGATACTGTGCATAAAGTGCACCGGACAGACCAACGAGTCCGTTGGAAATCATCAGTGCCAGTACCTTACAGAAGCTGGTATTGATTCCCTGTGCACGCGCCATCTGCCGGTTACAGCCGGTTGCACGGATCGCATGTCCCTGCTCTGTTCCAAAATACCAGTAGAGAATCGCCACGATCACTACCCCAAACAGGATACAGGTGGTAAATACTTTTAATTTTTGCTGCTGTATCACCGGATACATAACGAAGCGATACCGCAAGGGAATATTTATCCACACTGATCGCCTGATTGGACTGTCCCATAATATTCAGATTGATGGAGTACAGTGCAATCTGCGTTAAAATTCCGGCAAGAATTGGAGGAATTCCCAGTTTGGTGTGCAGAAGACCTGTGACCATTCCCGCAAGCATTCCTGCAGCAAATGCAAAAATAAGGGAAACCCACGGATTCATATCACTGCGGATCAGCATAACCGCCACAGCTCCGCCGGTTGCAAAAAAGAACCGTCCACCGACAGATCCGCAAAATCCAGAAGTTTGTATGTAATATATACTCCCAATGCCAGAAGGCCCAGATCAGACCCTGTGCAATGGAGCCCGGCAGCGCACGAAACAGCGCCAGCGGACTTAAGGAAGCAAAATAAGCAGATATTAACACACGATACCCATCCCCCTTAATTATTCAGCCTCGATAGCCTTGTAATCATCCGGAATTTTAACGCCCAGCTGATCACAGATATCTTTGTTGTATTCTTTGGTTACGTTCGGTGCAGTCTCAATCTTCATGGTTGTAATATCCGCACCGTTTACTAAAATGTCATATGCCATTTCACCGGCCTTTTTCCGATGTCATAATAACTGATGGAAAGCGTTGCCACTCCGCATCCTTTACAGATACCTTCCTCTCCGGCAATAATCGGAGTTCCTGCCGGAAGTGCGATATTGTTGATTGCTTCTGTGTTCTGTGCCATGGTATTGTCTGTCGGAATGTAAATAACATCTGCATACTCGGTTGCACTCTGTACCACAGAACCGATATCATTGGAATCGGAAGCGGTAAACTCTTTGTAGCTGATACCGTCCTCATCCAGGTATTTTTCAAACTCGGTTGCCTGATATTTGGAGTTTGCCTCTGCAGAGCAGTAAAGTATTGCGACATGCTTTGCATCCGGATAGAGCTCTACGATCATATCTTCCTGCTGGTCTAACGGAGCCAGATCGGAGGTGCCGGAAATATTTTTTCCGGTTGTACCACTCCAGTCACTGATCTCCAAAGCCGTTGCATAATCGGTAACGGAAGTTCCCAGAATCGGAATATCGGTTGTCGCTGCTGCACATGCCTGTAAAGCAGTGGTTGCATTTGCAAGAATCAGATCCACATTGGAAGATACGAAATTATTTGCAATTGTAGAAGCATTTGCCTGCTCGTTCTGTGCATTCTGGAGATCAAATTTTACATTGTCTCCCAGCTTTTCCTTTAAGACATCCTGAAATCCCTGCGTTGCCTGATCCAGTGCCGGATGCTCCAGCTGCTGGCAGATTCCGATGTTATATACTTTACCGGATGCACCTGCACTCTGTGTCCCGTCTTTTGCTGCATCTGCGGAATTTCCACAGGCGCCCAGGGATACCATCATGGCTGCTGCCACAGCAAACCGACATTGCCTTGTTTAATTTTTTTTTCATAGTTGTTCCTCCATTTATATTTTATATAGTCAGATAGACTTTTTAAGCCGCTTCCCGTCCTACTGGAAAGCGGCTCGTACACTGCGTAATTACAGGAAAAATATATTTGCAGATAAAAAGTACTGCAAGGATATACATCAGTGGAGTAATCTTCTTACGCTTGCCACAGATCAGATTGATCAGTACAAAAGAGATTACACCAATGGCAATACCCTCTGCGATACTGTACATTAAAGGCATCGCAATGAGGCACAGATATGCAGGAACTGCATCTGTCAGATCCTCGAAATCAACCTTTACAATTGCGGATACCATCAGGAACCCGACAAAGATCAGCGCCGGTGCTGTTGCAAAGCCCGGAATTGCCGTAAAGATTGGTGCAAAGAAAATTGCAAGCAGGAATAATAATCCTGTAACGATGGATGCAAGACCGGTTCTTGCACCAGCTCCGACACCGGCAGAGCTCTCTACGAATGTTGTAGTTGTAGACGTACCAAGGATCGCACCTGCAGAAGTAGCAATTGCATCTGCCATCAGTGCCTGCTTTACGTTCGGAAGTTTTCCATCTTCGTCTAACATGCCGGCCTTATCCGATACACCGATCAGTGTTCCGATCGTATCAAACATATCTACAAACAGGAAAGACAACATGACTACGATGAAGTTCATAATTCCGACTCCATGGAAATCTGCCGTAAAACACTGTCCGAACGTCTCACCAATCTTTGAAAAAATCTGTCATGGCAAATGCCGGATACAGGGAATAAAATCCTGCGTCTGCATCAATATGATAGATTCCTGCTGCCTGACAGATCATTCCGAGAATCCAGGTAGCCAGAATACCGATCAGGATCGATCCCTTGACTTTTTGATGTATAAAATTGCAGTAAGAAGCAGACCGATCAGTGCAAGTACTGCACAGATTCCTTCGGTATGCCAGTTATCTCTGAAATTTACATAAGATAACAATGAAATGTGGAATCGTTGTTTACAACGATATGTCCACCCTGCAATCCGATAAATGCGATAAACAGCCCGATGCCGACGCTCACACCTTTCTTTAATGTGGTCGGAATGGCATTGAAAATCGCCTCACGCACATTGGTAAGAGAAAGGATAATAAAGATAATACCTTCGAAGAATACTGCCATCAGGGCTACTTTCCAGGAATATCCCATATTTCCGCATACGGTAAATGCAAAATACGCATTCAGTCCCATCCCCGGTGCCAGTGCAAACGGATAATTTGCAAGGAGCGCCATTGCAAACGTACCGATAAAGGATGCCAGACAGGTTGCGATCAGCACTGCTGTCGGGTCCATTCCTGCCTGTGAAAGCAGGTTCGGGTTTACAGCCAGGATATACGCCATGGTCATAAACGTCGTAATACCGGCGATCACTTCTGTTTTCGCTGTGGTATTATTCTCTTTGAGCTTAAACATTTTCTCTAACATGTTCTCTCCTCCATATTTTATTATTGTGTAAAAGCACCCTACTATTTTATCATAAAATAATTGAGAAATCCATTCAATTATTTATGTCTCCAGGTACTTCTTGAAAAGAGAACAAGCATCGGGAAAATTTCCAGTCTGCCGGCGAGCATGTCAAAAATCAGCACAAGTTTGGAAAACCAGGAATACACCGAAAAATTACAGGTAGGTCCCACCACATCAAATCCCGGTCCGATATTGTTAAAGCACGCAGCAACCGCAGACACATTTGTTGTCATGGACAGTCCATCAATAGAAATCAAAAGAAAACTTCCGACTAAAAATCACACCGTAAGCCGCCAGATAGGTATTTGTATTATTTAATACATCCTCCCCGATCCGGTTTCCATTCATGCGCACAACTTCCACACGCTGCGGGCTTAAAATTCTGCGGATATTTCTGCGCAGGTTTTTTTCAGAATCAGAAGAAGTCTTCTTCCCATCTTAAGCCCTCCTGCCGTACTGCCTGCACAGGCACCGACAAACATCAGGCACAGCAACAGTGCTTTCGAAAATCCGAAGTAGCCACAAATCAAAGTCCGTGCTTGCAAACCCGGTCGTCGTCATGATAGAGGAAACCTGAAATGCCGCATGGCGGATCGTCTCTTCCCCAGGAGCCGTACAGTCCCCGGATATTGAACGTAATTAAAAGAATACTGACCACAAATATGATGATATACAGCCGCAGTTCCTGATCTTTGAGCACTTCCTTTACATGCCGGACTAAAAGCAGATAATAACAGCTGAAGTTGATTCCAAACAAAAACATGAAGACCGTACATACATTCTGTATATATGGGCTGTATCCTGCAATACTGTCATTCCGGATTCCGAATCCACCTGTGCCGGCCGTTCCAAAAAGCGGTACATACGGCATCAAAAACCGGCATTTTTTCCCAACAGGAGAAACAGGAAATTGATGAATGTCAGCACCATGTATATGACGTACAAAATTCTTGCTGTTGTACGCATTTTCGGCACCAGCTTGTTCACATTCGATTCCGGACTCTCCGCACGCAGCAGATGCATGGTATACCCTTTTGCCTCTCTCTCCGTTCGGAGAAAGTGCCAGAAGAAATACAAGTACCCCCATGCCGCCCAGCCAGTGGCTGAAACTCCGCCAGTACATAATTCCGGGAGAAAGTGCTTCCACATCTCCCAAAATCGAAGAACCTGTGGTTGTAAATCCCGATACAATTTCAAACAGGGCATCGACAAAGTTTGGAATTTCCCTGGAAAAAACAAATGGCAGACACCCGAAAAACTGATTGCGATCCAGCTTCCGGCTACGCAGACCATCCCTTCCCTCGCAAAAAAAAAACGACGGGTGGAATTTCTGCAAAAATAATACATTAAGGCACCGACTCCGGCAGTGATCAGAATGGACAACCCAAACCCGTAAACTGCTGCCCGGCTTCCGGTGTACAGACTGATTAAAAGTGCCGGAACCATAAATCCTGCTTCCACAATTAAGATCTGGGAAAGAAATTTTCCCATCATTTTATAATTCATAGCATCCTCACTCGAAAATATCATTCAGCTGCAAAAGTGTCATCCCGCCCTTTGCAACGATAATCACGGAATTTCCAGCCTCATACATGGAATCTCCGTTTGGAATCTCCGTTTTACTTCCATGGCTGATACATGCGATCAGTATATTGCGTTTCAGGCGGATATTACGCAATGGTTCCCCCGATATGTTTTGTGTCGGCATCTACGACAAACTCCAATGCCTCTGCCTGTCCTTCTGCAATATTGTGCAGTGTCAGTGCTGCACCTGTTGTATTCTGCATGGCACGGACATAACGGACAATCGTATTGCAGCAGAGTTCTTTCGGGCAGATCACACTGCCAAGTCCCAGACTGTCCTGCATACTGTTATTTTCCATATGACCGACTTTCGTGATCACCTGTGGCACTCCACAGGTCTGCGCATACAGCGAAATAATCATATTCATTTCATCCATGCCGGTCATGGGTTACAACGGCGTCACAATCATGGATGCCTTCACTTTCAAGCAGAAACTGACTGCTGGCATCCCCGTGTATGATACATACTTCCGGTGGAAGTTTGCCGGATAATTCTTCACAGCGCGCTTCATCCTGCTCAATCAGCAGCACACTGACACCTTCTTTTTGCCAGCCAGGTCGACAGATAATAACCGATTCTTCCGCCACCGCAGATAATTACACGCTTTGCCTTGTGCGTGATAATGCCAAGATTGCGCAGAAGCTGTGTCAGCATCTCAGCAGTTGCCGTAATAAACAGATGATCCCCCTCCCGGAGAATAAAATGTCCGGATGGAATCTCCACAACCCCTCCGCGGCTCACTGCGCAGACAAGCACCTTGCATTTGACAACATTTTCCAGATTCATCAGTGCCACATCGCAGAGTTTACTTCCTTTTTTGAATCCGCAGCTCCACGATTTCCACACGGCTTTTTGCAAATGTTTCCCTCTGCAGGAAGCCCGGATAGCGGATCAGCCGTTCAATCTCGCGCGCCGCCTGTTTTTCCGGATTCACCATAAGCGAAAGGGAATAGACATCCCGCATGGTAAAAATCTGCTTGCCGTATTCGGGATTACGGATTCTTGCAATGGTGTGAATTCTCGGATTCAGACCATGGGCAGTCATACCACAGAGCAGATTGACTTCATCCGAACTGGTGGCTGCAATGAGCAGATCCGCCTTTTTCACATCCGCACTCTCCAACACGCGCATGGAGGCACAGTTTCCCTGTACCCCCATAACATCGTAACGCTCCACACTCGAATCCAGCACACGCTGGTTCGAATCGATCAAAGTCAGGTCGTGTCCTGCCGCAGCAAGTTTCTGCGTCAGCGTGAGTCCGACCTTGCCATCACCGGCGATTATTATTTTCACAGATTTGTCCTCCGTTTATATTCTGTATTTAGACGTCCCACATTATAGCATATGGCATATAGAAATACAACCGAGGAGTTTTTTGGTCTTTACTGCTTCTTATCCTCCTGATATTCCTCAAAACTGAGAATTACTTTTAAACAGATCGCCGTCCATCTGCACCGCAAGATTTCCATGCATCAGCTCGGTCAGGCTTTTTGCGATAGAAAGCCCCAGTCCGTGTCCTTCCGTATTCCGGGAACTGTCTCCACGGACAAATCTTCCGAAAAAGTTCCTCGCTGGTCATTTTCAGTCGATCCTTCGAAATATTGCGGAAGGTCATAATCACCATTCCGTGAAATTTTTTTCCAACGTAATATACACACGTGTTCCCGGCTGTGCATACTTACATATATTTCCCATCAGGTTGTCAATGATCCGCCACAAATGTCTGCCATCCACATAGATTTCAACGGGTGGTTGCGGACATTCTACAACCATCTCCAGCTGATTTGCCTCTGCCTTTTCTGAAAATTCCCCCGACAATCTGTGTCAGAACGACCGTTGCATCACATACTTCCGGATTCACCGGAAGATTTCCAGTAGATGCTTTGGATGCCTCCATCAGATCCTCAATCAGTTTTTTCAGACGGTTGGACTGTCGGTCAAGCACCTCAATGTACTCCCGCATTGTTTCACTCTCTGTCGGCTCCTTTTTTGATCAGATCCACATAATTGATAATGGAAGTCAGCGGTGTCTTAATATCATGGGAGACATTGGTGATCAGTTCGGTACGAAACCGCTCACTCTTCTTTTTTTTCTTCTACCGCCGCTGCAACTCCGGTCTGTACATTATTTAAATTTTCCGCATGTGTGCGCAGCTCATACATCATTTTTTTCTGTATGGATCGGATGCGAATAATCACCTTTTGCAATCCGTTCCCCTCCGTCGAATATCTGTCGAAACTGCACCACAATCTTTAACAGTACGCCGTATTCCACAACTTTCCAGAGGAGATAGACCATGATAATTCCGCCATCCGCTCCGGCACACAGTAAAAAGAAATGCTTCTATGAGGAAGACCACAAGAAATACAGCTGTGACTTTTTTTACCGTCATAGACAGATTGGCCAAAAGCGCCAGTCTGATTTCATGCAGTTCTCTTTTTATCCGGCGAAACGGGTTTAAAAGCAGACGCAAAAGCGTATAATGCCAGAATTTTCCTGCACGGATTCTTACAATGATACTGATCACATATTCATACACAATCAGTTCTGCCAATGCAAACGCAATTGTAAAAAATGAAATACAGAATACGATTCCTGCATTTTGCATAAGCAGATCTCCCATATAAAGGCATACCATACCGCAGCCCAAAAACGCAAGTCCTGAGATTCCTGTATAAATACCAAATGGTATACGGTCAATCCATCGAATCTGTACCGTATCAGAACCACGTTTCCATCCTGCTGATGCAAATAGAATGCCAAGAGAAAACACCCACACAAGAACACTCAAAAGCAACCACAATCCCGAAATTTCCCGCACCTGTACCACAACGCCTGCAAGTGTGTGTGCTTTCTGGAAAAACTGTGTTTTCCCGGAATCAATCATCACAATATGGGTTTTCACCTCCGACTTCCGGTGAAAACAAAGAGGATACCGTAGCAGTGCTTCCCTTCAGGGAATCCGCTACCGTAAGATAAAGCGTATATTCCGTTGCTTCTTTCTCCTGATGTGGATTATAATAAATACGACCCTGTTGATCTTCGTATGCAAATGAAAAATCCTGCCACTGGAATACCTTTGCTTTCGCATAGGTATCCGCAATGGATTCCTGCCGGATCGGGTAAATCCCATCCTTTTTGACCATAAGTAACCTGCCTCTAACCCATCAAAATCAAACCGCAGCTCGGATGATTTTAAATACGGTTCGAGCTTACCTTTTTTCAGCTGTTCTCCATTTTCCGCGCAATATCTGCCACCATCGTCCGATTCCCGGTAAGTATATTCCACATACGGTTCAAGATCCGACTCCTCTGGAACCGCGTAAAAAAAAGAAAAGGAATTGATCCGAAACAGGGTATCGCCCGCATAACAATAAATCACACCATTTATCATAGATAAAATGATCCACCTGCGTATAATGCTTGACTTTTTGCATGTACTGTCCCCTGTTTCTTCCAAGCAGCATATCCCAGAAAGAACGATCATTGGTATGAAACTCATTTTCATCTGTAAATTTCAGCCAGGCAAGTGCGTTTTCCTTATTTAAAGAGGTACCCGTGTAATTTCCACAGACAAGTTCGGTTTCTTTTTTCATTCGGCTTGTTTTTTACAAGTGAATATACGATATTTCCGTCATCAAATTTTTTTCAGGGCATCTGCTTCGTCCTGTTCTTTTGAAATGCCGGTAACCGCATCCCCCATCCAGTACGCATAGCTTCTAAGCAGCTCCGTATCCAGTATTTTTTCAATGTCTTTCTGTGAGCCCTGCCAATCACTGTTCATGCCTAATGTAACTGTCACCACACTGGTCACGGCCACAAGAAATCCGCTTACAATTGCAAGTACCATAGCCAGTAATCTGATGCCCTGCGATGATTTCCAGTTTTTTGGACACATGTTCCGGCTTTTGGGATTTTTTATCCTTTTTCTCATTCATTTTCTACATCCTCGTATAATAAGTGTATAGCCAGTAGAAATGATGGTTATGCACTTATCCTTTCTATAAATTTATAGATGATCTGAGACACCTGGGATAAACCCTTTCCATCTCATCTACATTAGTTATTAGTTTCATAGGTTATTCTGTGGTATGATATCAGCAGAGTCTGATGTCTAGAGGCACTGCTTTTTAATCCTTTCAGCCCGGTCTCCGGTGCCTGCTTATGGAGCTTGCAGCCTGAATCATATGTCACATTCCGCTTACACAGATGTTTCATCCCCTGGCGTACAGCACCAGCAAAAGAGCTGCCAGGGTGCATGCTTATTACGCGAGGTTTCGGTCAGCATATGATTCCCAGGATAAACCTTTTTTCTTCAGGTTCCAAGAATACTTAATCGGAAAGGCGGGTGATATCATGTTAAAGATTAACCCATTATCTACGCTTTACGTCGGTATTGACGTCAGTTCAAAATCCAACTATGTTTGCGCTTTGGATTTTTTATAAAAATAAATACATAAACTCTTCTTTTTGCTAACAATCAGCCTGGGGCTGAGGAATTAGCATTGAAGATACTTGAGTGTTTAAAAAGAACACCCTGATATAACTACGATTGTTGCAGCTTTAGAATCAACTTCTGTTTACAGCATCCATATCGCTAATTATCTTTCTTCCTGTGAAGAATTGATGCGGTTCAAGCCTTACGTTTTCGTCCTGAACCCTAAATGTACTGCAAACTACAAGAAAAGCTATATAGGACTTGGTAAATCGGATCCTATCGATGCTTTTGTTATTGCAGACTATGCAAGAGCTGGAAACATTGAATCCGAGCCTTGGCGTGGCAGCCAGTTTCTGGCTTTGAAACGTCTCACACGGCATCGCCTTCACCTTGTTGAATGCATGACAAGAGAGAAAACTTATCTTGTTTCCAATCTTTATCCTGAAATTCAGTGAATTGCAGATGCTTGAAGGAGACGATCAGCCTTTCTGCGATATATATGGTGCTACATCTTCCAGTGTATTAATGGAATACTTTTCCCCGGAAGAAATCTTAGATTCTTCCGAAGAAGATCTGATTGCATTCCTTGCAAAGAAAAGCCGCAACCGCATTAAAGACATAAGCAAGACCGCTGATTTATTAAAGAAAGCTGCCAGAGATTCTTATCGTCTGGACAAAGCTCTTTATGAGCCTTTAAATGTGTCTATTGCCAGTTCTTTCAACTGCATTGAAACCTTTTAAAAGAGAAATCAAAGTCATTGACAATGCTATTGAAAAAGAAATAAAAGGATTGAACCCAAATGCTTTTTTATTATTCTTCAATCCATTGACGGCATCGGTCCTGTCTTTGCTGGTGGCATAATTGCTGAAATAGGCGATATAACCGCTTTTCATTCATCTGATGCTCTTGCTAAATATGCCGGACTCATGTGGAAGTCCAAACCAATCAGGTGATTTTGATGGAGAAGATACTCCAATGAGTAAAGCCGGAAATCGTTATCTCAGATACTATCTTGGCGAAGCCGCCAACAGTATGAGAAAACACAACGTTGAGTACGGAACGTACTATCGGAAGAAGTACAATGAAGTTCCGAAACATCAACACAAAAGAGCACTCGCGCTGACTTCACGTAAATTCGTTCGTTTGGTTTATGGATTGCTGGCCAGAAACCAACTGTACTCCGGCGTATCGCTGGATACATCAATTAAAGATTCTAACTAGTCGAACTTATGTTTTGCTTGAATCATAGGTCTATTAAAGTTACCCTTTTTCTGAAAAACATATCGAAATCTTTTCAAAAATCATCTTGACATATCACCAGATTGCTCCATCTTGTATCCCCGTCCCCACACGACTTTTAAATAGCGTGGCTCCGCAGGATTATATTCGAGTTTTTTCCCGAAGGTGCCGGATATGTACGGCTACCGTGTTTTCGACGCGCCGCACGGGCTGCCCTTCCACACGGCCTCATAAATCTGTTTCGGTGAATATACTTCCCCGGATGTTCCATCAGAAGTTTTAAAATATCGTACTCTGTTCTGGTCAGATTCACAGGTTCTCCGTCCAGAGTGACTTCCTTTAATTTATCATCCAGCTCGATGCCGCCGGCGGACAGTTTTGTCCTCACCTTCTGTCCGCTTCCAAGCAGCATATACCGCCGGATCTGGGATTTCACTCGCCTGCAGTTCCACTGGATTGAATGGTTTCGTCACATAATCGTCCGCGCCCACGGTAAGTCCGAGTACCTTATCGGTATCCTCACTTTTTGGCCGTCAGTAAGATCACCGGAACATTGGAAATTTCACGGATTTTGCACATCGCTTCTATCCCGTCCATTTCCGGCATCATAATATCCATCAGAACCAGCTGGATATCCTCCCGGTTTATAATTTTTAAGGCTTCCTTTCCGTTATAAGCCGAAAAACACCTGGTATCCTTCACTTTTTAAATAAATCTGCAAAGCAGAAACAATATCCTTTTCATCGTCACAAACTAAAACATTATACATAAAAAAACCGCCACCTCGTATTCATGATTAATCATAGATACATTGTAGCGGTTTTTTTCTTAATTTCAATGGGGCAAACCTTTAAGGTTTGCTTAAAATCAGGAATTATTCTTATTTTGATATCTTTTCTTCTTTTAGCCATGCATCAACGCTCTCATACAGACGCTGCATTCCATCTTCAACAACCAGCTTGGAGGTAGCCACATTCACGCGCAAAAATCCTTCGCCTCCCCTGCCATACTGATTGCCTCCGCTGACATACAGACCGCTGGTTTTGCGGATAAATTTTACAAACTGCCGGCCACTCTCCGTGATTTTGCGGCAGTCCAGCCACATGAGGTAAGTAGCATCTCCTGCAACCGGATGGATGAGTGGAATTTTCTCCTGCAGAAATTCCGTCACATACTGCTTGTTCTTTTTCCACATATTCCCGCAGTTCATCAAGCCATTCTTCCCCATATTGGAAAGCGGCAATCGTTGCCTGAATTGCAAAAGCGTTCGGTTCTGCTACTTCGTCGGTGTTGAGCTGTCTCCACATTCTGTGATGCAGAATCGAGTTTTCTGCATAGACGGCAGCCGTCTGCAGCCCCTGCCAGATTAAATGTCTTCGTCGGCGCAATGCAGGTAACACTGATGTCCCTGCAGGTATCATCCACAGAGGCAAACGGAATGTATTCTGTACCGGGTTTTGTCAGATCACAGTGAATTTCATCCGAGACAACAATGACATCATACTGCTTACATAATGCCCCGATCCGCGCCAGCGTCTCACGATCCCAGATGTTTCCTGCCGGATTCTGCGGATTACACAAAATCATAAGCGTCGTCTGCGGATCTGCCAGCTGCTGTTCAAGTTTTTTTCCCAGTCTACACGATATTCTTTACCATCATAAAGCAGTTCATTTTCCACGACATTTCTTCCGTTTATTACGAATGGAATTGAAGAAATTATTATAGACAGGTGTCTGAATCAGCACATTTTCTGCCGGAGTCGTCAGTTTTCGGACAGCAGAAGAAAGTGCAGGGATTACTCCCGTTGTAAAGATCAGCTTCTTTGGGTCCATCCGAAAATGATGACGCTTTTCCCACCAATTTACATAGCTGTCCGCCCATTCGTCCGGGATGACAGAATATCCATATACCCCGTGCGCCACGCGCTGTACCAGTGCCTCCTGCACTTCCGGCACCGTCTCAAAATCCATATCCGCCACCCACATCGGGAGCTCTTTGCGATCCACATCCCACTTGAGGGAATTTGTGCCTCTGCGGTTTGGTATTTTATCAAAATTATATTTCATAATCATCAGGTCTCCTTTTTCTGTCTCTCTATAATGCCTTATCATACCACTTCTGCATCATTTCTTCAATCATTGCAGTACCATCAGAAACGGAAAAAGAAGGGAAAAAATACCTCTTTTTTCCGGTGGTATTTTTTTTTCCCTTCTTTTGTAAACAATCACCGGGCTGCAGCAGTCTGTTTTCAGCCTTCGGTCTTTGTTGTGCTCTCTTTGGACTTATAATAATCCTCAAACTTCTGATTTGCAGCATCCAGTGTCTTCTGGCAGATGTCCGGAAGGTCTTTGCCCCATGCACCGGTTGCCTGCTTGAATCCCTTCTGCATGGCAGTCTGCATCTTCTTCATCTTTTCCACATCATCTCCGGCAAGGGCACTTGCAAAAATCAAATAATCTCTCTGATGTCTGCTTTACTCCGTAATAGCCATCTTCGGAGATATCCTTCTGCGCCTGTGCCTTTGTTGCTGCATCAACCGTGAAATCCCCTTTTTGCAAGGAACTTCCATATATCATCGCTGTTTGTTCCGTTTGCAACAGAAGAAGTAGCTGCCTGACCGGTCATCATTTTCTGCACGATGCTGATCAGCTGCTGCTGTCTGGACTGTGTATCCGCTTTCATCTGCTGTACGAGTGCTGCACGATCCTCAGCGCTCATCTTATTAATCGAATAGGTTGCTTTCTTATTGTCCTTGCTGCTGTCTGATTTATCATAGACTACACCGCTCTCATTTTTTTTCTTCCGTCTTTGCCGTGGAGTCCTTCTTTGCAGCCGTCTCATTTTTGGTCACCGCATCGTTTTTATAGGATGCGTATACCTCTGTCTGCGTGTTTAACAAACCTGTTGTGTTTACACCCATACTCTCATCCTCCTTGAATTCTACCGGTCAATTCCATTTGTTTCCGGTTAAACTATGTTGGTATCTACTATAGATATCGGTTCTTTTTCACAGAATCTTTATAGTTTGCTTTTTTATTTTTGTTTCACAGTGACACGATAGGTCTTTCCAACGGCAGATTTTGTTCTGGCCTTCACCATCACATAGAGTTTCTGCCCCTTTGCAGCTTTTACGGTAAACTTCTGTCCGGTCTGTGCATAATCTTCCTGTTTGACCAGCTTCTTTTTTCTGATTATATACACACACATTCCAGTATCCGCTGTCAGGAAGGCTTACCTGTATGGTCACCTTTCCCTTCTTTGCAGCCTTATATACAAAATAATCTTTTATCCTTTACCGCATAATTATTTGCACTACAGGTCTTATTCTTTTTTTTTACAGTTGTAGCTGTGGCAAAAGAATCATTGATTCCTGTTCCCAGTTATCAGCCTTGTACTGATTGACTGTCACCGTGTATTCGTGTCCGCACGCATAATCATTGATATTCCGTTCTACCTTCAGGTAAATCTCTTTGCCTTTCCGGAAACTGAGCTTTGCAGTGGAAATCTGCAGATCATCCTCTGTTTCTAGCGTCTGCAGCAGATTCTTTTTTCTCGTCATATACGGAAAGTTTCCAGTACTGATTGTTTCCACCGTCCGCATTTGTAAATTTGAAATTGAAATATCCACTGCCCGTGGCAACGTAGCGGTAGTAATCCACATCTTTTTTGCTGTTGATACTTCCATGCAGTGTCTTTCCAGCGGTAAGATCCGTGGCAAGCGCCATGGTATCGTTGGATTCCTTTTCCCAGCCTTCCGTTGCATAGTAATTGGAACGGATCTTGTACTGGTTTCCAACGCCGTAGCAGGTGACTTTCACATACACTTTTGCTCCCACCGGAAGGACATATTTACCGGAGGATACGGTTCTTGTATTGGTATCTTTCTGCAGTTCATTCATATTTTCATCATACAGATACAGATTCCAGAGTGCGGAAGATCCTCCCCCTGAAAATCATATGTGAAATATCCGTTTTCCGGAATGGTATACTCATACCAGTCCACATCCGAAGCTTTGTAGGAACTTCCATTGATCCAGGTGCCGTTCTGCAGACTTGTCGCTGCCGCCGGCGTATCGTTGTCTTCCTGTTCCCACTGTGCACTCTCCGTTGTTTTCACCTGAAGGGAATACTGATAATCCTGTGTCAGCTGATAATCTAAAATGGTAATATCCGTAGATTTCACACGCTCAACTTTTTTTGATATATACGCTTTTGCCCGGTCTGAGGTTATAAATTCTTGATGTATAATTGGATGCCAGAGGTTTTGTTTCCAGTTCCTGATTTCCATTGTCCGCATCATATACGGAAAAATTCCACTTTCCTTTTCCACTTGTCTGTGCAAGATTTACAGTAAAATATCCGCCTTTTTCCGCAGTATACTTATAAAAGTGAACATTATTGGAAGTAGACAGCGTATCATACACCACCGTATCTGACTTCAGCACCTCTGCTTTGGTGTAGCTGCTGTATGTGCCGGTCGGTGTCTGATTGGTGGAAATGGATACATTGTCCGCTTTTACTGCCACCGGTGCCGCTGTAAAAAACACAGCAGCATGCCAGCAGCAATGCCAGACCTCTTTTTTTTTCATGTTATGATTCATACGCATATTCCCTCTTTTACAGAGCTTTGATACGCTCCAGTGCCTTTACGGTGTTTTCATAATTTCCAAATGCAGTCAGTCGGAAATATCCTTCTTCCGCTTTATTCAAAACCGGATCCCGGAGTACCAACAACATTTGCATTCTCCAGCAGATAATCAAAGAACTCCCAGGAAGTCATCTGATCCGGAGTCTTTAACCAGATGTATGGTGCATTTACACCACCAAATACGGTATATCCGGCATCCTTTAATCCTTCCTTAATTGTCTTTGCATTCTTCATATAGTAAGCAACCTGCTCTTTTAACTGTGCCTTTCCTGCCTCGGAATAAACAGCCTCTCCTGCCCGCTGCACAATGTACGGCGCACCGTTGAACTTGGTTCCGTGACGTCTTGCCCACATGTCGTGCAAAGAAACTTCCCCGCACTTTAAATCCTTCGGTACTACCGTATAGCCAAGACGAACTCCCGTAAAGCCTGCATTCTTTGAGAAACTGTGCAGCTCAATGGCGCAGGTTCTTGCACCCTTGCACTCATAAATGGAATGTGCCACATTGTCCTCACTGATATAAGCTTCATATGCCGCATCATAAATGATTACGGCGCCAACTTTATTGGCATAGTCCACCCATTCCTGCAACTGATCCTTTGTAAGCGTTGTTCCGGTCGGATTGTTCGGCAGACACAGATAGATGATATCCGGTGTCTCTTTCGGAAACTCCGGTACGAAATGATTTTCTGCTGTACATGGCATGTAAATGACATCTCTCCATGTGCCGGTCTCCTTGTCGTAAGTACCGGTACGTCCCGCCACAACATTGGAATCCACATATACCGGGTAGACCGGATCACAGACCGCAATCTTGTTGTCCTGTCCGAAAATCTCCTGAATATTTCCGGAATCGCTCTTTGCTCCGTCAGATACAAAGATTTCATCTGCTGCAACCTCACAGCCTCTTGCTGCATAATCGTTCTCTGCGATTGCCTTGCGCAAAAATTCGTAGCCGAGATCCGGTGCATAGCCATGGAAGGTCTCGGCATGTCCCATCTCATCTACCGCTTTATGCATAGCCTCAATGATTGCAGGAGCCAGTGGCTGGGTCACATCGCCGATTCCCAGACGGATAATGTTCTTGTCCGGATTTGCCTCCTGATATGCATTTACTTTTTTTGCAATTGTGCTGAATAAATAGCTGCCCGGCAGCTTCTGATAATTCTCATTTACATGAAACATAATTTCGTTCTCCTTCTCTAATTTTCCATCAGTATCACTTTAACATTTTTTCTTCTTTTAATGTAAAGACCAGCCAAAAAAGCCAGATAAGATCCCTACCCTTCCTGCAGAAGACTTAAGATCATCTGTGCCACCTCGACCAGACCGGTTCCGTTGTCCATACTTCTTTTCTGAATATATTTATGTGCTTCCTCTTCCGTAAAAGAGTTTCGTGCCATAAGGAGTTCCTTTGCCTTGCGAATGATCTGCTGATCCTCCTGCGAACGGTGTTTCGGCTGCCGCCGCATTCTCCTTCTGCGCCTCTGGATATCTCCCTCCATCATTTCAATTGTCTGCAACAGTTCATGCACTTTCATCGGCATGGGAAAGACAGACCAGATTGCTTACTCTCTCTCCTGAATGGAAGACGGAGAAGCGATCAGAAGCATCTGAAACTCCGGTGGCAGATAATCGTGAATTTCCATATACATCATATCCATAAACCGGCATCCGCAGATCAGTATTCCACACTCCAGATTGTTTACGCTTGCCAGTGCCTGCGCACCGGTAGTACAGACTGCCTGCACGGAATACCCGCTCTGTGTCAATATTTTTTTTATGCCCACTGCCACTTCCGGTTTCGAAAAGGCAATTACAATGTTACTCACGATCCGATCTCCCGTTAAATCTTATACAGATACTCTTCGATCTCCCAGCCGGTTACCTGTGTACGGTACTGCATCCATTCTACCTCTTTTGCCTCGATCAGTTTGCTGCTGATATGTTCTCCAAGCACTTCTTTTATAAAAGCATCTTTCTGCAATTCACAGATGGCCGCATGAAGATCGGCCGGAAGCGACTCGATTCCTCTGCTTGCTTTTTTCTTTTCCTCCTTCAGTTCATAGACATTTTCCGGCACTTCTTCCGGTGGCTCAATTTTATTTCTGATACCGTCAATTCCGGCTGCAAGACATACCGCAAAGGCCAGATACGGATTGGCTGCCGGGTCCGGGCTGCGCAGTTCCACACGGGTTTCCTCTCCCCGGGAAGCAGGAATACGGATGAGCGGGCTGCGGTTTGTCGCAGACCATGCAATATAACATGGTGCCTCATATCCAGGTACCAGCCGCTTATAGGAATTGACCAGGGGATTCATGATAAGAGTCACACCTTTCATGTGCTTCATGATACCGCCAATAAAATAATAGGCTTCTTTACTCAGCCATTTTTTTCCATCCGGATCGCGGAAAATATTATGTCCGTCTTTGGACAGGGACATATTGATATGCATTCGGAACCATTAATCCGTATTTCGGCTTCGGCATAAAGCTTGCAAACAGACCGTGCCGCTTGGCAATTGTCTTAACCGCCAGTTTGAATGTCATGCCAATATTATCTGCCGTCTGCAGTGCCTCGTCATATTTAAAGTCAATCTCATGCTGCGCCGGTGCTACCTCATGGTGGGAAGCTTCGATCTCATACCCCATATCTTCAAGTGTCAGCACCATATCACGTCTGGCATTTTCTCCCAGGTCTACCGGATGAGAGATCAAAATATCCGGCTTTTTCGTGGGAAAGTGTTGTCGGCTGTCCATCCTCATCCTGATTAAACAGGAAAAACTCACACTCCGGTCCTACATTAAATGTATATCCAAGGTTTTTGCTTCCTCAATCTGACGTTTTAAGATATAACGGGAGTCCCCCCGTAAACGGTGTTTTGTCTGCACAGTAAATATCACAGATAATACGTGCTACTTTTTCCCTGCTGCGGGCGCCATGGGAAAATGGTAAATGTGTCCAGATCCGGATGCAGATACATATCGGATTCCTCGATCCCTACAAATCCTTCAATTGAAGAACCGTCAAACATACACTTGTTATTCAAATGCTTTCTCAAGCTGGCTGGACGTGATTGCCACATTCTTGAGTGTCCCGAACATATCGGTAAACTGGAGCCTGATGAACTCCACATCCTCTTCTTCCACAATTCTGAAAATATCTTCCTTGGTATATCTGCTCATATACTTTTTCTCCTTTTCTGCGTTACATTTGCTGATATATGTTAATACCTGTTCATAAGACATCAGACCGCCAAACAGATCCAGCGCACTTCCAATGGTGACGTTCAGCCGGTTTCTTCAAGCTGTGAAATTTCTTCCAGATCTTTAAAACTGTGAACGCCTCCGGCATAGGTGATCGGAATTTTTCCCCAGTCTCCCAGAAACTGTGCCAGGGGTTTTTCAATTCCACCGGATTTTCCTTCCACATCCACGGCATGCACCAGAAACTCGCTGCACCGGGAACTCAGTTTTTCCAGAAGTTCATTCGTCACACGCTCTGTGGTAAATTTCTGCCACCGGTCGGTTACAATATAATAGCCCGGTTCTTCTGCATCTGCCCGGTATCTGCACGAAAGATCAAGTACCAGATGTTCCTTTCCCACAGCCTGTTCCAGCCGGTTCAGACAATCATAGTCAATCCGTCCGTCCCGGAAAACAAACGAAGTCACAATCACGGCTGAGGCTCCTGCTTCCAGAAATTCGGACGCATTGGCATCGGTAATTCCTCCGCCGACCTGCAATCCCCCGGATAGGCACGCAGAGCCGCCAGCGCCTGATTTTTGGTTTCCTCATAATAAGGGCTGTCTTTTTTGCATTCAGTAAAATGATATGTCCGCCGCGAATTCCCCGGCTCTGATACATCCGTGCATAAAACGGTGCATCCTGCCCGGAGACAAAATTTTCACTTGCCTGATCTCCGGCATCCCGCAGACTGCTTCCGACAATCTGTTTTACCTTTCCGTTGTGAATATCAATACATGGTCTGAATTCCATCCGATTTTGTCCTCTTTTCAAAAAATGGGCATAGAAAGACCCTGCTGAGGCCCCTTGCCCTTATTGTTGTATATCTTCACTGTTTATGCTGTTTCTCCGCTATCATAACATAATTTTTTACTTGACAGCAATCCATTATTTTGCTATCATCATTAAAATTGTTATTGTACATAATAGGTGTTTTTGGACGATAACAAACGTTACACAAAAATTACATACAAACTACATATAATAGAAGAAAGCGAGGATTTTTAGAAAATGGGAACTATTATCGGCGAAGGAATTACATTTGATGACGTTCTTCTGGTTCCTCAGTATTCTGAGGTTACCCCAAACCTGATCGATCTGAAGACACATCTGACAAAAGAAGATCGTACTGAACATTCCTATGATGAGTGCAGCCATGGATACCGTTACGGAGTCAAAAATGGCCATTGCAATGGCAAGACAGGGCGGTATCGGGATCATTCACAAAAACATGTCAATCGAAGCACAGGCAGATGAGGTCGATAAGGTAAAAGCGTTCGGAAAACGGTGTTATCACGAAGACCCATTTTTCTTATCTCCAGACAATACATTAAAGGATGCGGACGAGCTGATGGGAAAATTCCGGATCTCCGGCGTTCCGATCACAGAGAACGGTCGTCTGGTCGGCATCATCACGAACCGTGACTTAAAGTTCGAAACCGATTTCACAAAGAAAATCAGTGAATCCATGACCTCCGAAGGTCTGATCACCGCTCCGGAAGGAATTACCTTAGAAGAAGCCAAAAAAAGATTCTTGCAAAATCCAGAAAAGAAAAAACTTCCGATTGTCGATGACGATTTCAACCTCAAAGGTCTGATCACCATCAAAGATATCGAAAAACAGATCAAGTATCCGCGCTCCGCAAAGGATGAGCAGGGTCGTCTTCTCTGCGGTGCCGGTGTCGGTATCACCGGAAACATGATGGAGCGTGTCGATGCCCTGGTTGCTGCCCATGTCGATGTCATCGTTGTCGATTCCGCACACGGTCATTCCAAAAACATTCTGGAAGCCGTAAAGAAAGATCAAGGCAAAATACCCGGATCTGCAGGTAATCGCCGGAAACATTGCAACCGGTGCTGCTGCACAGGCACTGATTGATGCCGGAGCTGATGCAGTTAAAAAGTTGGTATCGGACCTGGTTCTATCTGTACCACACGTATCGTTGCCGGTATCGGTGTTCCACAGATCTCCGCAATCATGGACTGCTATGAAGTTGCAAAACAGAGCGGCATCCCTGTCATCGCCGACGGCGGTATCAAATACTCCGGCGATATGACTAAAGCTCTCGCAGCCGGCGCAAACGTATGTATGATGGGTTCCATGTTTGCAGGATGTGACGAAGCACCTGGTACATTTGAGCTCTTCCAGGGAAGAAAATACAAAGTATACCGTGGAATGGGATCCATCGCAGCCATGGAGAACGGCAGCAAAGACCGCTATTTCCAGGAAGGTGCCAAGAAGCTGGTACCGGAAGGCGTCGAAGGCCGTGTGGCTTACAAAGGGAACACTTGAAGATACCGTCTTCCAGCTGGTCGGCGGTATCCGTTCCGGTATGGGTTACTGTGGCTGCCCGACGATCGAGGATCTCAAGGAAAGAGGTAAATTTGTCAAGATTTCCGCTGCTTCCTTACGTGAGAGCCATCCACACGATATTCATATTACAAAAGAAGCTCCAAACTACAGTACCGATGACAATAAATAAATCATAATAAATATAATTTGAGGTGAATTTTATTGGGCCCCAGTGAGACAGGTCAATTAATTGCAATAATTATCCTGCTGTGTCTGTCAGCGTTTTTTCGTCGTCAGAGACAGCTCTTACAACCGTAAACCAGATTCGTATGCGTACCCTTGCAGACAATGGCGATAAACGCGCTGCACGGGTATTGCATGTAACCGGAAATCCGGGAAAAATGTTATCTGCCATTCTGATCGGAAACAATATTGTAAATCTTTCGGCATCTTCCATTTCAACCTCCCTTGCCATCCATCTTTTTGGAAACACGGGTGCGGGAATTGCCACAGGTATTCTTACATTTCTGATACTGATCTTCGGTGAAGTAACACCAAAAACCATGGCAACCATCAAAGCCGATTCCATGTCTTTGACAGTAGCCGCTCCAATAGGACTTCTGATGAAAATACTTACTCCTGTTATTTTTATCATCAACAAGCTCTCTCTCGGACTGATGTTTCTGCTGCATGTCAATATCAAAGATGCACAGAAAAAGATGACAGAAGAAGAGCTCCGCACCATTGTTGACGTAAGTCAGGAAAATGGTGTCATCGAACATGAAGAACGGGATATGATTCATAATCTCTTTGATTTCGGTGATGCAGAAGCCAAGGAGATCATGGTTCCGCGAATTGACATGACTTTTGTTCAGGCAGATGCCACCTATCAGGAAGTACTTGATATCTTCCGTCAGGATATGTTTACACGCCTTCCTGTTTATGAAGACTCGACCGACAATGTAATCGGAATCATCAACATGAAAGACTTCCTGTTACAGAATGATACCCCGGAATTTTCCGTACGAAACCTTCTGCGGGAGCCATATTTTACATATGAGCAAAAAATACTGCAGATCTGTTTCTGGAAATGCGTAAATCCTCCATTTCCCTTGCGATTGTGCTGGACGAATACGGAGTAACCGCAGGACTCATTACTTTAGAAGACCTGTTGGAAGAAATTGTAGGGGAAATCCGTGATGAATATGATGCCGATGAAGAAGACGATATCACCCGGATCAGTGACCGCGAATTCTATGTACTTGGTTCCGCCAATCTCAACGATGTCAGTGAAGCGCTTTCCCTGCACTTTACTTCGGATGATTATGACACCATAGGAGGATATTGTCTTGGTCTTCTCGATCATCTGCCGGAAAAAAACGAAATCATTTTAACAGATAATAATATTCTTCTCCGTATTGACCGGATGGAAAAAAAACAGAATCGAACGGATTTACATCCGGCTTCCGGAGCCGCTGGAGGAAACAAGTTCCGAACAAAAATAACCGAAGAATAATCCGTAAATTCTGAGGGCTGCTTTTGCAGCCCTCATTTTTATGCCAGTAACTGCCGAAGCCACACACGAAGAGAATCCTCCGTGATCCATTTCGAATCTCCGGCAAGACCTCCCCTTTCCTCTGGAATTAGATTCTGTCCGGCATCCTCAAAATATTTTTTGCTGATAAACCGGCAATGAAACGAAATAATCTTTCCCCTCGGAAAATCTTCATCCGGATCTTTCGGTTTTTACCGGATCGAGATCTCCAGAATCCGGTTTCGGATCTTCCCTGTCAGTCCCCGGAGTTTCCGGATCAGGGGTCTGTTGGATCAGGGCCCCCTGCCGGATCAGGGTCTGTCGGGTCAGGCCCCTGTCGGATCAGGGTCTGTCGGGTCAGGGTCTGTCAGATCATCTGTGTTCTCCGTCTTCCACACTCCATAAAGATCAATTTTCGGACTGTATCTGATTATCCAGCTGTCCTTTACCACTGCCCCACATTTTAAGTCTCTGCTTTTTTTTGCATCCGGCTTCATTGCCCATCCAACCAGTTTTTTTTCCTTTCGTTTTCCACCCGATATTTTCCAAAGGCACTTTTCCATAACCATACGTCATTGTCTGCACATCCATTTCCGTATCATCTTTTTGAACTGTTCCGGTGAAAGAAAATCTGCAGTTTTTTTTTTTCTGTCCATAGGCCACACACCGCACATCATTTGTCACATAAAATTCCTGTTTCTCTCTATCCCCGTAACAATCTCCTCTCCATTCTGCAAAATCATATCCTTTCTTTGCTTTTGCCTTTAAACATGCCGTGTATCCATAACAATACTCTCCACCACCGGAAACCGATGCAATCCCTTCTCCTGCAATCGCATCCACCCAGAAAAACAATCCCTGAATTTCTTTGTGGAAATAATTGTGAAAGGAAGTGTATGACTCTCTGTTCCAGCTTTCCGCACCGGAAATCCCCTGATAAGTCGTATATACTTTTTCCAGAAACCGGCCTGATCATTCATGGTTCCCTGCGCTTTTTCCTTTTCTTACCACAATCATACAGGCATCCATCACCATAGACGCTTTGCTTTTTTTTATTTAATGCCTGACTTGCCTTTGCATTCAACCCATTCCTTCAGGTCTCCCAGTGTCAGCGCATACAGATTATATTCTGCACCACCTTTTCTGACACAATGCACCGCATACATATAGTTTCCGCCAAGTTTAAAAAAATACATCGTCTGCAGTTTTTCCCGGAAGAATCCTTTACCGACAACTTCCATCCGATTGTCCGGTAGCGGATATTCGAACTTGCCAGATTTGCTTTGGTGGCATAATAGATCATCCCATCGGTTTCCGAGAACGGGGAAAAAGCATACATTATTTCCATACTCCTGATAATAACTGTATGCATTTTCTGATATTCCAGCATAAATTTCTGTATGTCTGAACGGAAGAAATGTCACCAGCAATGCCACGACCATCCCGAACACCACAATTTTTTATCTTTTTTTTCCATTAAACCGATTGCCACCTCCCAGTATTCACATAATAACCTTCCGTTTTCATCCTGCTGTCCCCCTGTATATACCCCGATAAACTGATATATCTTCTCTCTTTTTGCAAGTGTTTTTTTGTATAATCCGGAAGTTCCTTTTCCGACGGAAATACACACACCGCTTTCTCAAGCATGGTGATTTTTCCTGACCGGACAGTCCTTCTTTTTGTAAAAACTCTTTTTATCAGCCTGTCAATTCCTTTCCCCGAGCTTTCCCTTTTGGTACTTGCGCATCAGAACATCCATTTCTTTTTGATGTTACAGTCAGTCACACTTCCATTGCTCTGATAATACAGCCATTGCGGTGTCAACAAATCCGTATCCTGTCTCTGTTTTTCCTGTTATGAGGTAGGATGTGAAATATCTCCTGCATGCGCTGCAGAAGATACATATTTTCCGTCACACAGCACGGAAAGTAACAGGGAAAAAACAGCATTGCGGTCACACATGCCGCAATTGTCAAAGTGCAAGGATCAACGCATGTTTTCCTTTGGTTGTCAGTTTTCCTTTTCTATTCATATCTCCTCCTCTTGCGGCCATATTTCTTCCGTCTCTGTTTCCTCTTCGATTACTTCCGTTTCTACCAGTATCGTTTTATCGCATGCTATGGACTTATGAAATCCTCCCGGAAGTACAAAATCTTCCGTTACCCTTACCGAAATAACACCCGAAACCATATCACAGCTTTTTTACATCAATGGAAACCCTTGATGCCGTATGTAACTGCTGCCGGATTTCCTGCCGGACAAATGCTTCAACCTCCGTGTCCGACACTTCAGTCGCATAATACCGGTTCAGATGATATTTAAGTACCTGCGAAATACAGTTTTCCATTTCATTTTTTTCTTGTGGAAATACTGTAGATACTCAGACAGGAAACGATCGTATAAACTGCGATCATACAGCCCAGTATTCCTAATATTATGTTTTTCATCGACTCCTCCAGTACCCTTCAAACGCTGCTGTGTCTGTTTCACACAGTGCGCGGCTCTTTGAATTCCCTTTTCCACAACCACGCTCATTTCCGACACCAGCGCAATCAATACCAGTGCCGTCACAACCGCGATTGCCGTGCCTGCGTATTGTCTGATCAGTTCTTTCATCAACAGCCTCCGTTTCCCCAAACCTCGATCATCTGCATAATCAATCCCTGTCTGGACAGCAAAAACTGTCCCAGCGTGCCAAAAAACACAACTCCTCCCACCGCAGCCAGTACCGCACTGCCGTATTCTTTTACCACTGCTGCCATATTCTATACCCCCGCAATCAATTGCAGAACTTTCCCAAGCCCTGCCAGGCCCCCTGTACCAATCACAAATAAAATTCCACCAATTCCATATTCTTCTATGATCTGTTCCATCTTATTTTTCTCCTTTACTTTGCATAGCTTACAAATGTATGCTGTCTGTTAATTCCCAGAAAAGCAACCTGAAATGGAAACTGCATTTCAATTTTTTGCCATATCAACCCCATCCATTCCATATGGTATCTGACTGGCCTGCGAAACGGTTGCCACCGTGGAATTTTCATTAAAAAATGTTACTTTCAGCCGATATCCGGCTTCCTCACTCTGCAAAAAACACTGTCGTACCACACCGGTATTAAAATCACTGTTTTCGATCTCATCAACAATCCGTGCCTGCATATCCTGTGCATTCATTACTTCCATATAGGCTGCCAGAATTCCCATTGCTGTCACCGCCATAAAAAGAGTCAGGAATACTCCCATGAATGCCTTCATGATCTGGCTCATTTTGTATCCTCCTCCCCTTTATCCAAGTCCTGCCCCTGACAGAAATGTCATCATAAACACTGCCATATCCACAAGAAGTTTTAATGACGCTGTCAATACCGGTGCAAGAAACAACAGATACATTCCACTGCTCAGATTTTTAAGCCGTCCCTTTTCTGCGACATCCAGCATCTCCAGATTCCGGTCAATCAGTTCCCCAATCTGCCGGATTGCCATGCCACTGTTTCCCATGGAAACGGAAAAGAGCATACTCATGGCAGAATGTACTTCCGGTATCTGAAAGCTTTCAAAAACCGATGGTATGGGAAGCACGGACTCCGGTTCCATTTCCAGCTGGCCAACCAGTATATCCAGATCCCGTCGCAACACCGGCGGAACATGCTCCTGTGATTTCTGCAAAGCAACCTGAACGTTTTCACTCTGCAAAAGCAATACAATATCCATCAGCCATCCCGGAAATGCACACTTGATACTGCGTACCAGCGTTTTTTTGGCAACCGCCCGTCCTACCCGGTGCTGATTTGCCATCAGAGCAACCAGAAGCAGTGCCGCCGCTGTCATCAGCTGATGTCCAAAATAATATGCAGCTGCTGCACCTGCCGCCGTCACAACAGCCAGAACCACCGACAAACGTTTCTCTTTCCGCTCATCATACCGGTAATATTCTTCTATTTTTTCTTTGCATCTGCCTCATCGGTATGTCCATCCAGGGGCCAGCCAGTCGATGGCGAGATATTTCTGCGCTCTTGTAAAAATCAGATCATCAAGGATCACAACTACAATCGTAAGCACCTGAGAAATCAAATTTTTTACTGATATCAATTTCCATAACCGGCAGATATAAAATCATCCCGCATATCAACAATGACGCAGCAATTGACATTACAATATCCACAAACATTTTCCTGCGTTCCTTCATAGAACCACAAATCCGCTGCTCCCATCTCTTTTTATCCGCCAGAAGCAATTCCACCGGTCTTTCTATTGCTCCTCCGTAAATCTCTACATGTACAATAAAATCATGTACATTTTTTTTATCCGGTTGCAGGCATATTCCCGTTCGATCATCTGCAAGGAATCCCGCATTACGTCAGTTTCATCAAATGTCATATGCATATGATCAATGGCTTTTTGGAGAACTCCGCGCATCACCATCCACCATCGCCGCATCTACATTCACCAGTGCTCTCTCCACTTTTTTCTTCTTTGACGAAAGCATACAACAGCATATCCAGGTACTCGGATACCTCCTCAAATTTTCTCTCGTATACGATCTTTTTTTTTGTACCATTTCCGGTGTCCGGAAATCGAAGCAGCAGAAAACCGCCAATGACAACCGTCGTAATCCAGTGAAGTTTTAAGAGCAGATGCAGCGCATACAGAGCCGACAGTACAACCAGATAAATCATGTTTCCACCTCCCTGTCTGCATCCTTTCCAAGCTGCTGGTCAAAAAGGCTGCAAAGCAGCGGGTTGTCAACTCCCTCTCTTTTTAAACCGCCGCAACAGCGATTCCGGAAATTCTTTCAGCACCAGTTTTCCATCGGTCACTGCCATAATAATTTTGTTTTTTGGCCTTCTCTGTCAAAAAAAACATACCTGGTCAATATAACGGTACACCTGACCGGCCCCGTTCTTTTTCTTTCGGATCAAAACCCCGACATCCATTGCCTGATAGATATCGTTTTCCAGACGGTCCGCATCCACACGCGTTTCAAGCATATTTAAAATCCGGTCTGGGATATTCCGGACATCGTCCGTATGCAGGGGTGGTCATTCCCCGTACTCCCGTTGACCACCCTTCCAAAAGGTATTTCACCTCTTTGGAACGTGCCTCCGAGAGCATGATCCATTTGGGATTTAACCGCAGGCTTGCCTTGATCGCATCCGCATAATCAAACCGGTCATTGACCCGCATCTCAATACAGTCTTTCCCCGGATTCGTTGCGGAATACCGGATCTCCATGGTATCTTCGATTGTGATGACACGCTCATTTCCCGGAACATATTGGGAAAAAAATTTTTACACACTCCGTCTTTCCAATTCCCGGCATCCCGCAAAAAATCAGATTCATTTTCGTCAGCACGCAATTGACCAATACTGCAAGAATATCCCTGCTGCAATACTGTTCCTGCAGTGCCTTTTCTGCTGTCAGCCGAATGACCGGCGGTGTTTTCCGGATGCTGATACTGCGCCCGGAACGTGCGATCGAACTCATGCAGAACTGTCACCCGCAGCTCACTGGTTTCTGCCTCCAGCTCCGGATTCTGCTTGTTAAACTGCTGACTGACCACATTTGCAATCCGCTGGGTAAACTGTTCTACAAATGCCAAAGTCATATTCTCATCCACATACGCCTGATTCACCCGGTAACGTTCGTTATAGATATTGGTCAGCCAGATCTCCCGCCCATTGTAATCGACATCTGTGATCTCTTCGTTCGCAATATATTTCCACAATGGACCGAAATACTCTTTTCCAAGTTCCATACAGCCTCCTTAGGGTGTCGGCAGACCGGTATTTTTGTTCGCCTGGTCAATAAAATTTTTCACCAGTGTCTGAAACGCACTCCCGATGTATCCGCTTGTGTCCGTTCCCACAACTGCTGTAATGACAAGGATCACTGCAAGAATCGCTACCACGGTAATTAAAATACCGCCATATTCCTGAAATATTTCTTTCATATTTTCATTTTCCTCCTGTATGAAGGACGTTCTTATGGGAAACCACAGAAGAATATCTGTGGGCACAAAAAATGCGGCGATTGCATCACATGCATTGCCGTACTGAAAAAAAGATATTTTTACTATACCGTTTTTTGGTTTTTGTAAATAGTTCTTTGGTACTAAAAAGGACTTCCGCACCGGGAAGCCCTTCTTTTTGCTTTTACCTTAGTCATTCACTCTATTTTTCTGCCAGAAATTTTTCTGCTGCAACCATGCGTACCACAACAACAAATACATTTGCTGCCTGCTCAAGTTCGGCAAGCGACGGATACGTCGGTGCAATACGGATGACAGAATCCTTCGGATCTTTTTTGTAAGGGAACGGGGAACCCGCACCGGTCAGTACCACCCCTGCCTCTTTACACTTTGAAACAATCTCCTTTGCGCATCCTTCCGGTGCCTCGAAGGAAATAAAATATCCTCCAAGCGGATTCATCCATGTACCGATTCCGCGGGATGCCAGTTCATCGGAAAAGATCTTCTCACAACAAGCTCAAATTTCGGACGAATCAGATCTGCCTGTTTTTCCATATGTGCCTTGATGCCATCAACATTCTTAAAAAACTTCACATGACGCAGCTGGTTAATCTTATCATGGCCAATGGTCTGAATCGTCAGGCGCTTCTTGATATCTGCAATGTTTGTCTCTGAGGAAGCGATTGCTGCAATACCGGAACCCGGGAAGCTGACTTTGCTGGTAGAACAGAATTCAAATACCATATCCGGATTTCCTGCCTTTTTGCACTCCTCTAAAATATCCAGAATCTGTGCCTGATCCTCTTTGTAGAGATGATGTACCACATAGGCATCATCCCAGAAAATCCGGAAATCTGCGGCTGCCGGCTTTTAAGGCTGCAAAATCTGCGGACCGTCTCATCCGAATAGACCACACCCTGTGGATTGGAGTATTTCGGCACACACCAGATTCCTTTTACCGTCTCATCGTTATTCACATATTTTTCTACCAGATCCATATCCGGTCCATTCTCTGTCATTGGGATGTTGATCATCTCGATACCGAATGTCTCTGTGATCGCAAAATGTCTGTCATATCCGGGAACCGGGCAGAGGAATTTTACCTTATCCAGCTTGCACCATGGAGTGTTGCCACAAATACCAAACATTTCTGCACGGGCAACCTGATCATACATGATATTCAGGCTGGAGTTACCATATATAATCACATTTTCCGGTTTCGTTCCGATCACATCTGCTATCAGTTTTTTAGCTTCCGGAATACCATCAAGGACACCATAGTTTCGCAGATCAGTGCCGTTTTCACTCTTTAATGCAGTCTTGGAATCAAGCACATCAAGCATTCCCATGCTTAAATCAAGCTGGTCTGCTCCCGGCTTTCCTCTGGACATATCCAGTGCAAGACCCATGCCTTTTTTTTTTTTCATATTCGGCTTTGAGTGCGGTCAGCTCCTGTGTGAGTTCCTCTTTGCTCATCTCCTGATAGGTTTTCATGGTAAGTTTTCCTCCTTATTATTCCTCTGGATTTTTCTTTGATTTTTTTTTTATAATAGGCGCGAATCTGCTGCTCATATCCGTTTTCCGACGGCTCATAAAAAACCTCACCGGTCAGACCGTCCGGCAGATACTGCTGCTTCACGTAGTGGTTTTTTTATAATCATGGGCATATTTGTAACCTTTTCCGTGCCCAAGCTTTCCTGCCGATTTGTAGTGGGCATCCTGCAAATGCACCGGTACCGGCGGTGTCTTTGTCTCCTGCACTACACGCATGGCCTTATCAATGGCATTGATCGCGGAATTACTCTTTTGGCGCACTTGCCATATAAGTAACTGCCTGTGCCAGTACAATCCGTGCTTCCGGCATTCCGAGCCGCTCCACCGCCTGTGCCGCAGCTACTGCAACCTGCAATGCCTGCGGATCAGCATTCCCGATATCCTCAGATGCCAGAATCATGATTCTTCTGGCAATAAATTTCACATCTTCCCCCGCATAAAGCATCCGCGCCAGATAATACACCGCGGCATCCGGATCTGATCCACGCATGCTCTTGATAAAAGCAGAGATCGTATCATAGTGATTATCTCCCGTCTTATCGTAGTTAATGACCCGCTTCTGAATGCACTCACTGGCCACATCCAATGTAATGTGAATGATCCCATCCTCACTCCGGTCCGTGGTCAGAATTCCAAGTTCAATGGCGGTCAGCGCTGCACGCGCATCTCCGTTTGCCATGTCAGCTAAAAACTCCAGCGCATCATCATCCACCTGTGCATGGTAAGAACCCATGCCCTTTTCCGTATCATTGACCGCCCGAAGCAGCAATGTCCGGATATCCTCCGTGGAAAGTTTCTTTAACTCAAAAATGACGGAGCGCGACAAAAGCGCAGGATTCACCTCGAAATACGGATTTTCCGTTGTGGCTCCGATCAGAATGATCGTGCCGTCCTCGACAAACGGAAGGAGATAGTCCTGCTGTCCCTTGTTGAACCGGTGGATCTCATCGATAAACAGGATCGTCTTTTTTCCGTACATGCCCTGATTGTTTTTGCCGCGGCAACCACTTCCTCCATGTCTTTCTTGCCCGCCGAAGTCGCATTGATCTGCATGAACTCTGCACTTGTGGTATTGGCAATCACTTTCGCCAGCGTCGTCTTTCCCGTACCGGGCGATTCGTAAAAAGATGATGGAGCTGAGTTTATCCGCTTTGATCGCACGGTACAGCAGTTTGTCTTTCCCGACGATGTGCTGCTGCCCGACAACCTCATCAAGTGTGGTCGGACGCAGCCGTGAGGCAAGCGGTGACTCATCCTTCATATTCTGTTGTCTCATATACTCAAATAAATCCATTCGTATCCAATCCCCATATGAATATCATTCAAGATCTTTTTGAATAATTTTTGTGTGTATCCTGCATTTTTATTCTTTGCAGGAATTTTTCCACAAACTTCTTTACGCTTTGTTCTTTGCGATATTTCTATGTAATTTCTATTATTCTTTCATTTCCCGCTTATCTTCATTTTGAAAGAAAAAGCGTCAGGAAATTCATTTCATCCTTATAAGGATACATGATTTCCTGACGCTTGACAAGTTATTATTGAGATTTTTTACATAAATATTGCTTTTATTTTTGTACAGATGCTGTAAGTGCACCATCCTTCACGTCAATGAGGATCGTATCTCCCTGCCGTACCTGATCTTCGAGAATCAGTTTTGCAGAGAGGGTCTCTACATGCTTTTGCAGGAACCGCTTCAAAGGTCTTGCACCATAAACCGGATCGTAACCATGTTCAACCACAAAGTGTTCCGCTTCCGGTGACAATGCCACCTTGATCTCACGATCAGAAAGACGTTTGTTCAGATCATCCATCAGCAGACGGATGATGCCACCAATATTTTCTTTTTTGACAGTGGCTTAAACATAATAATCTCATCCAGACGGTTTAAAAACTCCGGACGGAAATGTCCCTGCAGATCTTCCATGACTTCTTTTTCTGCCTCCGGCGAAATGTTGCCGTCTGCATCAATGCCATCCAGCAGATACTGCGATCCAAGGTTACTGGTCATAATAATGATCGTGTTCTTGAAATCTACGGTACGTCCCTGTGAATCTGTGATCCGCCCGTCATCAAGTACCTGTAACAGTACGTTAAAGACATCCGGATGTGCCTTTTTCCACCTCATCAAACAGGACAACAGAATACGGTTTTCTCCGCACAGCTTCTGTCAGCTGGCCGCCTTCATCGTATCCGACATATCCTGGAGGCGCTCCGATCAGACGAGACACGGTGTGTTTCTCCATATATTCACTCATATCAAGACGCACCATGTTGGATTCATCGTCAAACAGGCTGGCAGCAAGTGTTTTTGCAAGTTCGGTCTTGCCGACACCGGTCGGTCCCAAAAACAGGAACGAACCAATTGGTTTGGTCGGATCTTTGATTCCTGCTTTGGAACGGATGATCGCTTCGGTTACTTTTGTAACACCATCGTCCTGGCCTACCACACGTTTGTGTGGAGTTCCTCATCCAGGTGCAGTGTCTTGTTCCGCTCGCTTTCGCTTAACTTCGCAACCGGGATTCCCGTCCAGCGAGAGATGATCCTTGCAATCTCTTCATCGGTAACACTTTCGTGCACCAGAGACAGATCACGGTCTTTGAGTTTATCTTCCTCAATTTCCAGTTCTTTCTGTAATCCAGGCAGTTTACTGTACTGCAATTCCGCAGCTTTTTCATAATCTGCGTCACGCTGTGCTGCCTCGATCTCCTTCTTTGTGCTCTCAATCTGCTCTCTGACCTTGCTGACATTGTCAACTGCATCCTTTTTCGGTGCTCCACTGCGCTTTTCTGGTATTAAACTCATCACGCAATTCTGCAAGTTCTTTCTGCAGATCTGCCAGACGCTCCTGACTCAGATGATCCGTCTCTTTCTTTAATGCCGTCTCCTCGATCTGCATCTGCATGATCTTCCGGTTCATCTCATCAAGTTCTGCCGGCATGGAATCCAGCTCGGTCTTTATCATCGCACAGGCCTCGTCGACCAGATCGATTGCTTTATCCGGCAGGAACCGGTCTGTAATATAACGGTTGGAAAGAACTGCTGCCGTAACAAGCGCAGAGTCCGTAATCTTAACGCCGTGGAATACTTCGTAGCGCTCCTTTAAGCCACGCAGGATGGAAATGGTATCTTCCACCGTTGGCTCATCTACCATAACCGGCTTGAAACGCCGCTCCAGGGCAGCATCTTTTTCGATATACTCTCGGTATTCGTTTAAGGTTGTGGCACCGACACAGTGCAGTTCGCCTCTGGCAAGCATTGGTTTTAACAGCTGTCCGGCATCCATGGCACCATCGGTTTTTCCGGCACCGACGATTGTGTGCAGTTCATCGATAAACAGAATGATCTGTCCATCCGAATTTTTGACATCGTCAAGAACTGATTTCAAACGTTCCTCAAATTCGCCACGATACTTTTGCACCGGCAACCAGGGCACCCATATCCAGCGCGAACAGTTTCTTATCTTTTAAACCTTCCGGTACATCGCCTTTTACGATACGCTGTGCCAGACCCTCGACAACGGCAGTCTTACCTACACCAGGTTCACCGATGAGAACCGGATTGTTCTTGGTCTTACGGGAAAGAATACGGATCACATTCCGGATCTCCTCATCACGGCCGATCACCGGCCCATCTTCTGCTGTCTTGCACGCTCCACCATATCATAACCGTACTTTTCCAGTGTATCATATGTTGCTTCCGGGTTATCGGAAGTGACACGCTGATTGCCGCGCACGCTGGACAATGCCTGCAAAAACCGTTCCCTTGTCAGCCCATATTCTTTCATCAGTGCTTTCATCGCCGGATTTGGATATTTGAGCATTGCAAGGAAAATATGCTCGACAGAGACATATTCATCTCCCATTGCCTTAGCTTCATCTTCTGCATGGATCAGCACATTGTTTAAATCTTTTTCCGACATAGACATTGCTGTTGCTGCCGGATACTTTGACGCGCGCGCATCCAGTTTGCTGATCGCATTCTTGGTGAAATGCTGTACGTCAATTTCCATTTTCTCTATCAGTTTCGGGATCAGTCCTCTTCCTGCTGTAACAGGGCAACTAACAGGTGCTCCTGCTCAATCTCCTGATTTCCATAGTCGTAGGCAAGCTTTTTCGCAGTTATTGATCGCTTCTACCGACTTTTGTGTGAATTTCTGTATGTTCATAGCAAGCCCTCCTCTTAACTATCATCATGTAACTGTTCTGTTTTTTGCATCCCAGTTACTATTTTTCTCGATTACGATATTGTTATACACCCGTTTTTAGCACTCGTCAAGTAGGAGTGCTAACAAAAATTCTAAAGATTTTATAAACATTGGAATATATTGTCGAATTGTCTGAAAATTGTTTTAGACATAAGTTTTTTCGATATGACGAAAGAAGGGGAATATTCTTTTCTCCAGAAACATCCGTTATTAATTGTAACGGATGTTTTGCCGATATAATAGACAACACAAAACGATGATCTATTACAGAAAGGAACTTTTCATGCAGATTTATTTATCACTGATGTCCCAGAAGAATCCCTCAT
>VOFJ01000352.1_pt1 | contig 45047 bp, 44 predicted proteins | sample 5384081 | NCBI WGS metagenome assembly VOFJ01 (sample SAMN12384729, study PRJNA508395) | human gut metagenome | isolation source: healthy gut I | host: Homo sapiens
CTCAAATCGCGGCCCGAGAAGTCGAACTTCACCCAGCAGGCGGTGTCGTTCACCGGCTTGGCTTCGGGATTGCCGGCATCGAGGATTTCGACGTAATAGCCGCCTTCGGACTGGTAATTTTTCAGCAGTTCCCGGCGGTTCTGCGTCATCCACGCCTCAAGGGCCTGGTTCTCGAATTTGTCATACGACTCGGTCTGCTCCTTGGCACAGGATGTCAGCAGCATGATGCCGGCTGCCGAGAGGTAGAGAAAACGGGTGATCAATTTCATATCTTGTTATACAATTCTATAAATTCGGTGTTCTTGTCTATTCGTCGTATTCCACGCTTTCGACCGTGAAAAACCAGGCGACGGGGCTTTCCTTCGGAATCGTGCTCACGTATTTGTCCCCGTAAGCCATGTTGTAGGTCATGTAGGCTTCGACGATGTCGCCTTCGCGACAACCAAGTAACGCATGCCGCAACCCGTTTAGTATGTCGCCGCGCATATCGAGCGTCAGCGGTTCGAACGACCACGCCCCCGGCGTCAGCCCCATGTTCTCGTAGGCTTGCTGCAAGGCGGAATCGTTCGAGTAGAACGGGAAGGTCGAATCGGTGATGTTCGAGAAGGTGAAAACGTAGGCCCGGAAGGTGACAGTCGCCTTCGCGGCGGCGGTAACCTCCGGGAGCGCGCTCCGCCCGTCCCGGTAGTAATTGTCGATATACCGGTAAACCGTGCCGCCCGACATGGTGTAGAAGCGCTGCTGGCTCCCCGCCTCGACCTGCGACTCCGGGATCAGCGCCGGGGAGTGCGTCCTTTCGAGGTACGAAACGATCTTCTGGCGCTGTTCGGGAAGGATGTCCTCCTCCTCCGAGCAACCGCAGAACAGCAGGGGCAGGGCGAAAATCAATGTGGCGAATGTTCGTTTCATCGGCATATAATCGTGCAAATTTACAAAAACAATCCGATTTTCGAACAAGAAACGTAAAAAATCGCCCGCTTTGCATGCGGGCGTGTCGAAAAGAACGGAAAAAACGGTTATCCTTTTCTCCGGTAATAGTCCTTATGCGGGTTCTTGAGCCGCTGCAACTTACGCTGTTTCCACGCAATAGCGATGGCTGTCAGCACGATAGCCGCGACAAAGAAGCCGAACAGGATCAGAATGAATCCAAGCGGAATGTCTTCCATAGAGGCAAATTAAAAATGAGGCATTTTGTTAGGCAATGCAAAGATACGACAAAATACATCCAAAACAAAACGACGCGAGACATTCGGGTCTATTTTTCAACTTTTTACGATATACAACTACACGTGTGACAGATTCACACGCCGGGGATAACGAATTCAGAGTTTTTTCAGCGCCATTCGGATCAGCTCCTCGACAGGAGCCGCAGGAGATTCGCGCAGAACGCCCCGCAGAACCTTCTCGGCCGGGGCGCGGGCGAAGCCCAGCATGGCCAGCGCCGCAAGGGCTTCGTCGAAACTCCCGCCCGCCCCGGGCTGCGCCACGCCGTCGTCGGCGCCCGACGGCATGATCTTGCCGCTCAGCTCGACGATGATTTTCTGCGCCGTCTTGAGGCCCAGCCCCTTGACGTTCTTCAGCAGCACGGCGTTGCCCGAGGTGATGATCCCCTGCAATTCGCGCGGCGAGTAGGTCGAAAGGATCATCCGGGCGGTATTGCCGCCGACGCCCGACACGCTGATCAGATGGCGGAAGAGTTCGCGCTCGGTTTTGGTCGGAAACCGTAGAGCAGCTGCGCGTCCTCGCGCACGACGTAATGGACGTACAGACGGGTCTCGGTCTCGTGCTCGATGGCCGAAAACGTTTCGAGCGAGATATGGAGGTAATAACCTACCGCCGCCGGCATCTATAACTGCGTATGCCGGAGCGACTTCGGCGACGGTTCCCTTGATGTATTCGTACATGAAAGTCAAAATTTAATGCAGGTTGGGCAAAAATAAAGATTTTTTTTTACCTTTGTGATTCAAAAGCGGAATATTTAACTAAACAAACCAAAAACGACATGAAAAAAATCTTTTTACGGCGCTTGTTGCGGCTTGCGCCATGACGGCCTGCGGTACGAAAACCACCGAGGCAGGCCGCCGCTACGGCCGAGGCGGCGGCGGCGCAGCAGGTTGTTTCGAGCGACATCGCCTATGTACAGGTGGAAGCCGTGCTGGCTCAGTGCGATCTTTTCCTGAACGAAGGCAAGGCCCTGCAGGAGAAGACCCAGAAGGCGCAGAAGAGCTGGGCGCAGAAGGAGCAGAACCTTCAGTCCGAAGCCGCCCAGTTACAGGAGAAGTATCAGAAGGGACTGATTACGACCAACGACGCGCAGGCCCAGCAGCAGAGCATCGAAAAGCGCGTGGCCGCCTACCAGTCCTCGGCGCAGAAAGAGGCGCAGGCGCTCGACGAAGAGAACTTCGTATTCACCAACCGGGCGCAGGATCTGCTGCACCGCGCCGTGCAGGATATCAACGCCGGCAAGAAGTACAAGCTGATCATCAACTCGACGGCCCTCATCGACGCCGACACGACGCTCAACATCACCCCCGCCGTGCTGGCGAAGGTAAACGAGCTGTATGCGGCCGACCAGAAAAGGCCGTGAAAAAATAAGTTCCGATTCTGCTGATCGAACGAAAACCGGCTTCCCTTTCGGGACGGCGAAGCGTGGGTGCGCCTGCATGGGGAACCGCCGAAACATGCCAGCCGGGCTGCGGCTGCCGGAAGGGCCGAATCGCATGCGGTTCAGTTTTTGCAGACCGGCCCCGAGGAAAAGTCCGTATTTTTTTATACATTTGCAGGAAAACTAAAAAGCAACGCACACGCAATGGGATTCGTTCCGTTCACATTCGTCGATTTCATAGACATCATTCTGGTCGCCGTGATCATGTACTGGATCTACCGCATGACCAAAGGCACCAACGCGCCCTATATTCTCTCAGGCATCATCGCCATCTACCTGCTATGGGTCGTCGTGCGGACATTCAACATGGAGTTGTTCTCCACCATTCTGGGACAACTGATTTCGGTGGGAGCCATTGCGCTGATCATCGTCTTCCAGCCCGAACTGCGGCGTTTCCTGCAGATGATCGGCATGCGCCAGAAACATTTCAACTTCATCACCCGCATCTTCTCGACGGGTGAGGATGCGGTGCAGACCAACGTCGTGCCGATCGTCACGGCCTGCCGCGAAATGTCCGAGACGAAGACCGGGGCGCTGATCGTCATCGGGCAGCAGAGCGACCTGCGGCTGATAGCCGAAGGAGGCATCGCCCTCGACGCCAAGGTGTCGACGTCGCTGATCAAGAACATCTTCTTCAAGAACGCCCCGCTGCACGACGGCGCGGCGCTGATCGAGGGCGACCGGATCGTGGCGGCCAAGTGCATCCTCCCGGTGACGCAGAGCGACGTGCCCAAGTCGTTCGGCACGCGACACCGTGCGGCGATCGGCATGAGCGAGATTTCGGACGCCATCATCGTCGTCGTCTCGGAGGAGACCGGCGAAATATCCATCGCCCAGGGCGGTGAAATCCGCCAGCGGATCGACCCTGTCCGCCTGCAGCAGACCTTGCAGCGCTACCTGACGATCAATTCGCGCAAACGCTCGAAAAAGGAGGTCGCCGAATAACCGCAGGCTTACAAGCCTGTTTTCGGAGCGGTTCCGACAGACAATCTCAAAACCCGTTCCCAAAGCGGGTTCAAAACGATAAACCAGGGACCATCCGCACCGCAGTTTTTCCGGAAGGGCCGGAGTCCCGAAAAATACGCACCGATGTTGTTCCCACCCAAAACGCCCCGCCTCGCGCTGCGCGCATGGCGGGAGAAAGACCTGCCGGAATTTGCGGCCATGAACGCCGACGAACGTGTCATGGAGTATTTTCCCGCGACGCTCACCGCCGAAGAGTCGGCGGACCTGCTCGACCGCATCCGCGACGAGTTTTCGACCGAGGGGTTCGGCCCGTATGCCGTCGAACGCCTCTCGGACGGCGAACTGCTGGGATTCACCGGACTGCACCGCGTGACGTTCTCCGGCGGGCTGGAGGGCCAGGTCGAAATCCTCTGGCGGCTGCGGCACGACGCCTGGGGACAGGGTTACGCCACCGAGGCGGCCCGGGCCTGTATCGCGCACGCCGCGAAACTCGGCATCCCGGAACTCGTAGCCTTCGCCTTCGTCGGAAACGAGCGTTCCCGGCGCGTGATGCAGAAGATCGGCATGGGTGCGTCGGGGAGTTCAACCACCCTGCCCTGCCCGGGGGCATCCCCTGCGGCGGCACGCGCTGTACCACATCCTGATCCGGTAAAAAAGAAGTCCGCGGCCCTTGACAGGCCGCGGACTTCGCGTTTACGGGCACGGGCTATTTCAGTTCGAAGCCCACCGTGCCGCGAATATCGTCCGACGCGGCGCCCACGCAGGCCGTGAACGCACCCGGTTCGGCAACCCACGCGCCCTTCGCGTCGTCGTAATACCGAAGCATGTCGGGCGTGATCTCGAAAGTAACAGTTTGCGTCTGGCCGGGGTCCAAAGCTATTTTCCGGAACCCTTTCAGTTCTTTGACCGGACGCGGCAGCGACGACTGCTCGTCGCCGATATAGAGCTGCACGACCTCGGCGCCCGCACGCGAACCCGTGTTGGTCACGTCGGCCGAAATACGGATGCTGCCCTTCGAGGCAAGCGTCGTGCGGTCGGCCTTCACGTTGCCGACGGCGAAGGTGGTGTAGCTCAACCCGTGGCCGAAGGCGAACAGCGGCTCGAGCCGCTCCTTGTCGTGCCAGCGGTAGCCGACGAAGATGCTCTCGTTATACGTCACCGTATCCCCGCCGGGGTACTCACCCAGCGCATGCGCGCTGTTGTCCTCCAGCCGCACGGGGAACGTGAAGGGCAGTTTGCCCGAAGGGTTCACCGCGCCGAACACCACGTCGGCGAGCGCGTTTCCCGCCTCGGAACCCGAGAACCACGCCTCCAGCACCGCCGGAACGCGGCCGATCCACGGCATCGCCACGGCGTTGCCCGAGACGATCACCACCGCCAGATTGGGATTGGCTTCGGCCAGCGCCCCGATCACTTTGTCCTGCGCATACGGCAGGCCGTATTGCAGGCGGTCGTCGCCTTCGCAGTCCTGGTGGTTGCTCTTGTTCAGACCCCCGACGAAGATCACCGCGTCGGCCTTGCGGGCCGCGGCCACGGCATCGGCGATCAGCTGCGCCTCGGAACGGCTCTCGCTCAAATCCTGCCCGGTCTTCACCCCGTTGTAGTCGCCCGTCACGTCGCCGACGTAACCGCGTTCGTAGATCACCTCGGCTTTACCGGCCGCAGCGGCACGGATGCCTTCGAGCGGCGTATATTCGTGCCGCACCTTGAGCGACGAGGAGCCGCCGCCCACGGTCATCATCTTGACGGCGTTCTCACCCACGACGGCGATGGTCTTCGCACGCCCGAGGTCGATGGGCAGCACCCCGCCCTCGTTTTTCAGCAGCACGATGCCCTCGCCGGCGATACGGCGCGCAGCGGTCAGGTGTTCGGGCGAATTGAGCGACCCGAACGGTTTGCGGGTGTTCATCGCCGTGCGGAAAATCAGCCGCAGCACCCGGCGCGCCTTGTCGTCGAGCGTCGCCATCGAAGCCTCGCCCTTGCGGAGCATATCGAGGTAGGGGGCGGCGAGGTGGTAGTTGTCGTAGGCGTTGCTGGCTCCCCAGCTCAAGCCGTCGGTCCACGAACCGAACTCCATGTCGAGACCGTTCTCGGCGGCCTGCTTCGTGTCGTGCGTGCCGCCCCAGTCGGAGACGACCACGCCGTCGAACGCCCAGTCGCGTTTGAGAATGTCGTTCAGCAGATACCGGTTGTGGCAGCAATGCTCTCCCTTATATTTATTATAAGCGCCCATGACGGCCCATGCACCGCCTTCCTCGACAGCCGCCTTGAAGGCCGGGAGGTAGATTTCGTACAGCGCACGGTCGTCGACCACGACATTGACGCCGTGGCGGTGAGCCTCCTGATTATTGAGCGCGAAATGCTTCACGCAGACGGCAACGCCGTTCTTCTGCACCTCCTCGATGTAGGGAACGACCATCCGCGAGGAGAGGTAGGGGTCCTCGCCCATATACTCGAAATTGCGGCCGTTGAGCGGCGTGCGGTAGATGTTCACGCCGGGGCCCAGCAGGATGTCTTTCTCGCGGTAGCGGGCCTCCTCGCCGATGGATTTGCCGTAGAGGGCCGACATTTCGGGATTCCACGTCGCGGCGAGACACGTCAGGGCCGGGAAGGCCGTGCAGGAGTCGTTCGTCCAGCCGGCCTGATCCCACTCGTCCCACAGGACCTCGGGGCGGATGCCGTGAGGACCGTCGGTGCACCACACCTCGGGAATGCCCAGACGCGGAACGCCCGCCGACGAGAATTTCGACTGCGCGTGCAGGATGGCGACCTTCTCTTCGAGGGTCATGCGCGAAAGAGCGTCCTCGACCCGCTTTTCGATCGGCTGCGACTCGTCGAGGTAGACGGCGACGCCGCCCTGCGGCCCCGCCCCGCCCCCGCAGGCGACAGCCGCAGACGCACAGAGCGCAGCGAGGCCTTTTATCCATGTTCTGTTCTTCATTTTGGGAAAAAGATTTGTAGTGTTTGCAAACGGAGTGCGCAGTCGAGAGGCCGCGCACTCCGGGATGCAAAATTAACGATTATTTCTTAACCATCGACAAAACGGGCTTGTCATTTCCGGCCGTCACGTCGAGTGTCAGGCAGTAGGTCGCACCCTCCTCGAGAGTAACTCCCGAGGCGATTTCGATGTTGCCGTCCCCGGCGATCGAGAAGAACGCCCCGGCGCCCGGCGCCAGCGTGAAGGTTCCCATACCGTCCCAGCCGCGGTTCCGGAAGAACTTGCCGCTCCAGCCGCTCACGCGGAAACGCTGTCCGAGGGTCGTGCTGCCTTCCAGACCCGCCTGAGCCGTCATCGTGTAGATGCCGGGGGCGGATTCGGGCACGCAGACACCCTTTTCGGTGGTCCAGCCAGGTTCGTTCACGGCCGCGGGCGAACCGATGCCGTAACCGATGAAATAGACCGCCCCGTGGCCGTCGTCGCCCAGCGTGGCAAGCCCCGAACCGTCGGCGCTGAGCACCAGTGCGTCGATCACCCGGGTCGCCAGGTTGGCCGTGATGCGGTATTTGCCCGTGACGGGAACCAGTTTGACGCTCGTCGCCGAGGCCGCCTCGAAGAAGTCGGGGTTGATCCACGCCGGGATGAAGGCGTCGGCGCCGCCCAGCGTCAGCGTCTGGCCCTGCGTCAGGTCGATGTCCAGCTGGTAGTTGTCCACGTCGAGCTGGGTCATCGGCGTTCCGTTGACAGTGATGTCGGCCGGCGGAAGCTGCTGCTCACCCACCTTCTCGACAGTCAGCACGGCCGCCGTATTGCCGCCGGTGATGTCCACCGTAAAGCGGTAGATGCCGCCCAGGTCGAGGGTCTTGCCCTCCACCAGGCCCAGGTTGCCCGAATCGCTGATCTTCACGATGTCGCTCGCGGTGGTGATGTCGCCGCCGCCGAACTCCCCGCCCCAGGTCTTCTGGTGGAAAAACTTGAAGTCGAACGAAGAGGCATTGAGCGAGATTCCCGCAACGAGCGTCAGCTGGTACTTCTTGTCGGCGACGCGCGCCAGGCACATACCTCCGTCCTCGGGACTCCAGCTGGCGGCGTTTTTCAGCGTCGGCTTGCCGACCGACATGCCGCCGATGGCCCAGATGGCCCCCGAACCGTCGTCGCCCAGCGTGGCGAGTTCCGTCGCCGACTTCATGGCCTCGATACGCAGGTAGCTGTGCTTGAAGTTGGCCGTCACCTTGTACATGCCCGTCATCGGCAGGAAGGTCAGCGCCTCGGGATCGGAGGCGTCGGCCCGTTCGAAGAAGTCGCGGTCGATGTCCCAGTCGGCGAAATCCGAAACGCCTGTCAGCGTGTAGGTCTGGTTCTGCGTCAGCGTGGTGACGATGCTGTAATTGTCGTTGTCCACCATCGTCATCTCCGCATCGTTGAAGAGCAGCTTGATGAAGGGAGACCCCTCGAAAGTCAGCAGGTTGAAGGTGATCGTGAACTCCCCGGCATTCGAATTGGCGAAGGGAATGGCGTCGGTCGAGTCGGCAACGACACCGCCCGACTCCGAATCGTAGCCGAAGGTCACCACCGAGCCCGAAGCGTCGAGTTCGGGCGTCGCGATATAGCCCTGCGGCTTCTGCGGGAAATCGTCCGTCACGGCGTACTCGTAGTCGTTGCCCGTAGGCTCCATGCGGTACTCCGCATCGCCGAGTACGAACGTCAGGTAGGCGGGCTTGGGACGCGACACGGCGAGCGAACGCTCCACGGTCGTGGTCCCGAAGCGGACGTTCTGCCCCACGAGGCGCAGCGTGGCGTCGCCGTCGGGGATGTTCTTGTAGAAGGGAAGCGCCACGGAGCCGGAGTAGGTTCCGTCGCTCTTGGTGCGGATCACCTCCTCGGCGACCATCTCGTCGTCGAAGAAGATCTGCGCCTTGAGCGTCGAGAGCGCATAGCGGTCGGTCATCGTCGCCTCGAAGCCGACCTTGCCGCCGAAGACTCCCGAAGCGTCGGACGACACGGCCGTCATCTCGGGACCGACATCGGTGGTGAGCAGTTCCGGATCGTCCTTGCACGCCGTCGTGCAGGCCGCGGCGAGCAGCGACAATGCGATATATTTCAGCGTTTTCATGTTCTGCGAATTTTAAAGGTTAGTTTTCGGCCCCGACGCCCCAGCGGAACGAGGCGATCGACTTGGCCGGGATGGTGTATTTGAACGAACGGTCGGCGCTTTCATACACGGCGACGGTCTGCTCGCCGGCGCTCCTGTTGAGCGCCACGAAGGCTTTCGATCCGTCGGGATTCTCAAAGGCCAGATAGGTCAGCCCCGACGCCGTGTAGCCCGACGCGCCGATGCGCACGGCCTCCCGGCCGAATGACCTTGGCACACTGCGCCAGGTTGTAGTAGTGGCTGTTGTACTTGAGCGTCTTGTAGTCCGACGAATTGATGTCGATGGCGCCGTAGCAGGTCGTGCAGCCTCCGGGACGGTTGGGCGCACCCTTGTCGTCGAGCATCAGGTTCCACAGCAGAACCCCTTTGCCGTAACGGCTCAACGTCCCCAGGAAAATCGACTCGAGTCGTCGATCACGCAGCTCTCGAAATTGTAGTTCCACGTACCGATCGAAGCCTCCGTAAAGTAGATCGTCTTGTCGGGCGCGGCGGCGCGAATGTTGTCCAGCTCGCTCACGCTGCCCGCCGTAGTTGTGCCAGGCCGAACCGTCGACCCACTGCGACGCATCGCCGTCGGCATAGATGTTGAGCGGATAGTTCTGCTGGCCGGCGACGTTGTCGTAGTTGTAGTTGTGGTCGTAGCAGAGGATCTTGGTCTCGATGCCTGCGGCCCTGAACGCCGGGCCGAGTTTCTTGACGAAGGCTGCCTGGTCCTCCCACGGCATGTAGAGCGACATCGAATTGCCGTGGTTCAGCGGCTCGTTCTGCATCGTGATCGCGTAGATCGGGAAGCCGTTCTCCTCCATCTCGCTCACCCACTGCACGAAATACTCGGCATAGTCGTCGTAATAGGCGGGATTCAGACGCCCGCTGGTCCACGAGTCATAGGGTTTCGACGGGTCGGCGACCGTACCCTTCATCCACCGGGGGCACGACCAGGGCGAACCCATGATCCTGATCTCGGGATTGATCGCCAGAATCTCCTTCAGAACGGGGAAGATACCCTCCTTCTCGATGTCGGGAATGGCGAAGAACTCGATGCCCTCCCGGTCGCAGCAGGTGTATTCGTCCATCGAGAAGTCCGAACCGCCGATATGCACGCGGATAAAGCTGAATCCGGCGCCGGTCTCCGGGTCGAAGCACTTTTTGAGGATCGCCGTGCGGTCGGCCTGCGACATCTGCAGCAGGTTGTAGCACGTGGCCCCCGTCATGGCCGGGCCGAAACCGTCGACGGTCTGGTAGGTCGTCGAGGGGTCGATCGTAACCCGGTAGGGCGACATCGAGACCTTCGAATAGGAGAGCCCCTCCTCCGCGAAGAGGCGGTTGCCGTCGGCCGAGGTGACATAGGCGAGAACATCGCCCGTGACGGGATCGGGTTCGGGACCCGGACCGGGAGCCGGCGTATCGCCGTCGCTCCCGCTGGAACAGCAGACCGCTCCGGCGAGCAGCAGCGAGCCGGTCAGCAAACGCAGGTTGTTATTGATCGTGAATTTCATGGTCGTATCGCAATTTTAAGATTTAATAACCCAGGTTCTGTTCGATATTGGTGTTGTCGTCGAGCACTGGTCGGAACCGGCAGCAGCACGCGGTTGTCGTTCATCGCACGGCGGACTTTGAAGTAGGAGTCGTAGGACGAGGAGCCTCGGACGTTGACGCCGTCGCAGACCTCGATCAGTTTCGAATAATCGTCGCCGTAGCGCATCAGGTCGAACCAGCGGAAGCCCTCCATAGCCAGTTCGAGGCGGCGTTCGTGCAACACGGCTTCGCGCATCCGCGTGTCGGAGGCGCGCTGCGCGTCGGTCAGCGGAGAGATGTTCGCACGGTCGCGGATCTCGTCCACGATGTCGGCGGCACCGCCCGGATCGTCCGTATTGGCCAGCGCTTCGGCATGCAGGAGCCGGATTTCGGCGAGGCGCATCACGTAGACCGGCGTCACGTTGGTCGGGAACTTGTGCATGAAGGCGTATTCGTCGCTGGGATACTGGTACGACCAGCCGCACTCGTCGTAGACGACCGATGCGTTCAGGCGCTCGGTGTCGCCCTCGGCATCGTAAGCGCGGGTCAGATTGCGCGACGGCGTGGCCCATTTGCCCCACGAGAAACTGTCGTTCGGAACATAGGCATTGCGGTGGAACATCATCCACATCCACGAACCCGAAGTCTGGCTGGTCCACTGCACCTCGAAGATCGACTCGCGGGTGTTCATCGCGGCCATGCCCGTATCGCCCGTGGTGTAGGCCCAGAGGTCGCCGTAGCTGTCGCAGAGGCTGTAACCCATGCCCTCGACCGCCTGGCAGGCCGCAACCACCTTCGACCAGTCGCGGAACTCGCGCAGGGAGTAGAAACGGGCCATCAGGCCGTAGGCGAATCCCTTGGTGATACGGAATTTGTTCGAAGCGTCCGTGTCGGGGGCGTAGAGGCAGGCGTACTCCTCGATGTCCTTGACGATCTGCTCGCCGACGGTCTGCTTCGACACGCGGGCCGGGAAATAGAGCGGATAGACCTCTTCGACGTTCCCGGCGTTGATGGCGGGCGGAATCTCCGTCAGCATCGGGATTTCACCGAATAGCTGCATCATGTTCATCCAGACATAGGCGCGCCAGCAGAGCGCCTCGGAGAGCCACTCCTGATACTCCTTCTCCGTGAGCGAGGGATCGTTCTCCTTCACGATGTCGATGTTGCAGATGACCTGGTTGGCATAGTCCACGGCATTCATCGAGTAGTTCCACAGGTTCGAGGCGAATTCGCTGTCGCTGTCGATCTGATTCTGCTCGACCGCCATAGTTTTGGCTTCGTTCGCCGCTCCGTAGGCATTGTCGGCCCGGCTTTCGGCAAGCGTGATCAGCTGGTACCAGTAGTTCTGGAAGTCGCCCTTCATGTAGTTGTACATGGCCGTAAGCTGGCCTTCGAGCAGTTCGCGGGTGTTGATGGCCGTCTCGGCGTCACCCGTGCCGGAGGTGTTGTTCTCGGCATACATCGTCTCGGGGAATTTCTCAAGGCTGCACGACGTAACGGCAACGCCCAGCGAAAGACCCGCGACTATTAAAAATATCTTTTTCATGATCGGTTCTTTTTTCAGTGGTTAGAAAGTGAGGTTCAGGCCCACGACGACCGTGCGCACGTTGGGATAGGTTCCCCAGTCGATGCCCATCTGCGTAGCGCTTTCCGACTGGCTCACCTCGGGATCGTAGCCCGAATAGTTGGTCCAGGTGATGAAGTTCTGGAGCGAAACGTAGGGCTGGATACGCGTGATGTTGATGCGTTTGAGCTTGGGCGAGGTGATGTCGTACGACAGGGTGATGTTCTTCACCTTGAGGTAGGAGCCGTCCTCGACCCAGTAGGTCGAGTTCTTCACGTTCCACGAGGGGTTGTCCGAGCGGAACACGTCGGTCTGCTGGCCCGGGATGCGCCAGCGGCGCAGAACCGTGGTCGTCTGATTGTTGCCCGAAGCCATTCCCTCGGTCTCGATGCGCGAGGCGTTGAAGATGTCGTTGCCGTAGGAACCCGTGATCAGGATGTTCAGGTTAAGCCCCTTCCACGAGAAGTTGTTGGTCATGCCGAAGGTGAACTTGGGATTGGCGTTGCCGATCCAGGTCTTGTCCAGCGGCGTGATCTCGCCGTCGCCGTTGCGGTCCTCGTAAACCAGGTCGCCCGTCTCGGGATCGACCCCCTTGGAGACATAGCCCCAGAACTTCGAAAGCGAATGGCCCGGAGTCATGCGCACGACGTTGTCGTTGGTCGCGTCGGAGGTCGTGGCGTAGTAGTAAACCTGCTTCAGGTTGAGTTTTTCGAGCTTGTTGCGGTTGAGCGAGACGTTCAGGTCGGTTGACCAGTTGAAATCCTTCCGGGCGATGTTGACCGACGAGAGGGTGATCTCGAAGCCCTGATTCGACATCTCGCCGTCGTTGCGCGTGATGTTGGGATAGGGCGAAGGCAGGGGCACGCTCATCAGCATGTCCTCGGTGTACTTGTAGTAATAGTCGAGCGATAGGCTCAAACGGTTGTTCAGCAGGGCGAAATCAAGGCCGACGTTGGTCTGCGAGGAGGTCTCCCACGTAAGGTCCTCGTTCTTGATGTTGCTGCGACCGCCGACCGTCGGCACGGCCTGCGCGTTCTCGGTCAGCGTCCAGTCGTAGTAGTTGGTGCTGTACTGCTGCATCCAGCCGTACTCCCCGAGGCCCGCCTGGTTACCGGTCTGACCCCAGCCGGCGCGCAGTTTCAGGTCGTTGATCCACGACACGTCGCGCAGGAACTTCTCGCCCGAGATGCGCCACGCGGCCGAGAACGAGGGGAAGTAACCCCAGCGATGGCCGGGAGCCAGCTTCGAGGAACCGTCGGCGCGGAAATTGGCCGTCACGAGGTACTTGCTGTCGTAGTTGTACGACACGCGCGCCAGGTAGGACATGATCGACCACTCCGACTTGCCGTAGCTCTGGCCGCGGACGCCGCCGTTGTTACCGCCGTTCAGGTTGGGGATGGCGTTGTTGTTGGTCGAGGAGAAATAGGAGCGCGAGCCGACAGCTGCTCCCACACGGAGGTCGTGGCCGATGTGCCGGCCATCACTTCGAGGCTGTGGCGGTCGAAGGACTTGTTCCAGGTGAGGATGTTGTCGTAGACCATGCGCATATCGTCGGAACGGGTGTCCGAAGCCGTGCCGTGCTGCGTCCGCCCGTAGGAGGTGCGGATCGGATCGAGGAACGACGACGAATGGACCCAGCGGCGGTCCATCGAAACCGTCGATTTGAAGGTCAGGCCTTTGGCCAGGTAGAACGTCAGGCCGCCGGAAAGCAGCAGACGGTCGGTGACATCCCGGTTGTAATCCGTGCGGGCCATGTTCTCACGCGGCGAGGTGAGGTTGGCGCCGTAGAAATTGTTGTAGTACTGCTGGGGGTTCTCGGGGTCCCAGATCGGCGCATAGGTCGGGGTCGTGATGGCCGAAACGACCACGCCGGCACGGTTGGCGCCCTGTCCCGAGATGATGGAACCCTTGGTGGTGTAGTGCGAGAAGGTGGTCGAGGCGTTGGCCGAAACCCATTTGAAGATCTTCTTGTCGAGGCTGGCCTTCACGTTGTAGCGGTCCGACGAAGTGGTGCTGATGATACCCGTCTCGTTGGTGTAGCCGCCGCCGAGGTAATAGGACGAATTCTCGTCGCCGTTGGAGATCGAGAACTGGTAGTTCTGGTTGACGCCCGTCGAATAGGTTTCGTCGAACCAGTCGGTCCGGTCGGTCAGATCGGCCGGAAGCCCCGACACGGCGCCGTTCTCCTCCATCAGTTCGCGGTACTGCCGGGCGTTGAGCACGTCGAAGCTCTTGGTCACCTTCGAGATGCCGACGAAGGTCGAGAACGAAATCTCGGGTCCCAGTTTCCGGCTGCCCTGCTTGGTGGTGATGAGCACCACGCCGTTGGCGGCGCGCGAACCGTAGATGGCGGCCGACGAGGCGTCCTTCAGCACCTGCATCGACTCGATCTCGTTGGGCGAGAGGTAAGCGATGGCGTAGTTGCCCTCGCCCACGGGTACGCCGTCAACCACATAGAGCGGGTCGTTGCTCGACGAGATGGACGAAGCGCCGCGCACGCGGACCACCATGCCCTGACCGGGCGAGCCGTTGGGCTGGATGACCTGCACACCGGCGGCCTTGCCCTGCAAGGCTCCGGAAGCCGAGGTGATCGGACGGCGCGCGAGGTCGTCGGTCTTGACGATCGACACGGCCGTCGTGAGGTCCTTTTGTTTGACCGTACCGTAACCGATCGCCACCACGGCGTCGAGGGCCACGGCGTCTTCGCTGAGTTTCACGTCCACCTTCGTGCGGCCGTTCGAACCGTCTGCGAAACGAATCCGAGCGACTGGAAAATCAGGTTAGCAGAATTCCCCCCCCCCTCGGAGTTTGAGGGTATAAGTGCCGTCTACGCCCGTTGTGGCACCGTTGGTGGTGCCCTGCTCGATGATCGTGGCGCCGATAACGGGCAGCCCCGACTGGTCGGTGACCGTTCCCGTCACGGTCGGCGCCGACTGGGCGAAGGCCGCCGGCGCAAAAACGGTCAGCATCGCCGCCAGCACCAGCATCCACCCTCTCCGGCAGCCCGCTTGCAGTTTCTTGCAAAAATGTGCCATAGGAATTTAAGGTTTTAAGTTATAAGTTAATATTATAAATAGGTAAGGCGCAGTTCTTAAAAAATCAGCGTTCCATCGCCTTATTTCCGCTTAAATAAAAATAATCATCCTCCGCGACATGAAAAAAATTTAAACTGCAAATTGTAAACCCGAAACCCGTTTATAAAAATGCATCATGCTGTCAATCAATATATTAATTATTTGACAATTGCAAAAAAAAGTAGATCGGTCGGAATATATACAAACGTTCCGGCAGCCCGAAAGCGGCATATAATAAAATATTTTAAATAAATCCGGCTCCCGGCGCATGCCCCGTTCGCCGGGCGAACCGCCTGCCCGGTATTGATTTTCCCGAGATTATTTCTATCTTTGGTGTCGTAACGAGACTTTTATCAACCGGAACGCTTACCGCACCGCACCCGATTCGGTTTCGGAACCATCCGTCCTTTTAACTGTATTTGTCAGGACCAAACAGAGAACCGCCCGCACATGAGAAACCTTCTGTCAACCGCACTGCTACTCGCCGCAACGCTGTCCGCCTCGGCTCAAAACGACCTGAAAAGCGTGCTTTCGCAACTCGACGCCACCCTCGCGCACCGCGACTCCTACATCGCCGGACGCGAACAGCGGATCGAGTCGCTGAAAAACATACTCCGGAAATCGGACTTCTCGGACGCCCAGCGCTACATCCTCAACCAGCAGCTGATCGACGAATACACCCCCTATCAGGCCGATTCGACCATCGACTACCTCTACCGCAACATCGCCCTGGCGACGCGCATGAACGACGCGGGCCACCTCAACGAGAGCCGTATCCAGCTGGCCTACCTGTACAGTTCGGCGGGCATCTACCTCGAAGCGGCGAACATGCTGAAACTGGTCGACACCACAGCGCTGGACCGCAGGCAGCTGGTCGACTACTACATCGCCCGCCACAAACTCAACGACGAACTCCAGCTCTACTCCCACGATTCGGCGCAGGGACACGAATCGTGGCGGCTTACGGAGATCTACGCCCGGCTGATCGTGGACAACACCGAACCGGAGTCGCCCACGCACCTCAACTTCCGGCTCCGCCAGGCGATCGGTGCCCGCGACTACCCGCAGGCCGTGGAGATTTCCGAGCGGCTGTGCAGCACCCTGCAACCCCTTTCGCGCGAATACGCCGAGGCGTCGTACATGCGCGCCCTCGTGGCGGACCTGATGGACGACACTCCCACGGCGCAGGTGTGGTTCGCACGCTCGGCGATGACCGACATCCAGCTGGCGATCCGCGACAACGCCGCGCTGAAAAGCCTCGCCAACACGCTGCTCGACGACGACAACATCCAGCGCGCGATGCGCTACATGCGCATCGTGATGGACGACGCCCGGTTCTTCAACTCACGGCTCCGCCCGTGGCAGGACGCACTGGCGCTGCACGTCATCGAAGAAGCCTACCGCGTCCGGCGGCAGCGGATGGACACCATGTACAACATCTTCGTCCTGTCGATCGCCGGCTTCATGCTGCTGGCGGTGGGCGGCGTGATCTTTGTCCTGCGGCAGAACCGCAAGCTCAGCCTCGCGCGGCTCGAACTGCAACAGGCCAACAACCGGCTCAACATCTCGAACAACGACCTTCAACGGATCAACGAACAGCTGGCCGGCCTCAACAGCCAGATTTCCGAGGCCAACGAAGTGAAGGAGGAGTATATCGGCATCTTCCTGACGATGTGCTCGGAGTACATCGATAAAATCATCGACTCGCGCCGCCACGTACGCCGCCTGCTGCGTGACGGCCGCGTCGACGAACTGCGGAAGGAGTACTCCCCGACCGACGGCGACAGCCGCGAACTGGAGGAGTTCTACCACAATTTCGACACGACGTTCCTGCAACTCTACCCCACGTTCATCGAGGATTTCAACTCCCTGCTGGACAGGAGGCGCGCATCGAACCGAAAAAGGGCGAACTGCTGACGACCGAACTGCGCATCTTCGCGCTGATCCGGCTGGGCATCAACGACTCGTCGAAAATCGCCGCGCTGCTGCGCTACTCCGTGAGCACGATCTACAACTACCGGTCGAAAATCAAGGGGCACACGCTCGTCTCGCGCGACGATTTCGAGGAGCGGATCAAGACCATCGGAGCTTTCAGCCCGCAGCACCTCTGACCGGTTCCGGAGGACGGGCTGTCACCGTCATCCCGGAGCGCACAAAGCAAGACCGCGAATTCCTTCGCGGTCCTTTCCCATACGTAAAACGCAGGCGGGATTCATCCGTCCGGTTCCCGCTCCTGAAGGCAAACAGCCGCAGGATTTTCATTGCGAGGCAGCCCCTCCGGAGATTCGCCATTGCGGGACTGTTCCGGTCTCTCCCGATGAATCGTCCATGCGGGGCCGTCTCCGGCCGACAAAAAAAAGACCGCGGAGAAAATCCTCGGTCTTCTATAATAGCGGGAGTCTCTTCCCCCCCCCGGCGTTCCGGACGGAACGCGGACTTTACTCGGCCTGCTGCTCGGTCTGTCCGGCAGAGGGAATCTCGGCCTGCGGCATCGTAGCGGCGGCCTCGGACTCGATGACACGCTCCTGAAGCGCCTTGGCGTCCTTCGAAATCTCCGAATTGCTGTCGGCGACCAGACCACGGTCCATGGCCAGCGTAGCCGCAAGGCTCAAGACCACGATGGCAATGGCCATCGACCAGGTGAATTTCTCCAGGAAGTTCGTAGTCTCGCGCACACCCATCACCTGGTTCGACGCGCCGAAATTGGCGGCCATGCCGCTCTTGGGGTTCTGCACCAATACCGCCAGGATCACCAGTACGCTCGCAACGAGTATCAGGGCAATGCAAATCGTGTATAACATATTACCTTAAATTTTAATATTGTTTTCTATTTTGCCAATAAGTTCGGCAAAGTAAACACTTTTTTCGGGATTTCGCAAACTTAATTTACGATAAATCGCCACGGACTTGTCACGAAGGCCTTGAGCGAGATAGATTTCGGCCAGTTCCTCGGTAACCACCTCGTCGGCGTCGTCCAGTTCGGGCTGCAGGACGACTTCCTCCTCGGGTTCGCCCTCGCCGGCGACAATGCGCAGGTCCTCCTCCTGCAGGAAACGTTCGATGATCTCCTCCGAGGAGAGCTGCGTGAGCGCCGAGGCGTCGACCGCGGCCCTGCGCAGCGAACTCTCGGCCCGCCACGGGGCCATCAGCGCCACCCGCGGGTCGGATTCGCCCGTAAGCCCTTCGCACAGGATGCGCCCCGGGAGAAACCACGGAAAGCGCACCGCGAGGTCCGCGGCTTCGGCCCCGGAAGGCTTCTCCGCCCTGCCGGGAGCCGCAAAGTATGTTTTCAGGTCGGACATCGCGCGTCGGGATTACCAGTTGGAGGCCGCGGCCTGGAAAATGTCGGTCACGATCTTGTCGACGATCTGCGGAATCAGCTCGCCTTCGACCTCCGTAAGCAGTTTCGTGGAGTCGTAGTCCTCGTAGGCCTGGAAGGTGCGGTTGAACGACATTTTTTCGTCGAGCGCATTCGTGAAGCGCACCTTGACGGTGATCGAAAGGCGGTTGAGCACCGCGTAGTCGTCGGTCGAAACCGACGAGGTCGCCGACATGTAGTTGGTGATCTCGCCCTCGAAAGCGAAGTCGCCGCCCTCCTCGACCTGCATCAGGCGGGTGCGGCGGGTGAAAATATCGACCAGCGCATCGGTGAGCGTCGAACTGAGGATCGGCGCGACCATCGTGGCGTTGTTGGGGAAATAGGCCACGGAGAAGGTCTTGGCGTCGGGCGGAATCGAAGCGCCCGACAGCGAATATTTGATGGCCACGCCGCAGCCCGTTAGGAGCGCGGCGCAAAGGCCCAGTATCGTAAGTCTGATCTTCATAAGCTAAATTTCCTCTATACCTAACTCCTTTATCTTGCGGTATAGTGTGCGCTCGGACATGAACAGCTCGGCGGCGGCTTCGCGGCGGCGTCCGTTGTTGCGGCGCAGGGCGCGGATGATCTGCTCGCGCTGCATGTCGGCCTTGGTCATCTCGCGCGGCGGCTCGTCGGTCACCTCCTCGCTCTCGGCGAAGACCGGGGCTGGGGATAGGCCGCGACGGCCGGAACGTAGCTGCTCTGCGCCGTGGTCGGCAGCAGGGCCTTGACGTCATGGACCGGCTCGGGGCACGGCACGCCGCCTTTCGCCAGTTCGGAGATCATCCGCTTGAGGTCGTTGATGTCGGCGCGCATGTCGAAAAGCACCTTGTAGAGCAGTTCGCGTTCGGTGGACATCGTGTCGTCCATGCGCATCGCCCCGGCGTGCATCGGCGCACCGCCGCCCTGCGGGGGCAGGTATTTGGCCAGCACCTCGGCGGAGATCACCCGGGGTCTGCTCGATGGCCGAGATCTGCTCGGCGACGTTCTTCAGCTGGCGGATATTGCCCCGCCAGTAGTAGTGCATCAGCATCTCGCGGGCCGCGTCGTCGAGCGTCACGGCGGGCATGCGGTACTGCACGGCCACGTCGGCGGCGAATTTGCGGAACAGCAGCGGAATGTCCTGCGGACGCTCGCGCAGCGCCGGAACGGTGATCGGCACCGTGCTCAGGCGGTAATAAAGGTCCTCGCGGAAACGCCCCTGGGCGATGGCTTCCTGGAGGTTCATGTTCGTGGCCGCGACGACGCGGACGTCGGTCTTCTGGACCTTCGACGACCCGACGCGGATGAATTCGCCCGTCTGCAGCACGCGCAGCAGGCGCGCCTGCGTCGGATGCGGCAGTTCGGCGACCTCGTCGAGGAAGATCGTACCCCCGTCGGCCTCCTCGAAGTAGCCCTTGCGGGCTTCGAGCGCTCCGGTGAAGGAGCCTTTCTCGTGGCCGAAAAGCTCGAGTCGATCGTGCCTTCGGGAATGGCCGCGCAGTTGACGGCTATGTATTTGCTGTGCTTGCGGGCCGAGTAAGCGTGGATGACCTGCGGGAAAAACTCCTTGCCCACGCCGCTTTCGCCCGTGACGAGTACCGTCAGGTCGGTCGGAGCCACGCGCACGGCGACCTCCAGCGCCCGGTCCAGAAGTTCCGGAGCGCCGATGATGCCGAAGCGTTGTTTTACGGTGGTGATCTCTGTCATTTATTCGGGTTGTTCGGGTTGGGATGCGGCGGACGGGAGCGCAGCCGCCTGCGGAAGTTCGATGTATTCGTTTTCGGCCTGTTTCTCCCGGGCGTCGCGCCACAGTCCGAAGGCGATGGCCGCCACGGCCAGCACGGCGGCGATCACGGCGATCCAGATGAACCGGTCGGCGCGGCGGCGCGGCACGCGGTCGACGTAGCGGTAGGCGTCGGTGTTCTTGGGCGGCTTGCCGTAGCGCAGTCCCCGCACCGACGGGTCGGGATTCATCTTCGCCGAAGCCGACACGCGCGGCTCCGCGAAAGCCGTCTTGACGGCCTCGGCCACCTTCTCGGGTTGCAGCGTCGGGCGCTTCCGGCCGGCCGGTTCTTCCGCGGGGGATTCCGCCGCGGGACGCGGCTCGTAGACGAAGGCGATGGTGGCATTGGGACCGGGTTTCATTACCCCGAAGCCCTCCAGAGAATACTCCGAGCCGTGCTCCACGGCGTGGCGGATCTCGAAAACGAAGCGGTCGATCTCGCCCGCGGCCTCCAGTTCGCCCAGCCCCCCGGCCGGAGAAGTCCCCGCAGCACGCCGTCGTCGCGTTTGAGCAGTTCGGAAAAGACGATGCTCCGCTCCGGCTCCTTGACGATGAACGCGCCGAGCTGGGGCACGACCAGCCGCTTGTGCGACTCCAGATATTGTGTCAGGGTATGAATCAGCACGGTTGAAAATCCTTTAAATCCGGGTTCAAAATTACCCTTTTTCAGCGGAAAAAGCAATATTCCGGAGGGCTTTTTCAAAATAATCCGGCAAAGTGTTGGTTATACGAAAAATATTCGCCTACTTTGCATCCCGTTTTTTCGGAAAATCCGGACGAGCTACTTGGCCGAAAATTGCAAAGTAGCCGAGCCGGATTGTAAAACCATTACCGAACGAGCCATGAAAGACAAGTACATCGACCTCATCGAACAGACGTTCGACTTCCCGCAGGATGAGTTCTCGGTCGAAGACAACGAGCTGAATTTCCACGACATTCCGCTCATGGAGTTGATAAAACAGTACGGCACGCCGCTCAAGATAACCTACCTGCCGAAGATCTCGCAGCAGATCAACCGGGCCAAGCGTATGTTCAACGTGGCGATGGCCAAAGTGGACTACAAGGGGTCGTACAACTATTGTTACTGCACCAAGTCGAGCCACTTCTCGTTCGTGCTGGAGGAGGCAATGAAGAACGACATTCATCTCGAAACGTCGTCGGCATACGACATTCACATCATCAACGCGCTCTACGACGGCGGAATCATCGACAAGGACCGCTACATCATCTGCAACGGTTTCAAGCGGCCGCAGTATGTGGAGAACATCGCCCAGCTGGTCAACGACGGCTTCGTGAACACCATTCCGGTGCTCGACAACAAGGAGGAGCTGGAGCTGTTCGAGGATTCGTTCACCAAGAAATGCAAGGTCGGCATCCGCATCGCCTGCGAGGAGGAACCCAGTTCGACTTCTACACCTCGCGGCTGGGAATCCGCTACAACGACATCGTCGATTTCTACAAGGCAAAACTCCGCAACAGCAAGAAATTCCAGCTCAAGATGCTGCATTTCTTCATCAACACCGGCATCAAGGACACGGCCTACTACTGGAACGAGCTGTCGAAGTGCATGAACGTCTACTGCGAGCTGAAGGCCATCTGTCCCGAGCTGGACAGCCTCAACATCGGCGGCGGTTTCCCGATCAAGAACTCGCTCAACTTCGAATACGACTACGAGTACCTCACCGAGGAGATCGTGGCCCAGATCAAGAACATCTGCCAGCGCAACGGCGTCGAGGAACCCAATATCTTCACCGAATTCGGCTCGTTCACCGTGGGCGAAAGCGGCGCGGTGCTCTATTCGATCGTCAACCAGAAGCAGCAGAACGACCGCGAGAACTGGTACATGATCGACTCGTCGTTCATCACTACCCTGCCCGACACATGGGGCATCAACCAGCGTTACATCATGCTGGCGGTGAACAACTGGGACAAGGAGTATCAGCGCGTGCTGCTCGGAGGACTGACCTGCGACAGCGAGGATTTCTACAACGCCGGAGTCGCACACCAACGCCATCTTCCTGCCCAAGCTCGAACCGGGCAACACGCAGTACATCGGATTCTTCCACACGGGAGCCTATCAGGAGTCGCTCGGCGGCTTCGGCGGCATCCAGCACTGCCTGATCCCTGCGCCCAAGCATGTGATCATCGACCGCGACAAGTCGGACAACGAGTATTACACGCGCCTGTTCGCCAAGGAGCAGTCCTACCGCTCGATGCTGCGCATACTCGGGTATTGAATCCGAACGTCCCGCCGGGGCGCGTGCAATACACCGTACAGACAATCCTCCCAAACCCTCCTTTGAGAAGGAGGGCTTCCGCGGGCAGCCTGTTCGCCAAGGAGCAGCCCTACCGCTCGATGCTGCGCATACTCGGGTATTAAATCCGAACGTCCCGCCGGGGCGCGTGCTATACACCTAAAAAATCCACCCCGAAAGAGGTGGATTTTTTAGGTGCGTCCCGATCCGGTCAGGCGTTCAAATAACGCCACACAATCAGCAGGATAGCGACGACAAAATACAAAACGACGACAATATTGCCCATTACGTTCCGAAACCGGACGGCCCGGACGGACTCCCGGTGCGATCTGTGCCCCAGACGGACACAGGCGATCACATAACCGATCCGGACCGCAATCCCGACAAAAATCGCCATACAAACGACATCGATGACAAAATCCGCCGCCGCTCCCGGCAGAAACCAACTCATGATGAGCAAAAGAAAACCGGCAGTGACACCCCAGTCGACCCACGGGTCCCTGCCCAAAGCCTGCAAATATCCGTACCAACGCGGAGTGTCCGTCTCTTTCATCCCGGATTCCGATTTTAATAATAAGCTGTTATTCGCTCTCTCGTCCGCCGCCCTCACGCTACAAATATAAAAAAATCAAACCGCATTCGCAACCGCCCGTTCCGAATATATCAAAAAAACAGATAACACGCACCACCCCACAGCGCCTTTTCGCGACAATTCGGAGCGAAGCGGTTCCGATTCCGGAAAAAATTCGTAACTTCGGCGTCAAAACGTGAATTTCAGCCTCACATGGAAAACAAAATACGGATCTGGATAGCGGCGGTTCTCGCGGTAGCCGTGCTCTTCCTTTCCGGCCAGGCCCGGGCAGAAGGAGTGCCGCCCGGAACCGTTCATGCGGACGAAACGGCCACGGGTGCGCCGGACGCCGGACCGGACAGCGCCGCCTACCGCTGCAACTACCTGAACGACCACTATACAAGGGGTTACAAGGCCGGTTACCGCGCCGGATTCCGGGACGGACAACAGCGCCGGGAATACCGTCCCGAGCGCCGCTACGCCGACGGATCGGTTGTCCGGACCCGCGACACGACCGCTTCCGGACGCCGCTTCATGCACCGCATCGGCGCGGAGTTCCGCCCCGAATACATCTTCCCGACCAACCCCTTCGTCGAAGGCGAGAACCGCGCCGGACAGCCCATCGACCTCTCCCTCTCGGGACACCTCCGCTACTCGTTCCAATTCCGCCCGGGGTCGCTTCCCGACCGGATTTACGGCGGCGCCTACCAGGGTATCGGGGCCGCCTATTACGACTTCGGGAAATCCCGACGAACTGGGCAACCCGATTGCCGTCTACCTGTTCCAGGGCGCGCGCATCGCGCGGATCAGCCCGCGGCTGTCGTTCAACTACGAGTGGAATTTCGGCCTCTCGTTCGGCTGGAAACCCTACGACGACGCCGTGAACCCCCTCAACAAGATGATGGGGTCGAAGATGAACGCCTATCTCAACGCCGATTTCTTCCTCGACTGGCGCGTCACGCGCGAAGTGGACTTCACGGCGGGTTTCAGCCTCACGCACTTCTCCAACGGCAACACCAAATTCCCCAACGCGGGACTCAACGCCGTGGGACTGCGCGCGGGCCTGACCTACAATTTCGGACGGAAGTCGGCCGAAATGGCCCCGCGGACGGTCTGCCCCGCATTCCCGCGCCATTTCAGCTACGACCTCACGCTGTTCGGCTCGTGGCGGCGCAAGGGCATCGAGGTCGGCGACAAGCAGTATGCCGCGCCGGATGCCTACACGGTCCTGGGATTCAATTTCGCCTCGATGTATAATTTCGGCTACAAGTTCCGCGCGGGCGTGTCGCTCGACGGCGTGTACGACGGCAGCGCCAACGTCGCCATCGCCGACCAGATCGTAGAGATGGGCAGCAGCGCCGACCTTGCGGTGGAGAAACCCGGCGTCGACAAGCAGCTGGCGCTCGGCGTCTCGGCCCGCGCCGAGTTCGTAATGCCCTATTTCAACATCGGGGTCGGCCTGGGAACCAACTTCCTGCACAAGGGCGGCGACCTGAAGGCCTTCTACCAGATGCTTACCCTGAAGGTGGCCGTGACGCGCAGTTCCTACGTCCACATCGGTTACAGCCTCCGCGATTTCCACATGCCCAACTTCCTGATGCTGGGCGTCGGCTACCGCTTCAACAACAAATACCCGCGACACCGCTGACACGAAAGAGCCCCGGAACATTCCGGGGCTTTTTCAGGACCGGACGGCGTGCGTCACACCCCGAAAAGGAAGACGAAAGGCCTGGCGCTGCGGCGGAATTTCGCCGTGGCGTCGCCCGCGTAGCTCTGCCCGCCGGCAAGCGTGAGGGTCCGCTCGCCGCTGCCCTTCGAAAAGTCGATCGCCGCCAGGTCGACCCAAAAGGTCTCCATGGCCAGCGTCGGCTCGAAATAATAGACCCGGTTCTTCTGGTCGCAGACCGTGCGCCAGCGCGTCGAGGCGATGTGCGGCTTGTCGGGCGTCGAGATGCCGTAGGGCACCGAGACGTTGCGCATGACCGACATCACGGCCGGCACGGCGATCTTCGGATCGGGGGTCTGCACGACGGCGTTGATGTAGAACGACGCGCGCACGAAGCGGTCCGGAGCGCGGTTGGTGCCGGGAAGCATCGTCAGGCCGCCGATCTGCCGCCAGTAGTCGAGGATCGCCAGCTGCTGGTCGTAGAAGGGCGAATTGGTCATCACCTGATACTGGCGGCCGTGGTGAATTTCCAGCTTGCCGTCGCGGTATTCGAAGATGGCGCTGTCGCCCGAAGGATCGGAGACGGCCAGATGCAGGCGCGACTGCACGCCGTTGGGAAGGTCGGGCGCGTCGATGCGGAATTTCTCCTTCGAGAGTTCGGCGACCGCCTCGTCCACCGTGGCGAAATTGTCGAGTACGTACTGCGTCCAGATGCTCAGCCCCATGACGGGCCGCGTGTCGCCCGGCCGCTCGTAAACCGACTCGGGCAGGAAGAGCAGGTTGGCGACCAGCCCGGCCTCGTTCATGCCGTCGGTGATGCCGATGTCGTAGCCCGCGGCCGAAAGGGAGCCGTATTTCGAGGTCCAGAAAACGGTGTTGTCCGTATTCGCACCGCGGCGCGCCGTGCCGCGCGGAAAGATGTAAAGGTTGGTGAGCGGATCTTCGCGCCAGTCCATCGTGCGGCCCGTGACGGTCATGCCGTCGGGTCCGAGGTAGACGGCGCGGGTGCAGGCTTCGGCCTGCGGAGGGAAGACGGCCAGCGCAGCGGCGCTCAACATCATCAGGAGGGGTGTTTTCATAGGCTACGAAAATTTAGAATTACACGCGTCATGCTTCAAATCGGGTGCTAAACCGGTATTTCCGGAAAAATAAATTTGATCTTTCGCGCAGTTTGCCTTATCTTTACGGGAAATTGACTTTCCCGACATGAAATCTCTGGACGGGACAGCGGATTTTCTGCGCATCCTTCTGCCGGCCGCCGCATGCGGCCTGTTGCTCGCAGCCTGCTCACAACGGCAGACGACCCTGAAATTCATGAGTTACAACATCCGCAACGGCCGCGGCATCGACAACGTCCAGGATCTCGGGCGCGTGGCCGAGGTGATCAACCGCACGGCTCCCGACATCGTGGCCCTGCAGGAGGTGGACAGCGTGACGGGACGCATGAACGGCCGCTTCATCCCCGAAGAGCTGGGCCGGATGACGGGCATGCACGCCCGTTTCTGCCGCGCGATTGATTACGACGGCGGAGGTTACGGCATCGGGCTGCTGTCGCGCGCCGAGCCGCTCTCGGTGCGCCGCATCCCGCTTCCGGGGCGCGAAGAGGCCCGCGTACTGTTCGTCGCCGAGTTTCCCGGCTACGTGGTCTGCGTCACCCACCTCTCGCTCACGCCCGAGGACCAGCGCGCATCGCTGCCGATCATCCGTCAAGCCACCGACACCTGCCGCAAACCCGTGCTGCTGGCGGGCGACTTCAACATGAAGGTCGCCAAAACCGTTCTCGACGGGCTGGGCGGCACATTCCGGCCCCTTTCGGACACCACGCAGATGACTTTCCCGTCACAGAACGCCTCCATCCGCATCGACTACATCCTCGGCCGCGGACTGCCCGCATCGGCCGTCGTCACCGAGCGGCAGGCGGACCACACGACCGTCGCCTCGGACCATTGTCCGCTGTGGGTATCGCTCGCGTGGAAAGAGTAGCCGATCCCCGTGTTAAACAAATATAGGTAAAATACGGGAAGGTACAAAACCGAATTGTGCCCACCGGACTTTTCCGTACCTTTAGGGTCGTAACGACCCTTTTAGCAGTCGGAAGGTTTCACGGAGCCGCACGCAATCCGGTTTTGCGGCCATCCGACTTTTTCGTACCTTTGTATAAAACCAGATACCGATGCAGATCACCAAAGCCGAATTCAAATGCTCCTCCGAGCGCATTTCCCAGGTTCCGAAGGACGACCTGAAAGACATCGCCTTCATCGGGCGCAGCAACGTCGGCAAATCGTCGCTCATCAACATGCTCACCGCCCGGCAGGGGCTGGCCAAGGTATCGGGAACGCCCGGCAAGACACGGCTCATCAACCACTTCCGCATCAACGACGCCTGGTATCTGGTCGATCTGCCCGGCTACGGCTACGCCCGCACGTCGAAAACCCAGCGCAGCGAGTTCTCGAAACTCATCACCGACTATGTGCTCAAGTGCGAGAAGATGCACTTCCTGTTCGTATTGGCGGACATTCGGCTCGAACCCCAGAAGATCGACCTGCAGTTCATCGAAATGCTCGGCATGAACGGCATTCCTTCGCCGTGATATTCACCAAGGCCGACAAGCTCTCGAAAACGCAGCGCGAAAAGAGCGTGGAGCGCTTCCGGGCGGCGCTCGCCGAGCAGTGGGAGGAGCTGCCGCCGATGTTCGTCTCCTCGTCGGAAAAGGGCGCGGGACGCGAGGAAATCCTCGCCTTCATCGGCGAATGCCTGCAACAGAACTGACCCCTGCCGTCCCGGAACGGGAAGAAGCGCACCGGGGACCCGGAGCCAAAACCGGCCCGCGGCGGAAAAGTTTAACCGAATGTTGAAAAAACACGCCCGTGCGGACGTGTTTTTTCATCGTATTGTCCTATATTTGCAGCGTCAAAAAAATCCTCGTAACCTATGGCTATCCACAAAATCAAAATTTTCTCAGGTCGCGGTTCGGAGTATCTGGCCACAAAATCGCCGCAAGCTTCGGCACGACGCTCGGACAATCGGAAGTCCTGCGCTTCAGCGACGGTGAATTCCAGCCCTGCTACAACGAGTCGATCCGCGGCTGCACGGTATTCATCATCCAGTCCACGTTCCCGCCCTCGGACAACCTGATGGAGCTGTTGATGATGATCGACGCCGCACGCCGCGCTTCGGCCTACAAGGTCGTGGCCGTGATCCCCTACTTCGGGTGGGCACGGCAGGACCGCAAGGACCGTCCCCGCGTACCGATCGGCGCCAAGCTGGTAGCCAACCTGCTGATGGCCGCAGGCGTGGACCGCGTGATGACGATGGACCTTCACGCCGACCAGATTCAGGGATTCTTCGACGTTCCGGTCGATGCGCTCTACGCCAGCGGCATCTTCATGCCCTACATCAAGAGCCTCAACATCGAGGACCTCTCGATCGCCGCCTCCCGACATGGGCGGCGCCAAACGCGCCAACAACTACGCAAGCTACTCGGGACCCCGATCATCATTTCGCACAAGGAGCGCGCGAAAGCCAACGTCGTGGGCAAAATGACGGCCATCGGCGAGGTCGAGGGGCGCAACATCCTGATCGTGGACGACATGATCGACACGGCGGGCACGATCTGCATGGCCGCCGACATGCTCATGTCGCGCGGTGCGAAGAGCGTCCGCGCCGCCATCACCCACCCGGTGCTTTCGGGCCCGGCCTACGAGCGCATCAACGACAGCGCGCTGGAGGAGGTGATCGTGACGGACTCCATTCCGCTCAACCCCGACAAGGACCTGCACAAATTCACGGTGCTGTCGGTCGCCGACCTCTTCGCCGACGTGATCGAGCGCGTGCACAACTACAAGGAAATTTCCTCGATCTTCTCCAAATAGGAAACCCCGATTCCACAAAAAACACCCGGAGCGCCGATCGCTTCGGGTGTTTTCTTGATGCGCACCGGCCCCATCGCCCCGTGCCGCCCACCGAAAAAGCCGGAATCCGCGAAAGGGCGCAAAAAAGGCGGGAACCGGCAAAAGTCCCCGCCCCTGTTATCCGGTTTCAGGCTACTTGAAAGGCGAATCCGGCTCCCGGGACATCACCAGGTAGAACATCCGGTCGAGGAACGCCGGGGCGAACTTCTTGACGAAGTGCGTCGCACGGCCCTCGATCTCCATCAGGCAGAGGCGTTTGCGCTTCAGGATGCCCTTCGCCACGATGCGGGCCACTTCATCGGGAGTCATCATCTTGGCCTCGTTGCGCGGGGTTTCGCCCTGCGCCGACCCGTCGGCCGTGAGGGCCGAGAAGCGGACGTTCGAAGCCGTGAAGCCGGGGCAGGCGATCATGACGTGCAGGCCCTTTTTGAGATTCTCGATGCGCAGGGTTTCGAGAAAACCCGTCATGGCGTATTTCGACGCCGAATAGCCCGTGCGGCCCGGCAGACCGTGCAGCCCCGCGACGGAGGAAATGCCGACGACGGAGCCTTTCGACGCCTGAAGATACGGGAGCGCGTATTTGCAGCAGTTGACCGTCCCCCAGAAGTTGACGTCCATCAGGCGGTGAAGCACGCCGAGGTCCACGTCGTCGAAAACGGCGCGCATCGAAATGCCCGCGTTGCAGATCAGCACATCCACGCCGCCGAACTCCCGGACAGCGGTGTCGATCAGCTCCCTGCACTCTTCGGGTTTCGTCACGTCCACCCCGCAGTAGGCCGCCTGCCCGCCCCCGGGCGCGGATGTCGCCCGCCAGGAGTTGCAGCTTCTGCACGCTGCGCGCCCCGAGCACCACTTTCGCACCCTGGGCGGCGTATACCTTCGCCATCGCCTCGCCGATGCCCGACGATGCCCCCGTAATGACGATGACCTTATTTTCCAATGTCTTCATGCTTTTCCTTTATTTCTATTTCCAACATATCATAAGCCAGATGCACGCCCGGAGGAAGTGTCGCGTCCGTCGCGGCGTGGAGGCCGATTTCGTGGGACATATGCGTGATATACGCCTCGCGCGGCCCGACGCGGCGGATCAGCGCCAGCGCTTCCGCAAGGTTGAAGTGCGAAGGATGCGGGGCGAAACGCAGCGCATTGACCGCCAGCACCTCCACCCCGCGCAGCTTTTCGGCCTCGGCGTCCTCGATGGTCTTGAAGTCCGTCAGGTAGGCCAGCGGCCCGATGCGGAAACCCGTGACCTCGAAGCGCTCGGAATGGTGGCCCGACACGGGCACGATCTCCACATCCCCGACCCGGAACGGCCTTGCGGTGTCGATTTCATGCAGTTCGATCTCCGGCACGCCGCGGTATTTGTCCTGCGCAAAGGCGTAGTCGAAATCCTTGCGCACGCACTCCAGCGCCCGCGGAGCGGCGTAGATGTGGACCTTGTGGACGGTCGGCGGGTAATCGACGAAATTGAAGGCCCTGACGTCGTCCAGTCCCCCGATATGGTCCTTGTGCTCGTGCGTCAGCAGAATGGCGTCGAGATGCCGCACGCCCGTGCGGAGCATCTGGTAACGGAAATCGGGTCCGGCGTCGATGACGATGCGCACGCCCCGCGTTTCGACCATCGCCGAGGTGCGCAGGCGGTTGTCGCGCGGATCCGCCGACGTGCAGACCTTACAGCGGCAGCCGATGACGGGCACGCCCTGCGACGTTCCGGTTCCCAGAAAGGTGAGTTTCATGAATGCAAATGTAGAAAAATTAGCGCAATTTCCGGCACTTTGTGAAGCATTGCTTCATTTTTCGCATCGCATCGCCACACACGTTTCAATTTCGGACAACGCAACGCACCGCGCAAAAATTCCCGGACAAGCTGCATCCGGTTTCTGATTATCGCGGAGCAGGCTTGGCCATAACGCAGTTCGGCCCGGACGGGAAATACGTCGTGTATGTCCCGTCCGGGCCGGACAAAGCAGGGCAAAAGATGCCCGTGAGAATCAGAAACCGCTTTCGATGTTCCAGACAAACGCCCGGGACCCCTGCATCCTGGTCGCAGCGTCCAACTCGCGGAAGGCGTCCATCAGCGGAGCCACCTTCTCGTCGTCGACGATGGCCAGGATCGAGGCGTTCATCGAAGGCCACGCATGCGTGCCGTAATGCGGTTCGCCGTCGACGGAGCCGCGGCCCTCGGTCAGCGCCCAGCGGGTGAAGCCGCGGATGCCCTGCTCGTCGAGGATGGCGTTCACACGGTCGGTAAGCGCCTGGTTGTATGACAAAAATACTGCTTTCATAGTTGTTTTCCCTTATTAATGTACACTTGCCTGGTGTTCGGCCGCGAGGCGCGCCAGTTTCTCGCGCTCCTTGCGCTGGGAACGGTTCACGAATACCGAATAGAGCGCAGGAATGATAAACAGCGTCAGCAGGGTCGAGAAGGTCAGACCGCCGATCACGGCGATACCCATCGGCTGCCATGTCTCCGAGCCTGCGCCCGTGCCGATCGCCAGCGGCAGCATGCCCAGAATGGTCGTGAACGAGGTCATCAGCACGGGACGCAGACGGCTCTTGCCGCCGGCGATCACGGCGTCGAAGACGCCCGAACCGCGCTCGACCAGCAGGTTCATGTAGTCCACCATCACGATACCGTTCTTGGTCACGATACCCACCAGCATGATGGCGCCGATCAGGGCGATGAGCGACAGCGGCGTGGAAGTCATCCACAGCGCGAGGAACACGCCCGTGAAGGCGAACGGAATGGTGAACATGATGATGAACGGGAACAGCAGCGACTCGAACTGCGTGGCCATCACGATATAGACCAGAATGACGATCAGGATGAACAGCACGCCCAAATCGCCGAAGGCGTCGCCCTGATCCTCGACCGTGCCGCCCACTTCGAGGTCCACGCCGTCGGGCGTGGGATACTCGGCGATGAGTTTTTCGACCTCGGCCACCACATCGCCCAGCGCGACGCCGGCGCCCAGCGTCGATTGCACCGAGATCACGCGCTGGCGGTTCTCGCGCTCGATCATCGGAGCGGCATACTCCTCCTGCACGCTGCCGACCTCCTTGAGTTTCACGGGGCGGCCCTGCGCGTTGTAAAGCGTGATGTTCTCCACGTCCTCGATGCGGTTGCGGAACGGCTCGCCGTAGCGTACGACGATGTCGTATTCATCGCCGTCCTCGCGGTATTTCGACGCCACGAGACCGTCGATCCGGTTTTTCACGGCCTGCGACGCAGTGGCGCTGTTCATCCCGTAATACGACAGGCGGTCGCGGTCGAAGACCACGTTGTACTCGGGGCGCAGGTCGTCGCGCGAAAGTTTCACGTCGCGCACACCCTTCATCCCGCGCATCTTCTCCTTCAGGTCGTTGGCGATGGCGTTCGTGACGTCCATATCATAGCCGAAGACCTTGACATTGACCGTCGCCGAGCCGCTCATGCTGCCCGACATGCCGCCCGGCGTCACCGTGTACTGGCGAACCTCGGGGATATTGTCGAGGTCTTCGCGCAGCAGGTCGGAAACGACGTAGATCGAACGCTCGCGCCCCTCGACATCCGTCAGACGCATGTTGTAGTTGATGATATGCGATCCGGTGGTCTGCATCGCGGCGAAGGCGTTGTCCGAAGAGTTGGCGCCGGCCGACGCCGAGACGAGCACGATCTCGGGATATTTCGCATAGATGATGCTGTCGATCTGCCGGGCGATGCGCGCCGTGTAGTCGACGCCGATGTTCTGCTCCAGCTCGACGGTGGCCGAAATGCGGCTGTTGTCCGAGGGCGGGAAGAACTCGGTGGGAACCGCGTCAGCAGCAGCAGCGAGACGAAGAAAATCGACATCATCGAGAAAAAGGTGATCCGGCGGTGGCGTACGACCCAGTCGAGCGAACGGGCGTAGGCGCCGTCGAGCCATTCGAGCGCCCGGTCGATGGGTTTGTAGATCACGCCGAGACCCTTGTAGTCGTGCTGGCCGCCTTCGAGTTTCAGCAGGTAGGCCGACATCATCGGGGTCAGCGAAATGGCTGCCGTGGTCGAAACGCAGACCACGATCGTCACGATCCAGCCCAGCTCGCGGAACAGGATGCCCGCCATGCCCGGGACCATCGTCAGCGGCAGGAACACCGCGACGACGACCAACGTCGTGGCGATGACCGACAGCCACACCTCGTTGGTGGCGTAGATGGCGGCCTCCTTGGGGTTCGAGCCGCGCTCGATATGCGTCGTAATGTTCTCCAGGACCACGATGGCGTCGTCGACCACCATACCGATGGCGATGGATAGCGACGAGAGCGAAATGATGTTCAGCGTGGAGCCGGTGGCGAAGAGGTAGATGAACGAACAGATCAGCGACACGGGGATCGTCATACAGATGATCAGCGTCGCGCGCCAGCGCCCGAGGAAGGCCATCACCACCAGCACGACGAAGATGAAGGCGTAGAGAATGGTCTCCGAGAGCGACCCGATGGCGTCGGTGATCTCCTGCGAGCCTTCGAAAATCAACTCCATCTTCACGTCCTTCGGGAGGGTTTTCTGAATCTCCGGCAGGCGCGACTGGATTTCGTGGACGATATTCACGGTGTTGGCGCCCGACTGTTTCTGGAACATCACGCGCACGCCCCGCTGTCCGTTGACGCGCTCGTCCATCGTGGACTTTTCGAGCGTATCGCGGATCTGGGCCACGTCCGAAAGTTTCACCGTGCGGCCCCCGGCGTTCGACACCACGACCTTGCGCAACTCGTCCGAGAGTTTGAACTCACCGTCGGCCTTGATGTTGAAGGTGTTGTTGCCCACGTCGATCGTACCGCTGGGGATGTTGACGTTCTCGGCGGCGATGATCTGCCCCAGCTGCTCGACGGTCAGGTTGTAGGCCTCCAGTTTGGCGGGGTCGACGTTGACCTGCACCTCGCGTTCGGGTGCGCCGACGATCGACACGGCACCCACGCCGTCGACGCGGTTGAGCACGTTGACCAGCTTGTCGTCGAGGATCTTGTTCAGCGCCGGATAGCTCTCCTCGGCCGTGACGGCGATCATCATCACGGGGATCATCGAGGTCGAGAACTTGAAAATCGTCGGGTAGTCGATGTCGTCGGGCAGCATCGACTGCACGCGCGACACCACGTCGCGGATTTCATTGGCCCCTTCGTTCAGGTCGGAGCCGTATTCGAACTCGACGGTGATCATCGAGACGTTGTCCTGCGACTTGGAGGTCAGTTTCTTGAGGTTGCTCACCGTGTTGAGGTTGTCCTCCAGCACACGGGTGATGTTGGTCTCGATGTCGGCGGCGTTGGCGCCCGGGTACATCGTGATCACCGAAATCTGGGGTATCTCGATCTCGGGATACTGGTCCACGGCCAGGTTCATCAGCGAGAAGAGTCCGAAGACCATCACGCCGACAAACAGCAGGATCGTTGAGATCGGTTTGCGGACCGCGCTTTCGTAAATTTTCATTGGAAAGGGGCTGTTTTAGTCTTTTTTAATATCCACTTTGGCCCCGTCGAAGAGTTTCGACAACGCCGTAACGGCCACCGGCTCGCCCGCTTCGACACCCGAAAGGATGTCCACGCGGTCGCCGACCTGGCGTCCCACTTTGACCGAGCGGCGCTCGGCAACCGAGTCGCCGACGATGGCGTAGAGATAGCGCTCGGCCGAGCCGACCTGCTTCTGCACGGCCACGTCGGGAACCATCACGCCCTCCTTGCTGCCCATGTCGAACGTCGTGCGGGCGTACATGCCCGGACGCAGCGTGCGCTTGGCGTTGGGGACCTTGACCTCGACCTTGAAGGTGCGGGTCGTGGGGTCGAGCGCCGGGTAGATCAGCGACACCGTGCCCGTGAACTCCTCGTCGGGGAAGATGTCGACGGCCAGCTTCACCGGCATGCCCACCTTCACGTTGGGGAAGTACTGCTCCGAAATGTTGGCGATGACCTTCAGCGGGTCGATCTGCATGATGTGCAGGATCGGCTGCTGGGCGAACAGGTCGCCGGACTCGTAGTTGCGGGCCGTGACGACGCCCGATATGGGCGAACGCACCTCGATGTTTTTCTTCAGGTTGGCCACCACCTCGCGCTGCACGTCCAGCTGGGCCTTGGCCTGCTCGATCTGCTGGGCCGAGATGCCTCCGGCCTCATAGACCGGCAGCAGGCGGTTGTAGTCGTCCTCGACGGTCTTCAGCTGCACCAGCTGCTGGGTGTACTGCGTGGGATCGAGCGTCACGACGAGCTGGCCCTCGCGCACCGGATCGCCCACCTCGACGTAAATCTTGTCGATGTGCACGCCCGAAGCCGCAGGGTGATGTCGTTCTCCTTGTAAGGCTCGATCTCGGAGGTGAAGACCTCCGTGAGCCGTACCGTAGCCTCTTCGGCAACGGCGCTTTTGGTCAGCACGCCTTTGTCTTCCGTAACGGCGGTCACGCCCTTTTTACCTGTGCAGCCGGCGAAAGAAGCGGCGGCGATGCACAAAATCACGATTTTTTTCATACGTTCTTTATCCTGTTTTTTATTCATTTCCGTGTTCGCGGCCGACGATGCGGTCGTACTCGGCCTTGGCCGAAAGGTAGTCGTAGATCGCCTGCGAGAAGTTCAGCTGCGCCTGCGTCTGCGAGAGCTGCGCGCTGTTCAATTCGAGGATCGTCCCCGCACCGGCCCGGTAACGGGTGTCGGAGATCTTGTAGGCCTTGCGGGCCTGCTCGACGGTCAGCTCCTGGGCGTACATCGTCTCGCGGGCGGTCAGCAGGTCGTTCAGCGCCGAGCGCACCTGCACGTCGATCTGCTGCCGGGCGTAGCTGCGCTGGAGCGAAAGCTGCGAAATCTGGTTTTTCAGCTCGCGCGACTTGTTCATCTTCGTCAGACCCGAGAAGATGGGGACCGACAGTTGCAGGCCGACCGAAATCGGGTGGGTCCAGAAATACCTGGAATCGTCCGTCGTGGCGGCGCCGCCGAAATTGAACGGCTCCATGTCGTTACCCGTATAGGAGGCCGACCCGAAAGCCGCGAGCGTCGGCATACGTCCCGCGTTGGCCGCCTTGAGCGAGCGCCGGAGGACCTCCTCCTGCAATTCGAGCGAGCGCAGGTCGGAGTTGTCCGTCACGTCGGTGGTCAGTCCGTCCGTTCCGGCCAGCACCTCGTCGCGCAGGGCGTCCAGTTCGCCCACCACCTCGATCTCCACGTCCTCGGGAATCGAGAGGTACATCTTGAGCATCAGCTTGGCCAGCTTGATCGAATTCTCGGTCTGGAGAATCGTGGGTTTGAGGTTGCTCAACTGCACCTGGGCGGTCAGCAGGTCGTATTCCGAGGCCAGTCCGTGTTTGTACTGCACCTGCGTGTCGTCGACCGTGCGCTGCACCGTGGCCTCCGACTCGCGGAGCACCGCGAGCGACTGCTCGGCGAGCAGGATGTTGTAGAAAGCCTTCTTCACCTCGGCCGTCAGGTCGATGCGCGAGGCACGCGCGGCCTCCACGGCCGTGGCCATCTGCGCGTCGTTCATCTTCAGCGTGCGGTAGACCGACGGCGCGAAGAGCGGCAGCGACAGGTCGCCCTGCACGGCGAAGGTGTTATCGGCTCCGAACGAAATGCCGCCGCGCATCTCGGACTTCACGATCGAGCGCGTGTAGCTGCCCGACGCCGAAAGCTGCGGCAGCAGGTTGCCCCACGTCTGGCGCTTCACGTAGTCGTAACGCTGCACCTCCATCTCCGCGACCTTGACGGTCGGGTTCTCGCTCAAGGCGAGATCCAGCGCCTGGGGAAGCGTCAGCCGCATCTGCGCCGAAGCGCCGGCGATGCCTGCCGCCCAAAAGGCAATGATCAAAAAAAGTCGTTTCATCATTATTCGGTAAAATTATGTTGTCGTTATCATTTATGCCGACGAACGGAACGGACGGATACCCCCCATTCCCGCCGGCTATTGCATCCGGCGGACGGTTTTGGCCGGCTCGTAGCGTTTCAGGTAGTCGTCGACGAGCAGCAGCCCCTTGGTCGTGGAGATGCCGCGGAAGAAGTTGCTGATGATCTGCACGAACGCCTCGCGCTCGGTCATGCCCGCGGGCAGGATGAGGTCCTTCCGCGCGGTGATGGCCGAAGCCGTGTAGTAAAGGACCGAAATGGCCAGATCGAGATTGATCGTGTCGACGAACAGCCCGTCGGCGATTCCCTTTTCCAGCATGTCCTGCAGGTCGCGGCGGCTCTTGGCGGAACCTTCGCGCGTCATTTTCTCGTACACCGCCGGGTAAAACTTGCGCAGGTTGTTCAGCAGCCGCTGGATGACTTCGGCGTTGTCCATCACGCCGCCCAGCACCATGAACATCGCTTCGAGCACGTTGCGCGCATGGGCGCACGCCGCGGCGCGTTCGATGCGGGTCTTTTCGAAATAGCGGGCCATCGCCAGGTAGAGCAGCCCCTCCTTGTCGCCGAACAGCTCGTAGAGCGTCCGTTTCGAGACCCCCAGCTGCTGCGCGATGTCGTCCATGCGCACCGACTTGATGCCCTGCGAGACGAACATGTGCATCGCCTGTTCAATGATTCGTTCCTTCTGATCCATGATCCAATCCGATTGATACGGGTGCAAATATATGCACCGAAACTCGTAAAACAAAAAAAGTTTTCTGTTTTTCCCGGTTTTTTAACGAATACAACAAAAAAGAAGCCTATCAGGACTCCTTCATGCAAAACCGGATGCGGAAATCACTCCTCGGCGGGCAGGTCGAACGGCACTTCGAGGATCATGCGGCAGCCGTCCGTGTAAGAGGCGTCGATACGCAGGCTGCCGCCCAGTTTGAGGGCGGTCATGCGGCAGACGGGCAGCCCGAGACCCGTTCCCTGCGAAAAAGGCGTCGAGTTTGACGAAGCGTTCGAAAACCGCCTCCTGCTCGGCGGGCGGAATGCCCGGCCCGGTATCGGTCACGGTGAAGCGCATCAGCCGTTCGGCGACCAGACAATCGTAGGTCAGGATGATCTCGCCCTCGACGGTGAACTTCGCGGCGTTGTGCAGCAGATGCTGGAGAACCTGCATGACCCGCTTGAGGTTGGTGTGCACCACGGGATCGTCGGTCGAAGGCTCGAAAATCATCGTGACACCGGGCCGCACCTGCGACAGGGTTTTGGAGACGCAGTCGTGACAGTTGTCGTTCATCGCCGTGCAGTCCGTGCGGGGCAGTTCTTCGGCCTGGTCCAGATAGGCGACGTTCAGCACGTCGTCCACCAGCCGCAGCAGGCTCATGCTGCTCGACACGATGATCGAGGCGTATTCGGCCGCGGCGGGGTCGTCGCGGAACTTCGAGGCGAGCACCTGCGAGAATCCCACGACCGAATTGAGCGGCGTGCGCACCTCGTGGGACATGTTCTGGATGAAATCGCTCTTCATGCGGCTCGCCCGCTCGGCACTCTCCTTGGCGAGCCGAAGCTCCTCGCCGGCAGCCACAAGGTGACTGTTCTGCGCCTTGACCAGCGCCTCGGAGGCTTTCAGACGACGGTTGAGCTTCACCACGCGGGCAAAGAGCAGTCCGCCCAATACCAGCACGAAGCCCAACAGCCCGATGATCAGATAGGTGTTGCGCAGGCGTTTGCGCTGAAGCGTGAGCTGCAGCTCCTTGGTCTCGTTCTGCAGGCGCGCGATTTCGAGGATGCCCGAAAAGTCGTCGGTGGCGTTGCGGATCTCCTGCCCGCGCACCGAGTCCGACAGATGGATGTATTCGCGGTAGTTCGCAGCCGAGCGGCGCACGTCGCCCATCAGCCAGTAGATGTCGCCCAGCTCCTTCATCTGCGTCTGCCGGAGGTAGCCCGTCTTGTTCCGGGAGGTATCGGAGAGCGATTCCTCCACGACGCGCAACGCCTCGTCGTACTGTCCCGTAGTCTTGTAATATTCGGCTTTCAGAAAACGCAGGCCCGGAACGTAGAGCCGCATCGAGGGATTGGCGCGAAACTGCATTTCGGCAGAATCGACATACTGCCGCGCCTTTTCGAAATCCTTGACTTTCAGATAATAGAGCGCCGAAGCCTTATGGAGCGTGAAACGCTGGTAGGGCTGTTCCGAATTGAGTGCACGCCCCTTCCGGAGAGCCGTGAGCGCCGTATCGGGCAGGTTGAGTTCGAGGGCGCACTGAGCCAGCGAGGCATACTGCGTCGGCAGGTTGATGTCATCGATTCCGTGGGCTTCGAACACGTCGATTTCGCGCCGGAAATTCTCATATGCCTGTTCGAAGGCATTCTGCACGAGGTAGAGGTTGGCCAGCTGCCGGTAACAGTCGGCCACGCCGCGCTGATAATCGTCGGCCTGCGCCTCGGCAAGCATCCGGCGCGTCTCGTACACCGCGACATTATACTGGTTCTGCTTCGTATAATAGGTAATCAGCCGGCTGCCCCAGGCGAAATAGTAGAAATAGCGCAGCTCCTCCGGTTTGCCGTGCCGGCGGCAGAACTCCTGCACACGCTCCACTCCTTCGAGGATTCCCGTGCGGTCGTTTTTGAAATAGAAATGGTCGAGTTTGAGGCACAACGCGATGGCCTGCATCTGCATCCATCCGGACGCGGCGGCTCGCGCATAGAGCGTATCGCACATCGCCAGTCCCCCGGGGGTGGTCAGGCGGGCTTTGACCTCTTTGTAATACACCCTCAAAGTGCTGTCCGCGGGCGAATTGCCGCGCTCCTCCCCGGCCTGCACGGGCCGCAGGACGGCAAACACCGCGAAAAGAAACAACCCGGACAGACAATAACGGATGCGTGAGGACATGACGGGATTCAATTGTATAGGTCACAAAGATAACAATATCCGCCCGAATAACAAACAGATCGGCACAGATCGGAGAAAAAAAGCCGCCGCAGGAATCCTGCGGCGGCTTTGTCGGAAACGGGAACGTCCCGTCTATTTCGTGACCCGTTCGAGCCACTTGACCATGGCCAGCATGGCGAACATCGAGATGGCACAGACGATCACGAAAATGCTCCACGTCGCAGAGATCGAGATGCGCTTGTAGAGAATCGGGCCGATGAACAGCAGACCGTTGCCCAGTGCCGTGGCGCCCAGCCAGCAGCCCTGCATCAGGCCCTGGAGCTTCTGCGGAGCGACCTTCGACACGAACGAGAGGCCCAGCGGCGAAATGAACAGTTCGGCGATGGTCAGGATCAGGTAGGTGGCCACCAGCAGCCACGGCGTGACGCGCTCGGCGAACGAAAGACCGCCCTGCGCCTGCACTTCGGCGAGTTTGGGAAGTCCCAGCGACCCGAAGACCATCAGCACGTAGGCGAATGCGGCGATGCCCATGCCGATCGCGATCTTCATCGGGGTCGAAGGCTCCTTGCCGCGGTTGCGCAGCCAGGCGAACACGGCGATGATGACCGGCGTGAGGAACACCACGCAGAAGGGGTTGGCCGACTGGAAAATCTCGGCCGTGATGGGCATGCCGAAAATTTCGAGACGGGTATAATCCTGCGCGAAGAGCGTCAGCGTCAGACCGTTCTGGTGGAACGAGAACCAGAAGAAGATCACGATGGCGAACACGGCGAACAGTGCGTAGAGGCGCTGTTTGATCTCACGCGCGTCCTGCTGGATTTCGGCCTTCGAAGGCGTCGCCTTGGAAGCGGCCGCAACCTTGGGATCGGGCAGCTTCTTCTTGTTGGCCAGGAAAACCACCAGCGAGAAGACCAGCGCCACGATAGCCACGCCGAACGCATAGTGGAATCCGGTGTTGAAGGCGTTGAGATAGCTCTGCGCGAAAACGCCCATGTCTGCGGGAACCCCGCCGATGCTCACCTCGGCAGCCAGTTCGCTGAAACGGCCCTGGGCCACTTCGGGACTCATCGTGCCGCCGATATACTGGTGGCAGAGGGCCGAAAGGTCGGAGTTATAGAGGAATCCCTGCGTGCGGAGCCACCAGTTGCGCACGCCCACGGCGGCGAACGGTGCGAACATCGCGCCGATGTTGATGAACATGTAGAAAATCTGGAAACCCGTGTCGCGCAGTTTGGCATACTGTTCGTTGTCGTAAAGCTGTCCCACGAGCGCCTGGAGGTTACCTTTGAACAGGCCGTTGCCGAAGGCGATCACCATCAGGGCGCCGATCACCACGGCCTTCGAAGTAACGCTGGGAACCATCAGCGCGGCATACCCCACCGTCATCACCAGGATACCCGCGATGATCGTCCCCTTATAGTTGCGCAGCCGGTCGGCGATCAGGCCGCCGACGAGCGCCAGAATGTAGATCGAGGTATAAAAAAACGAATAGATTTTCCCGGCCTGTTCGCCGTCGATACCGAACTTCGACATCAGGAACAGCGTCAGAATGGCCATCATGGTGTAGAAGCCGAAACGTTCGCCCGTATTGGCGAGAGCCGCGGCAATCAGACCTTTAGGTTGCTTGAGCATAGTAGAATAGGGTATTAGTAATGGATACGTTTTTTTGTTCGTGGACAAAGATAGAAAATTTTTCATATATTCAGTGTCGTAACGCCACTTTTATCAGTCGAAAAGTATTACCGAACCGGACACAATCCGGTTTTGAATCCATCCGGCTTTTTATTACCTTTGTAGAAAATCAACTCCCCTATGGAAAAAACAACCCGAAGACTTCCGATCGTCGAACGCGACGAATGGCTGCACCCCGTCGAGGCGCAGATGAACCTGCGCCATGAGCGGTACGAACGGAAAATGGCCGCCATCGAACGCTCGGCGGGATCGCTCGTAGATTACGCCAACGGCTACCGCTATTTCGGCTGGCAATGGGACGAGGCGCTGGACGGCTGGTGGCTGCGCGAGTGGCTGCCGGGGGCGCACGACGTCTACGTCTTCGGCGACTTCAACAACTGGCAGCGGACCGAAATCCGCATGCACAAAGATGCGGCGGGGGTCTGGAGCGCCTTTTTTCCCGCGGCGATGTACCGCGACCGGCTGCGGCACGGCTCGCTCTACAAAATCCACGTCCACGGCGACAACGGCTGGCTGGACCGCATCCCGGCCTACGCCACGCGCGTGGTGCAGGACGACGAGACCAAAAACTACACGGCGCAGTTCTGGAACCCCGCCGAGCCGTTCGACTGGCGGGGCGACGCGTTCGACGCCTCGAAGATCGGCAGCCTGCTGATTTACGAGGCCCACGTGGGCATGGCCCAGGAACGCGAGGGCGTGGGGACCTACCGCGAATTCACCGAAAAGATACTCCCGGTCATCAAAAAGGACGGCTACAACGCCGTGCAGCTGATGGCCGTGGCCGAGCACCCCTACTACGGGTCGTTCGGCTACCACGTGTCGAGTTTCTTCGCCCCCTCGTCGCGCTGCGGCACGCCCGAAGAGCTGAAGGAGCTGATCCGCCGCGCCCACGAACTGGGGCTGGCCGTTATCATGGACCTGGTGCACGCCCATTACGTGAAAAACCTCAACGAGGGCATCAACTCCCTCGACGGAACCGACCATCTCTACTCGCCGCCGGGCGAGGCGGGCTACCAGCCCTACTGGGATTCGAAGCTCTTCGACTACGGCAAGGAGGAGGTGCAGCACTTCCTGCTGTCGAACGTCAAATACTGGCTCGACGAATTCCATTTCGACGGCTACCGCTTCGACGGCGTGACTTCGATGATCTACCACCACCACGGCTACGTCACGTTCGACTCGCGCGACCGCTTCTTCGACGAGGGGGTCAACGGGGACGCGCTCACCTACCTCACCCTTGCCAACCGCCTCGTGCACGACTTCCTTCCCCCGGCGGTGACCATCGCCGAGGACGTGAGCGGCATGCCGGGCATGTGCATCCCGATCGCCGACGGCGGCATCGGCTTCGACTACCGCCTGGGCATGGCCATCCCCGACTTCTGGATCAAGCAGCTGAAGGAGGTGCCCGACGAACAGTGGGACATCTGGGAGATGTGGTCGGTGATGACCGACCGCCTGCCCGAAGTCAAGACCGTGGCCTACGCCGAGTCGCACGACCAGGCGCTCGTCGGCGACAAGACCATCGCCTTCCGGCTGATGGACAAGGAGATGTATTTCCACATGGACCGAGCCTCGGAGAGCGTCGTCATCGACCGCGGCATGGCCCTGCACAAGATGATCCGCCTGATGACCCTCTCGACCGGCGGACAGGCCTACCTCAACTTCATGGGCAACGAGTTCGGGCATCCCGAGTGGATCGACTTCCCGCGCGAGGGCAACGGCTGGAGCTATGCCCACGCCCGGCGGCAGTGGTCGCTGGCGAAAAACGGGTTCCTGCGCTACGCGTGGCTGGGGGATTTCGACAAGGCGATGATCAAGCTGGCGAAAAAATACAGGATACTCGCCGACGGCTACGCCTTCAACCTGCTGATGGACGAGCACAACAAGACGATGGCCTTCTCGCACGGCGACCTGCTGTTCGTCTTCAACTGGCATCCCGCTGCCTCGATCCCCGACTACGAGCTTCCGGTGCAGGCCCCGGGCAAGTACGTGCCGGTGCTCTCGACCGACGAGCGCCGCTTCGGCGGGCAGGAACGGCAGTCGATGACGTCCGAACACTTCTCGTTCGACGCCGAAAAGGGCGACGGGCAGCGGCAGCCCCATATCCGCATCTACAACACCTCGCGCACGGCGACGGTCTACCTGCGAAAAAAGTAGTTACGCAACGACTATATTTTCCATTTTATTCACCAAAACAGATTTACTATGCCCAATGAAAACAGCAACGAAGTGTCTTTAAAGGAGTTGAGAGAAGGATTCTACAGATGCCGGCGGTTCGAAGTCACGAACCTGTGGCGGAGGTCGTTCCTTCTTTCCATTTTTCTGGTCTTTTGTTTCACCGTTTACGGAGTGCTGGCGTCCGAAATCCTGACCGCCGGACCCGGAGCGGCCAACCTCCTGGCGCTGAACGAAGCCGCCTGCGCGGTGGCGCTGCTCGGAACGTCATTCGCCCTGATCTGGATCATGATGGCCAAGGGGTCGAAAGCCTGGTACGAGGTCTACGAACGCTACATATTCGAGATCGAACGGGAGGAAGCCGAAGGACTGAAAATTCCGGAGCGCTATCGGCTGGGAGCCTTGTGCCGCCCCTGGGAGATGAACGGCAACCTCCTTTCGAAGAAGGCGGGCCGCTACTCCCCTTCGCGGCTCAACATTACGATCGGGTCGGTGTGATGCTGACGGCCTGGCTGGCCGCCGGACTCGTCCACTACATCGCCGGCGTCGCCCTTTACGCCGAAGGCCCTGCCGTCTGCTGGCAGCCGCCGATCCTCGCGCTCATCCCCGCCTCGTTCCTCGCCGTCCTCGTCACGGCGGCTCGCAACATGTGGGGCCGGAGCCGGTCGCTGGTAAAGCCCTGAAGCCGGATTCCCGGAAACGACAAAAGCGGACCCTGCGACAGGTCCGCTTTTTTTCGGCCGTCCCGGCGGCTTACTTCGCCAGTCCGCGCGCCATGGCGAGCGCCTTTTCGTAGTCGGGTTCGTGGGTGACCTCGGGCACGTACTCCACGGCGCACCACGTCGTCGCGGTCCACAACCACCACGCCGCGGGCCAGCAGGCGCAGGGAGTCGATCACGAAGCCGTACTTCATGCCGAAATCCAGCTCCTTGTAATCCGAGAAGACATGCACGCGGTCGATACCCTCGGCGGCGCAGAAGCGTTTCTGCGCGAAGGGCAGGTCGACCGACAGCGACACGACGACCACGTTGTCGCCCAGCTTCGAAGCCTCGCGGTTGAAGCGGATGTTCTGCAACGAGCAGACCGGGGTGTCGACCGACGGAAAGACGCTGTAAATGCGCACCTTGCCCTGGAAAACGTCCGACGAAACGGGTTGCAGTCCCGCATCGGTGACCGTAAATACGGTGGGAGCGATCTCCCCCCACTTTGCAGCGATTGCCGACAAGCGTCACGGGCTTGCCGCCGAAAGTTACCTTTGTGATCCATAATTCGACAGTTTTTATAATCAGGTGGTTCTACGCAATTCCGATGCCACCCGGCCGCGAGCGGATTTTTCGGGACAGGGCGCTGCACGGCGTCCATCCGCAGCCGGTCATCGGCCGGCTTTAATTCGCGCGACGGCCGCCGCAACCCCGGCATAGAGCGCCGGCAGGTCGACGCCCGCCACGCAGCGGTTCTCGACGACGATCCGTCCGTCCACGACCACCGTATCGACGTCCGAGGCCTGCCGCAGTAGACCAGATTCGACACCACGTCGTTGACGGGCTGCAAATGGGGTTTCTGAAGGTCCACGACGATCACGTCGGCCAGCGCGCCCGTGCGGATCACGCCCAGCTCGCCGTCGGCATACCCCATCGCCCGCGCGCCGTTCACCGTCGCCAGCCGCAGCGCCTCCCAGGCCGGAAGGGCCACGGGATCGCCCGTCGCGGATTTTTGCAGGAAGGCCGCCGTGCGCACCTCCTCGAACATGTCGAGGTCATTGTTCGAGCAGGTTCCGTCCGTGCCGACCGTCACCAGCGCACCCGCGGCGCATCTGCCTCGACGGCGCCACGCCGCTCGCTATTTTCATGTGTTGCTCTGCGGATTGTGCACGGCGACGCCCCGCGGCGAGGGTCACGATGTCGCTGTCGGTCACGTGATACAGTGGCGCCGATGGCCTGCCCAGCAGACCCAACCCGTTGAGGTGTTCCACGGAGGTTTTCCCAGTACTTTCGCGCACGATGCCACCCCGTCCTGCGTTTCCGAGATGCGGGGTCAGTCAGGTGCAGGCCGTGCTTGTCCGCCAGCCG
>VOFJ01002342.1_pt1 | contig 45013 bp, 80 predicted proteins | sample 5384081 | NCBI WGS metagenome assembly VOFJ01 (sample SAMN12384729, study PRJNA508395) | human gut metagenome | isolation source: healthy gut I | host: Homo sapiens
TCTTGTGCTTCGTTCAGTTACGTATTGCTATAGATTTAATAATAACTCATGTACTACCATTTAGAAATAAAAGTAATAGTAGGGGTAATAACTCTTGTTACTATACAGAAGTAAAAAGAATATAAATCACCAGTATGGATATATGGTCATGATCATAAAGAAGAAGATATAATAATAAATAATACAAGATTAGTATCTAATCCATGGGGTTATGATACTAAAGAATTCAAAGTAAAAACATTAACATTAACTAAATAACAAACTAAGATATCAAGTCTTAGTTTTAATATACCTATATATTATCTTTATTATATTCACTATAAGCCTTACTATGTAAGTCTTATTAGTGTTTAATTAAGCTAAAGTAAACTTATCTTAATTAAATGTATCCAAGATACTTATTATATATAAGCAGTAGATATATACTAATATTATTTTAGTATAAAGAAGTAATTATATAAATAAGAGTAGAAAAATAATCATATAGTCATATATAACAAAAAACTATGATATAATAATTTCAGGTGGTCAGACTATACGTTTAATGAAAATTAATAGGAATATTAATGAATTTCAACGAGAAAATAACACCTCATAAAATATGTAATATAATTTTAATTGCAAAGGAAGTGATAATATGCCAAGAGTATATAAAATTAGAATTAAAAGGAAAAAAAGAATACAAAACATGGCAAAGAAGTAGTTACTTGTTGGGACTATTATGTACAAAATAATATTACTTAGAAGAAGATTGAAAAAATTTTATTATAAGAACATTACGCGAAAATAAAGTTTTATTTTATTTGTTTATAGGTTTGATATTAATATATTCGCTACTATTTTTAATAGATAAAAATGATATAAATGCTTCTTTTTATGATGATAGCCAATTGAAGATGTATATAAAATATGTTTATAGTCAAAAGATATATTTATTACATCAGTTATAACTGTTTTATTTATTAATGTGGTCACAAGTGTAAACAAAAGAAAAAGAGTTGTTGCAAAAACGATATAATATAGCCACATATATTCAATATAGCGTTAACGACCTTTTGTATGAATTAGAGCAGATTGTACAATAGACCTAAAAAGGATAGATACCCAATTGGAAATCTCTTGTCAGAAGATATTAAAAAAATATAAATGTCATTGTAGAAAAACATGAAAATATAATATTGTCGATTTTAAATAATGTTTATATAGTGGAAAATACTGACAATCATAAAAGATTATGAAGTGTATGATAGAAGGGTACTTGAAATAAAAAAAACAACTTATTAAAAAACACATTATGATAGTGCTAAAAGGGAAAAATAGAGGTAATATATTCGTTATATAAAAAGAATTATTTAGTTATTTTTTATTCCATATGGAATTACGATAAACACATAAATGACATACTAGATTCGATATTTATAAAATTATAAAATAAAAATTTACAAATAGAAATATTAAAACAATAATATAATAACTTCAGGCGTTGAGACTATGTGCATTTTAATATGGAATTTAATAAAAGCATTTGCAGATACTCAAGATGATAATAAAAAGATAATAATGATTTAGAAGATTGGCAAAAAAGAATTAGTAAAAAGAAAAGAAGTATGATACATTTAACTTTGAAGAAGGAAGAACTAGAAGATGATGACTATTATTCTGAAGAGGATGATGATGAATAATGTGATGAAATTTGTCAAAATATCCAATTTATTGAATAAATAAAAAAAATAATTTGATATACTTAAATTGTTAAAAAAGACGCTAGTACAGGTCTACTTATAGATTTTTTGTGCTGGTTTTTTATTTAATAGTAGGTGGAGGTAAAAAGAAGTATGGACACAAGAAAAGAAATGATAATCATTGATAATGAAATAGTAACACCAAAAAAATATCATCTATTGTAAACATAACAGCATTAGCGGTACATACGTAATAAAATATAAAAAAATAGTAGTAATTTTTACAATTATCAAACATATAGAGTAAAAAAACATCTAACAGTTTCAGAACAAATAGACCTAACAAAATATAACATCTTCATAAATAACATTAAAGTAAAAGATATAAAAAGAAGTCTATGAATTTAACTATGGAAATAACTATTACTACCACATGATTTTAAACAATAATACACATCAAGATTACCTAGATACCCAAGTAAAATAATAAGCAATAACAAAGATGTAATAGAATACATGCAAAGGTCGCCGACATAACATCACTTAGTACCGAAGATGGAAAGAAGATACTAAGTGAGCAGATGAAAGAAAGTAGAAGTAGATAATCTAGATACACCATTATCAAACTATCTAAAACTATCAAATAGTATAATAAAAGGAAATGACATAGACTTTCTAATATTTCCCTTTGGTTGTAATTCTAGTCAGTATAAAGCCGCAGAAAATGCTATAAATAATAAAGTAAGTGTTATTGAAGGGCCACCAGGAACAGGTAAGACACAAACAATACTAAATATCATAGCCAATATACTAATAAGAAATATGAACTGTCAAGTAGTATCAAATAATAATGCTGCTATCGAAAACATCGAAGAAAAACTAAAAAAATACAACTTAGATTTCTTTGAAGCACTCTTAGGAAAAAGTGCCAATAAAAATAATTTTATAGAAAACCAAACAGATAACATTCCATCATTTAAAGAGTATGAAAATATAAATATTGAAGATATAACCAATGTAATAAAAAATAACAATAGCATAGTAAAACAAATCTATACCAGTAGACAAAAGATAGCCATACTAACTCAAAATAAAAATGACCTAACACTAGAATACAAATATTTTAAAGAATACATAAAAAATCAGAACATTAATCTTATAGAACTAACAAGAATAAATACAAATAACTTGCAAAAATTATGGAATGACTTAATGAATACCAATAAATTAACATTATTAAATAAATTAAAATATATATTCATATATCAAATAGGAGACTTCTCATTCTATAAAAATAATATTGAAATAATAATAAATACCATTCAAAATAATCTATACCAAACACAAATAAAATCATTAGAAGAACAAATAACACAAAGAACAGTCATTTGTAGAAAAAAAATAAATATATAGAAACAGCCTTTATAAACTCATCAATGACTTATCTAAAAAAAAATACCTATCACAAAAATATAAAGAACCAAGAAAAAATATACATATCAAGAAATAAAAAAAAGATAGCACTAATTTTATAAAAGATTATCCAGTTATTCTAAGCAACTACTTACTCATCAAGAAAATACCTTCAAAGAAGATTTTAAGTTTGATTATATAATAATGGATGAATCAAGCCAAATAGATGTTGTAACAGGCCTATTAGCATTATCATCAGCCAAATACGCCGTTGTAATAGGAGATGAAAAACAACTACCAAATGTTGTACCAGATAAAGTAAAAAGAAAAAACAGAAAAAATATTCAAAGAATACAATATAAATAATGGTTATAGTTATTCATTAAAAATAGTTTCTTAAGTAGTATCTAAAAATATCATAGAAGAAGCACCAAAAGTAATGTTAAAAGAACACTATAGATGTCCTCCTAAAATAATAAACTTCTGTAATAAAAAGTTCTATAATAATGAACTAGTAATAATGACTGAAGATAAAGATGAACAAGATGTTATAAAAGTAATAAAAAACTAATAAAGGAAATCATAAAAGAGATAATACAAGTCAAAGACAATTAGATATAATAAAAAAGAAATACTACCAAAGCTAAAAAACTAATGATGTAGGAATAATAGCACCATATAATAATCAAGTAGATTTAATAAAACAAAATATTCAAGATATAGAAGTAAGTACAGTTCATAAGTTTCAAGGTAGAGAAAAGATGTCATAATAATATCAACAGTAGATGATGAAATATCAGACTTTGTAGCGGACTCTAATATCTTAAATGTAGCTATATCCAGAGCAAAGAAAAAAATTAATATTCATAGTAACAGGTAATAATATAAAGAATCAAAATATAAAAAGATTTTATAGATTATACCAAATATATAAATATGGAAGTAGAAGAAAGTAATATATATTCAGTATTTGATTTATTATATAAACAATATGAAAAAAGAAAGATTAGATTATTTCAAAAAACATAAAAGATATCAAACTATGATACAGAAAATATCATGTATCATTTACTAAATAAAGTATTAGAAGATTATAAAGATTTAACATTTGCTTTTAGATATCCCGTAAATATATTAATAAAAGATAAAACATTACTTAATGAAAAGAAAAAAAAAATATGCTTCTCATCATAATACTCATATAGATTTCTTAATATATAATAAAATAAGTAAAATACCATTATTAGCGGTAGAAGTAGATGGATATAAATATCATAAAGAAGGAATAAAAACAAAAAGAAAGAGATATATTAAAGAGATAATATTCTATCTAAATATAATATACCATTAATTAGATTAACTACTAATGGTAGTAGAGAAGAAGAAAGTATTATAAGAAGTAAAAATTAGATGAGTTAGTTAGTAATAAATAATTATATATATTTTATTATGCTTATTGCATCTATTATATATAAGCTATAGATATATACTAATATTATTTTTAATATGGAGAAATTTGTTTAAATTTGTTGATTAAATAAAAAATAATTTGATATACTTAATTTAGTTAAAGAAGGACGCTAGTACAGGTCTATTTAATAGATTTTTTTGTGCTGGTGTTTTTTTGTATTAACTAGAAGTAGGAGTTGAAAGTATAGTGGAATATAAAATCGATGGAAATTTAGTGAATTGTCAACATGATTTGAATGGCAATGAAATTTAAAGAGTGATGTAATTAAATCTTGGAATACCAATATTAATTATGAAATGTTAGAAGAAAAATTAAGAAAGCCACAAATAGGAGCATTATATGCCATAAAATCACATTTTACAATCTGCAATGATGAAGCTACAGTTGTAATGCCGACAGGAACAGGAAAAACAGAGAGACCATGTTATCATATATAGTTAGTGAAAAGATAGAACAGGTTCTGATTATAGTACCAAGTGTTTTGTTACGTGATCAAACATATTGCAAATGTAAAACATTAGGATTAATTTCTCAATTTAAAATTTTAAATGACACTGCTCTTTTACCAAATGTATGTCTGCTAAAGAAAACTCCCAATTCAGCAGAGGATTTAGAGAACGTTATAAAAAAATATGAATATTATTGTTACTACTATAAATATTATGTCAAGATTTGATGATGAACAGATAATGACCCTAAAGAAGTCATGCGACACCGTAATAATTGATGAAGCCCATCACGTGGCTGCTAAAACCTGGAGTGAAATTAAGTCAAAGATAAAGAAGTTAAGAATAATACAATTTACTGCAACACCATTTAGAAATGATAATAAAAAAATTGATGGAAAAATTATATACAACTATCCATTAAAGAATGCACAACAAGAAGGTTATTTTACAAAAATAAAATTTAATCCCTATTATTGAATATGATAAAAATAATTTTGATATTGCTATTGCAGAAAAGGCAATTTCAATTTTAAAAAAGATATTAATAATGGGTATGCCCATTTGCTTTTTAGTAAGAGCTAGCACAAAGGAAAGAGCATTATATTTATTTAATAATATATATAATAAATATTATAGTAATTATAATCCCGTTTTGATAACCAGTTCTCAAACTAAAGCTCAAAACAGAGAAAACTTGATGAAATTGAAGAAATTACAATCAAGAATAGTAGTTTGTGTGGATATGTTTGGTGAAGGAATAGATTTGCCAAATTTAAAAATAGCTGCTATTCATGATAAATATAGAAGCCTACCAATAACTCTTCAATTCGTAGGTAGATTTGCAAGGGTTAATAATGAAAAAATAGGTGAAGCTTCACTTATAGCAAATGTTGTTAACGAGAAAGTAAATGAAGAAATAAAACGTTTATATTCACTAGATTCTAATTGGGATTACATAATTAGTAGATTTATCTAAAGTTGCAATAAACAAAGAAATCTCATTTCAAAAGTTTTATGAATGGTTTTAATTTAGAGCAATTAAGCGAAATTTCAATAAAACAACTAATTCCAAAAAGTTAGCATGATAGCGTATACCACTGACATAACTGAATGGAATATTGATAATTGGAAAAAAATATTTAATGAAGAATTATCGGTTATTTCTGTCAATGAGGAAAAAAAAAAACACATTTGTTATTATTGAATCAGTTGAATCTTCAATTCCATGGACTACAAATAAAATTATAACTAATAAAACATTAGAGTTACATGTTGTTTATTGGAACAAGGAAAAAAAGAACAGTTTTCATAAATTCATCTAGTAAAAATGTATCTAATATGATTGCAGAAAAAAATATTTAATACAAAAAAAAAAAGATAAGCGGAGATGTTGTATTTAGGGCACTATCTGGAATAAATAGATTAATGATGGCTTCTGTTGGATTGAGAACAGCAATTAATGGCCCAATAAGGTATAAAATGTATGCCGGAATTGATATAGCCTCCGGAATAAGTGATTCAGCAGCAGGAAATTCAACAAAATCTAATATTTTTGGGACAGGATATAATGGCAATGGAAAGGTATCCATCGGCTGTTCTTACAAAGGAACTATTTGGTCTAAATGGGTAGAGACAATAGATTTTTTTGGAGAGAGTGGTGTGATAATATTTTAGAAAAAAAAATATTAGATGAATCAATTAATACCCAAGATATTTTAAATACCGCATTAGTTCCAAAAAGTTATTAAAAAAGCGGCCAGAACTTGTACCTATTTTGATAGAATGGCCAGATGAGTTATCAATTGAAGACTATAATAAATATGAAATCAAATATGGTGTGAATGAATATAGTTTAGATGAAATTGATTTAAATTTAATAAATATAGAAAATATAACAGAAAATATTACATTCACTATAAATGGTTTGAAATTTGAACTTGAAATTACTGATAAAGGATATAAGTTTATAAATAAATCAGGGAAAAAAATAGAATTATATAAAAAATAATCATCTTGTAGGTAACTTGAATAAATATTTTAATGATAATCCACCAAGAATATATTTTGAAAATCAAAGTTCATTAGAAGGCAATTTATTTATAGAAATTAATAAAGATATTTCTAATTATTTTAATAAAGAAAGGATAATAAGTGAAAATTGGAAAGGTGTTAATATTTCACGAGAATCTCAAACTAATGAAAAGTTAAAAGATTCTATTCAGTATCACATTATTGAAAAGTTAAAGAAAGAAAAATAAATATGATATTATATTTGATGATGATGGCTCAGGAGAAATAGCGGATATAGTGACATTAAAAAAGAAGAAGAAAAAAATGTAATCTTTGAATTATATCATTGCAAATATAGTAAGGAAAAACAACCTGGTTCTAGAATAGGAGATTTATATGAAGTCTGCGGCCAATGTCAAAAATCTATCAAGTGGCGTGCTAATATAGATGTCATTATTAACCATATGTTACATAGAGAATCATGTGCTAATAAATGTGGATATTCAGAATAGAACTTGGTGACATAGAAACTATATATAGGTTTGAAAATATATTAAAATATAAAAAAAGTTGAAATGAAAATATTTATAGTTCAACCAGGAGTTGATTCTAAAAAATAACACAAGATATGATATATTTATTAAGCTGTACACAATCATATTTAATTGATACATATGGTGTTTCACTATCGATTATATGTACATAATTAAGTTAGCTATGAAAATTCATAATTAATTATTGACTTTATTAGAATTGGGAGTAGTAAGCATATAAAAGTATATTTTAATAACCTTTATTAGTTATAATAATTATATTTATATCTGTTAAATTATATATAATATTCACCAACAGAAAGAAAAAATGCAAATATAAATGATTCATTAAATGACTTAAAAAAATAAATATTAAATGATACAATATACAATCGAGGAGGTAACACTATGAAATCATTATTTGATTATATAGATGGTAATAGTTTTTTAACTACAATAATAGGTATTATTGTAGGTTGGATATTAAATTTTATATCAACTATGTATTTTGATAAAAAAAAAAGGAAAAGGCATGAAGAAAAACAGGAATTAGAAAGAATAGAAAAGCAAAAACGATTTGAAAAAATAAACCTGAGCTTCAAATAGATAAGAATAATAGTGATAATAATATTGATATGGGAGATTTTTATTGGTACTTTTAAAGTTGAATACAGTAAAGAAAAAAAAAGAATATAAAATCAGTTATTCACAAAATATTAAAAAAATAAAGAAGATCATTGCTATAAAGATATTGTTATAAAAAAAATATAGGAAAAAGCGATATTGAATGTTTAGACATAGTTTCGACAAATAAAAAAAGGACTTATATTATGTGATTACAATTCACTAAATAATTTAGTAGATAACGAATTGATATGTTATGATTATTGTTATGACAAAAAAAATAAGAGTTGGAGAAAGTAATTAAGATCAGGATTTATTATGAATATAACAAACAAACCACATTTAATGTGGAGCTCTACCTTAGCATTTTTTTATTCGAAGATCAGAATCATAACTATTGGGAACAACCATTTTTTTTTACGAAAAAGACAATATATACGCACCATATGAAATATCGTATAAAGAATTAAAAAAAGCAGTAACTACAGACGATGCGTATGAATGTTTTGAACATCCATGGCTATGGTGAACATAGTGTGTCATAAAATTTAAAAAATACAAATAACAGTATTGTATATTTAATGTTTTTCTAGTTATGACTATTAAATTTGACAAAAAAAACTGTTATACTGTATATAGGAGGTACTAAAAAATGATTAAAAAGGAAAATGTTAAGCATCTATTAGAATTAATGCATTTTACTACAGATGATGATAATATATATGTTAAATTTTTTGATAATTCAGCATGCATTATGGTCAATTTGAAGGATGAACTAATTAAATATCCTGACGAATTAAAAGTAAATGATAAGACAACATCAAATTTTGAACATCCAGAAAATTTTGTTGTCTTAGAATGTGTAACAAGGCTACTAACAAAGGGATACTTCGCTAAGAATATCGAATTAGAACCAAGGTGGCAATTAGGAAGAGGAGCTTCTGGCGGCAAAGCAGATATATTAATAAAAGATAACAATGGACATGAATTTTTTAATAATAGAATGTAAAACATTTGGTGAAGAATTTGATAAAGCATGGCAAAAAAAAAACATTAATTGATGGAGATCAGTTATTTAGTTATGCACAGCAAATAAAAAGAAGACCCAATATTTATGCTTATATACTTCGAATATAGATGATAATAAATTAATTTATACAGATAGAATAATGACACTGAAGGATAATGAAGACTTTTAAAGACTTTAAAAAATATCTCAAAGATTAAGATACAAAGAAGCATCCGATGTAAAAAGAATTGTATAGAGTATGGAAAAAAATGTTTATAATTTAGAATATGAAGAGACTGGAATTTTCGAAGATGAAGTTGCACCATATGGAATTAATAAAATTTATTCTATTAAAGATTTGAAAAAGTGTAGGATTTGAAGATACTCAAAAAAAATATAATGAATTTGCAACAATTTTAAGACAACATAATGTATCAGGCCATGAAAATGCATTTGATAAATTAATTAATATATTTTTGGCAAAAATAGTAGATGAAATTCAGCATCCTAACAGTTTGAAATTTAACTGGAAAGGAATAGCATTTGATGACTACTATCAATTACAAGATAGGCTACAAAAATTATATAAGGACGGAATGCAAAAATTTTTAATGAAGAAGTTACTTATATAGATAATAAACAAATAACAAGTGCGTTTAAGTTGTTTAAAAAATGATCCAGACGCTACAAAAAGATAAAGTCATGTCTTATTTCAGGGAATTAAAAATTTTTTACTAATAATGATTTTGCTTTTATAGACGTTCATAATGAAGAATTGTTTAAACAAAACTCAGAAATATTATTAAAGATGGTAAAAATGTTTCAAGATATTAAATTGAAAACAGAAGAACAAAATCAATTTTTTAGGAGATTTATTTGAAGGATTTCTTGACGACGGTATAAAGCAAAGTGAGGGCCAATTTTTTACGCCTCTTCCTATAACAAGATTCATTGTTTCGTCTTTACCATTGAAAGAAATAATAGAAGAAAATGATAATTATCCTAAAGTAATTGATTACGCTTGTGGAGCTGGGCATTTCTTAAACGAATATGCTTCTCAAGTAAAAAAAGATATTTTAATTCAGAAGAAGAATTACAAAACTGTTATTCAGAAATAGATGGGATTGAAAAAGAGTGTAGGTTATCAAAAGTATCAAAAGTATCTGCGTTTATGTATGGACAAGATAATATTAATATTACATATGGAGATGCGTTAGCTGATAATAAAAAAATATAAAAGATGGTCAATATGATATTTTGATAGCAAATCCACCATATTCGGTAAAGGGATTTCTAGAAACATTAACAGAAGAAGAGAGAAATAAATGTAGTTTAACTAAATTAGTTAATAAAAATGCATATTCAACAAATAATTCCATTGAAACGTTCTTTGTCGAAAAAAGCCAAACAATTGTTAAAAACCAGGAGGTGTAGCAGGTATAATATTACCAGCATCTTTATTGACAAATGGAAGTAATTTATATACTTCTGCGAGAGAAATAATATTAAAAAACTTTGATGTAATCAGTATTGTTGAATTACCAAGTGGAACTTTTGGTGCAACAGGTACTAATACAGTTACGCTGTTTTTAAGAAAAAAGATGAAAATCCGCCTTTAGCTGAACATTTTAAGAATAGGGTTGATTCTTGGTTCAATGGTAATTTTGATAAAGATGAAGTTTTTGATGATAAAGAAATACTAGTGTCATATTTGAAAATGCAAAAAATATAGAATATAATGATTATATTGAATTATTAACCAGTCATGAATTAAATGAGAATTTAAAAAAATCATGATATGTTTAAGGCATATTTGAATGATTCAAAAGTAAAAAGTATATCAAAAATATTAGAACTAGAAAAAGATAAGTTATATTATTATATGTTAGCTAGTGAACAAGAAAATTCTGTAATTGTTGTAAATGCTCCTTCATCAAAAGATGATATAAAAAGGTATTTAGGGTACGAATGGTCAAATAGAAAAGGGTCAGAAGGAATAAATATATAGGTGCAAATAGCAATGATAATGATAGCACATTATCAAAAAATAAAGGTATAGAAAAAATTAATACACCATTATTTAATCAGGAAGATTTATTTGATAATAATAAGATCAATTCATGTATTAGAAATTGTTATTTAGGAAAAGAAATAATAACATCAGATAAAAAAGCAAGTCAAAAAAAATAAATTGGTAGATTTGTTGAATTTTAACAAGACGACATTTGATAAATCAATTTCTTTTAAATATTACGGAAAAAAATTGTTGTAAAGAGTAAGTATGAAGTTGATAAACTATCAAACCTAACATCAGATATACTTAAAGGTCAATCAATAACAAGAGAATCTACTAATGAAGGTAATTACAAAGTAGTAGCAGGTGGTACTGATTATGCATATAAAGTAGATAAATATAATCGCGATGAGAATATAATAACCATTTCGGCTTCTGGAGCAAATGCAGGCTTTGTAAATTTCTGAAAGAAAAAATATTTGCATCAGATTGTACAACAATAAAGGGAAAAAAATGATGTAGAAACAAAGTATATATACTATTATTTAAAAAGCATACCTAATATAATGGAATCATTTAAAAAAGGTGCTGCTCAACCACATGTTTATCCTGATGATATTAAAAAAATATTCCAATACCATTAGCACCAACAGATATTCAGGGAAAAGATTATATCAGAGTGTGAAAAAAACAGATGAGGAGTATTTATTATTAAAAAGCGAATATAGAAAAATGTAAAAGACGATTGATGATTTATTTAAAAACAAGCAAAAGTAATACAATTGATATGAGATTAGATAATAAAGATAAGTTTAAATTATCTATAGGAAGTAGAGTATTAAAAAGTGAATTAATCGATGATGGGAGAATTCCTGTAATTAGTGCTAATGTAAACGAAATATTTGGAAAAAAATTGACAAAGAAATTATTGATGATTACTCATCACCATATATATTATGGGGGAATAGATGGCGATTGGATGGTAAGATACCTAGAAAAAGGAATTAGATTTTTATCCAACCGATCATTGTGGCTATATAAAGGTGTTAGATGATAACATTAATCCATTATATTTGTCAAAAATAATTGAAATTGAAGGAAAAAGCAAAGATTTTCAAGAAGTAATAGAACTTCTACCGATAGAGTATCTTCTTTAGTTATAAAATTGCCTTCTAAAGATATTCAAAAAATGAAATCGCAAAGCAAGTAAAAGAATTAACTGAAAAAAATTACCAAAACGGAAGAATTATTACATGATTATGAAAATAAAAAAAAAAAAAAAATTATTGAAAAATATTTAAAATAGAAAGAATGATGAATTAAATTATGAACGAAAATATTGTTGGAAAAATATATATATTTACTAATCCTTCCTTTCCTGATTATGTAAAGATAGGATATTCAAAAAAAAAAAAAAAATGTCGAAAATAGATTAAATCAATTAAATAATTCTGAAGCTGTTCCATTCGCTTTTAGATTATATGCAACATATGAAGTGGAAACTCAATCAGCAGATAAAGTTTTGCATAAAATAATAGACAAATTAAATGCTGATTTAAGAAGTGTTGATACAATAAATGATAAAGTAAGAGTCAGAGAATTCTATTTAATAACTCCAGAAGATGCATATGAGCTACTTGAAGACATCGCCATTATAAGTGGGACAAAAGAAAGACTTCATTTATATAAACCAACTAAGAATGAAGTTCAAGAAGAAGAAACTGCTAAAAAAAAAAAAATAGAGAATTAGCAAAGAATAGACATCATTTTAAAGATATTAATTTTAAATCTAGTTTAACTAATAAAAACATATTACTCTAAAACTAAGGAAGATGGAACTTTGGGAATATATGAAGAAGATACAAATAATGAAGTCCCTAATAATAGTAATCCATCAAAAAAAAGCAAATATTATTACAAGCTGTTAAAGATTTAAATGGTGAAGTAGAAAATAATATTACTTTATATCAATTACAACATAGATTGGAAAAATTATTAAATAAATAACCATATATCGATATAATGTCATAATGCCATTGTATTAAATGATATATTTATAGGAGGATTTTATATGGATGTTGAACAAATAGAAAATGATAACTTAATAAATGAAGAAACACAAGAAAATAATTATTCAGATTATTTTAAATGCGATTTACATATTCATACTAACTATTCAAGTAAAACCAAAACGAATGATTATAAAGGCAATTTTGAACTAAAAAAAAATTAATAAATAAAATTTCTGAACCACAATATGATATAAAATTATTGTCATTTACTGACCATAATATTATAAATGTACCAGTATATGAAGAATATTATAGTGATAAATCGTTAAATATAAAAGATAGATGTCTTTTAGTTGGAGTTGAATTAGATATTATAGTTGAGGATTTTTTTTATTAGAAAAGTTGAAAGCAAATCTTGAACATACAGAATGTGATAAGAAAAAATATCATTCACTAATAATATTTAAGAGTAGTAATGCAAAAAAATTAAATGATACTCTTAACAAAATGTATAAGAAAATATCTGATGAATATAATGAAAAAAAAATAATACTAATATTGATTTAAATGATGAAAATAAAAATTTAAAATCTAGAATAACATCTTTTGACAGATTTGCAGAATATTTTATAGATGAAGATTATATTGTAATATCCCATGGAAAAAAAAGCAAATATAGTTGAAGCATATAAATCCTATAATAATGGATTAACTGAAGCACAAGTAATGGTATTAATGGGTATTATCAATGCAGTAGAAATGTCACCAGGCAATAATGCAAAAGTTATTAATCATTTTAATAATGGATTTCAGTCATTATTAAGTGAAGATTTTTCTGCAAAAAGGAGGTGCCATATGTTGTATTCTCTGATAATCATCAAATAAGTTGTTATCCAAAACATGATAGTGCACAAAATTTAGAAAAAAGAAATATTTACTTGGATTAAGGGCGATTTATCATTTGAAACATTAAGAATGGCGTTTGTAGATCCTACAAGTAGAATTTTAGTTTCATCGGATGGTCCAAATTTACCAGAAAAATATATTGAAGAAATTAAGTTTAATACTATTAAGGATGGAATCGAAAAAAGTGCAAATAGTTAAATTATCGCCAGGAATAAACACGATTGTTGGCGGCAGATCATCAGGAAAAAGTTTATTATTTAATTCTATACTTTATTCACTTTCTTCAGGAAAAGATAAAAGTAAGATTAATGATTATGTAAAGGAATCAAATAAAGTATTAAAATTAGAAACTATTCAAAGTAAATTGAACTGTGAAGAAGAATTCAAAAATAATAATATTTGTGAAATTAATGCTTTTACACAAGAAGAAATAATTGAATTATTTGAAAACAATGGAGAAGGCTTAAAAGAACATTTAGATTTTCATAAATTAGATGCCATTGAAATTAATGAGAAAATTAGTGCTTATAGTTTAGCAATTGATCGTTTTACCAGTGCTTACTCAGATTTATTAAACAAAAAAAAATGATAATAATAGCAGTCTTCCAATAACAACTTTCAAAGAAGCCTCTAAAACGTTAAATGAAAAATATGAATATAAATCTGTAATAGAAATAATTAAAAATAATATTGATTTATCTTCTGCCGAGATTGATAATGTAAAAAAAAAATAAATACTGAAATTCAAAATGCTATAACAGTTAAAAAATTCAAACTTAAGGAAGAACTATTATTTAATTTAGATGAATTAGAGATTATAGATAATTATATAAATCTTTTAAAAAGCAAATCTTTGAAAAATTAAAAAAAATTATATAATAAAACATATGTAAAAAGAAAAATATTTAAGCAATCTAGAATCGTCATTAAATGAAATATCTAATAAATATCTTACAAGTGAAACTGAAAAAATATCTTGTGCAAAGGAAAATGTCAAAAATGAATTAAATAAGGTATATAATTATTTTAAAACAAAATTATTTTTTAAAAAGTATGCAAATGATTTTGGAAAATTTAAATATTAAGATTGATGAAAAGAATAATCAGATTTCAGATAGTTATACATTAAATACAAAAGTGGATTGTGAAATAAATAAAGAATTTTTATATAACAACATTTCAGAAAAAAATTCGTGATTTAAATAAGGAAAAATCAATTGAAAAGAACTTTATAGATTTAATGAATGATGATATAAAAATATTTAGAAAAGATAATTCTTATGAAAATGTAGTAGGACTATTTTCACTGGTAAAAATTCTATAAATGAATCTTTAACGCCAAAATATACAATTATAGAAAATGATAATGATATTTCTTTTTAAATTCAGATAATATGTCACAAGGAAAGAAAGCCTCTATATATTTGGAGATAATATTGGAAAAATGCAAAACAATAACTCAATAATAATGATAGATCAGCCAGAAGACAATATAGATAATGAATTTATTACAGATATTATGATAGATAAAATAAGAGATTTAAGAATGAAAAATCAAGTTATTCTTGTAACACATAATGCAGCAATTGCAATTAATAGTGACTCAGAGAAATATTATTATTTCGGAAAATAAGGATGGAGTTTTTAAGTATGATATAGGTGGATTAGAATTAGAAAAACATCGAAAAAAAAATCTGTAAATTACTTGATGGTGGTAACTATATTTTTTGATAATAGATATCATAAATATAAATTATTAATACTAAAAGTATGTGAGCCAATAAGAAAGGGAGAAATAAATGAATAATAATATAGTTTTTAAGACAAAAGATGGAAAAATAATTAGCATAGAGTTTAATAACAAAAACATATGAATATTCAACTGATTCTTTTTATCAGTAGACACTAGTTCATTAATTAAAGATTTAGCAGATAGTGAACTAGTTGAAGAAATAGAAATAGATGATAAATCAATTATTGATTATCAAGCAGATAATGAAGTGACTGCAGAATTCAATGAATTATATAAATTCTTAAAAAAATATACCTGAAGCATATAATAAAGCTGTAAATCAAATGTTAAGTTTGGAATAATTAAAATAATTGATGAATATTTTCACCCATCAAATTAATATAAATTTATTAATTTTTAGTAATTTTTTATTAAAAATCTATATGAGTTATATGTCAATATTACATTGATTTTAAGCAATCTTCTTTTTAATATAATAGTTCCATAAAGAGAGTAACTATTTATGAAATATCAAAAGACTTATCCACATCACAATGATGTACTAAGTCTTTTTCTTCTACCTTACAAACTTGTAATATAAAATCCATCAATATAATGATATAATAGAACTATAGAAAGAAGGAAATATAATATATGAAAAAGATAATGATAATTGAAGATGATACTATAATATCTAAAGAATTATATGAACTACTAGTAAATGCAGGATATGAAGCATTAATACTAAAGGACTTCTCAAATGCCAAAAGAAAATATTAAAAAAGTAATATAGACCTAATTCTCTTAGATATAAATATACCATATCAAAATGGTGAGCAGTTACTTAAAGAAATAAGGAAAGAATCAAATATTCCCGTAATAATGGTAACCTCAAGAGCAAATGAAACCGATGAAATATTATCAATCTCTTATGGAGCAGATGATTACATAACCAAGCCCTATAGCCCAACCATTCTATTACTAAGAATACAAAATATCTTTAAAAGATTAGATAATAGTACTGAAGTATTAAAATATAAAGACCTAGAAGTCTCACCATCACGAGGTACCTTATCAGGAAATAATAAAGAACTAGAACTAACTAAAAACGAAATGCTAATCTTTCCAGCACCTATTAAATAACCAAAATAGAATTGTATCGAGAGATGAACTAATGACCATCCTTTGGAATAATGAAGAATACATAAACGATAATGCTCTAACCGTAAATATAAGTAGATTAAGAAGTAAACTAGAGGGCTTTGGCTATCCAGATGCCATAGAAACAAGAAAGGGACAAGGATATATACTATTATGAAATTAACAAACTATCTAAAAGATAAAATAACCATAATCATTATCACAATCATATCAATAATTCTAATAACCTTATTAGACATAGCCTTCAAAGTACCGAAGGAACTAATAATAGTAACCATAGTATTACTACTATTAACACTAATCATAACCCTCTTAATATCATATTTCCAAAAAAGAACCTTCTATAACACCCTCATAACCAATACCAAAAATCTAGATAAAAAATACCTAGTCCTAGAAACCATACCCAAAACCAAATACTTACGAAGAAGAACTAATATATAACACCATGTATGACATAAACAAATCAATGATTGAAAATGTCAGTAGTTACATAAATAGCACCAAAAAGACTTCAAAGATTATATTGAGATGTGGATACATGAAGTCAAAATACCAATATCAAGTCTAATCCTTATGACCCATAATCATAAAAACCAAGTACCAAAAGAATGCATTGAAGAAATAAAAGACTAGATAACTACATCGACCAAATCCTCTATTATGTAAGAAGTAACTATACCAGTGAAGACTTTATCTTCAAAAAGTAAAACTAGAAAAATAATCTCATCAGTAGCCCTTAAAAAAAATAAAGATGACCTCTTAGAAAATAAGATTGACCTAATCGTCGATATAAAAATACCGAAGTCTATACCGATACCAAATGGTTAGAATTCATTTTAAATCAAATTATCAATAACAGTATCAAATACAAAAAAGATGTGCCAAACTCCTATATCCAAATAAATGCTATAGAAGATAATAATCAAATAACCTTATTTATCAAAGATAACGGTATTGGCATACCAAAAAGTGATATTCCTAATGTTTTCAAAAAATCATTTACCGGTACTAATGGCAGAGATAAAATCAAATCAACAGGCATGGGTCTATACATAGCCAAAAAAAATTATGTACCAAACTAGGCCATAAAATAGAGATAGAATCAGAAGAAAAAAAAGAATATACCATTGTCAAAATAACCTTTGGTAAAAATAAACTTTATCACCCAGAAGACTAACCTTACAAAAAAAAGTAATATACTGTAATATTAAACTTACGACAAATATCCTAATATCTAGTATTATTAATTACAAAAGGAAGGAAAAATAATATAGAAAATATACTAAAAATAGAAAATATTGAAAAAAAATACTATGGAAGTAAATCAAGTTTAACTAAAGCCATAGATAACATATCATTTGAAGTAGAAAAAAGGAGAGTTTTGTCGCTATCATGGGTTCTTCAGGTTCAGGTAAAACAACATTACTAAAACTGCATATCCACAATTGATAAAGTAACCGCCGGGACATATTTTTGTAGGAGGAACTGACATAACAAAACTAAAAGGAAATGATTTAAACAAGTTTAGAAAGAAGACTTAGGTTTCATCTTTCAAGACTTCAATTTATTAGATACCTTAACAGCCTATGAAAATATAGCACTAGCCTTATCAATTCAAAATGTAAGTCCAAAAGAAATAGATAAAAGAATAAAGAAAGTAGCAAGAGAACTAGATATCGAATCAGTACTAAAAAAATATCCCTACCAAATGAGTGGAGGACAAAAACAAAGAGTAGCAGCAGCCCGTGCAATAATAACAGCTCCATGCCTAATACTAGCAGACGAGCCAACCGGAGCCCTAGACTCTAAGTCATCAAAAATGCTTCTAGAAAAAAAACTAACATACTTAAATAATAACCTAGGAGCCACTATTCTAATGGTAACTCATGACGCTTATGCCGCAAGTTACGCTACTAGAATAATCTTCATAAAAGATGGTAAAATATATAACGAAATTCGCGTAAAGGAAATGATACCAGAAAAGAATTTTTGATAAAATAATAGATGTCGTAACCTTACTAGGAGGAGACATAAATGATGCTCTTTAAATTGTCTATAAAAAACATAACCAAAAGTATCAAAGATTATGCTATCTATTTCTTTACTTTAGTACTAGGAGTAGCTATTTTCTATGTTTTCAATGCTATAGATAGTCAAACAGTAATGCTAAATGTATCATCATCAACAAGTGAAATAATAAGACTAATGACCACCATTCTAGGAGGAGTAAGTGTCTTTTGTCTCATTCATTCTAGGATTTCTAATCATCTATGCCAGTCGTTTCCTCATAAAAGAAGAAACAAAGAATTTGGAATCTACTTAACCCTAGGAATGTCAAAAAAAGAGAAAAATATCACTAATACTTTTTTCCTTTGAAACTCTTATAATAGGAGCTATCTCTTTAGGAGTTGGCCTAGCCCTAGGAATAGTTTTATCACAACTAATGAGTATCTTAGTAGCCAATATGTTTGAAGCAGACCTAACAAAATTTCAGTTTACATTTTCATCTTCAGCAGCCCTAAAAACCTTATTATACTTTAGCATAATGTATTTAATAGTAATGATATTTAACACCATAATTGTAAACAAATGTAAACTAATAGACCTATTACATGGTAATAAAAAAATCCGAAAAAGTAAAATTAAAAAAATCCTATCATTTGCACTATAGTATTTATAATTGCGGTCATAGCACTATCATATGCTTACTATCTAGTAACAGATGGTTTTGGTACTTCACCACTTATGAATACTATAAGTGGGGGATATTAATACCAATAGCCCTAGGTTGTATATCAACATTTCTAATATTTTGGTCACTATCAGGTCTAATCCTAAAGATAGTAATGCATCTAAAAAAAATACTACTACAAAGGACTAAATAGTTTTACCGTTCGTCAAATAAGTAGCAAAAAAATAAATACCACTGTCTTTTCAATGACAATAAGATGCCTAATGTTATTTCTTTTACCATATGTATCTTTTCCTCAGCATTATCTATAAAGAACTCCTTATCAGGTAATCTAAAAAAGATTTAGCACCTGTTGATATTCAGTTCTCAAAATTACAAGAACCATTATCTAAAGAAGAACAAGAAAACTTTTCAAAAGACATAATAGAGGATTATAACACCACTGTCAAAGATACCTTACAAAGATTAGATGTATACAAGTATCTAAAAGAAGTAGTAGACATAAATATATATAGATTAGAAGAAATAACCCTAAAAGATTCTTTTGGAGACCAAATAGAACAAATAGGAAAAAGATTATCCCACACTAGCTTATAACGTAAGAGAAGACTTAGTAAAATTAAGTGACTACAATCGTCTAGCAAAACTATATAACAAAAAAAGAATTAACTCTAAAAGATAATGAATATGTAATTATATCTAACTATAAGATGATGGCGGATATTAGAAATATATCCCTAAAAAAAACAATACCAAACTAACTATAAATGGTAAAGACTACTATCCAAAATATCAAGAATGTCAAGATGGCATTATCGAACTAAGTGGAAGTGCTACTAATACAGGAGTAATAATATTACCAGATAATGCCTTAGAAGGTATTCATCCATATAAAAATATTTTAGCGGCTAACTATCAAGCAGACACTAAAGAAGAAAAAGAAAATGTTGAAGATATAGTTAGTACTATAATAAATAACCATTTTAACAAAGATACCTTATTATCATATAATACTAAAATAGATATCTATGAATCATCCATAGGACTAGGAGCCATGGTAACATTTGTAGGACTATACCTAGGAATAATTTTCTTAATATCAAGTGCAGCTATCTTAGCCCTAAAAAGAATTATCTGAAAGTACTGATAATAAAGAAAGATTTAATATGTTAAGAAAAATAGGAACTGATGAGAAAATGATTAACAAAGCCTTATTTAATCAGATAGCAGTATTCTTCCTATTCCCATTATTACTAGCTATAATTCATTCAATATTTGGAATAGAATTTGCTAATTATATCTTAAAAACAATGGGAACAGAATCATTACTATCATCAATAATATTAACAGCAGTATTTCTAGTAGTAATCTATGGAGGATATTTCTTAGTAACATACTACTGTAGTAAAACCATAATAAAGGAGAGATAAGATGAGCTATTTAGTACCAATAAAAAGCAGCTTTAATAATCTTTCCTTTTTTTAGCCTTATTAATAACATTACCATATATAATATATGAATATCATCATTATGGATCAGTAAACAAATTAAGAACTTTTAATAATATATTCCTTTATCTTATATCTAATGACAATCTACTTTTTTAGTAATATTACCTCTTCCAACCAAAGAAGAAGTAATCAAAATGAAAGTGATTAATCCTCAGTTAATTCCATTAACATTCATAAAAGATATAATAGAGGACCTAATAGAATTAAAACAAATAAACATTCTAAAAATAATAACTATACCTAGTATATATACTGTTATCTTTAATATAATAATGTTTATGCCATTAGGAGTCTATTTAAGATACTACTATAAATGTTCATTAAAGAAAACAATAATTATAAGCCTCTTAATATCACTATTCTTTGAATTAACTCAATTAACAGGACTATATTATATCTATCCTAGAGCATATCGTAATTTTGATGTGGATGACCTATTAATAAACACACTAGGAGGTCTTCTGGGATATTTAATAATAAGTCCTATCCAAAAACATTTACCAACAAGAGAAGACATCGATACCAAATCATTAAAAAGAAGGACAAAAAGTATCTTCCTTAAGAAGAATAACTCTCTTTCTAGGAGATATCTTTATCTATCTACTAATGATACTGTTAGTATCATATTTTAATAAATAATAAATATATAAATCTTTCACTAGCGGTTCTTTACTTTATTATCATTCCATATTTTAACCATAACCAAACTATCTTTGGAAGAATAATAAATGTATCATTGGAAGTACCAGATAAGAGATTACTTTAGAATAATTTTAAGAAATATCTTTATATATTTATATTACTACGGAATATTTTCATTAGTGGTACATCTAGAAATGTTATTAGCTAAAAAATATACCTAACTATTTATCAGTAATAATAGGATTAAATACATTTTTAATATTTATAATTTTCTATATATATAGTTTTATAAAAATATTAAAAAAAATAAGCAATTACTATATGATAAAGTATTAAATATAAAGTATGTAAGTACTATAAAAGTAAATAATGTAGATTAATATAGTCTATGTTATTTTTTTTTTATCCTCTTAAGCCTAGGCCTTAAAGGTAATTTAGAGTCTATTATATAGTCTCTAAATTAAAAATATATTTATGTTGTATTATATATAAAGTAATAGAGATATAATAAGTTATTATCAATTACTTATATTACATGCAATTACTTAATAAAGTGTAAAAGTTTTTATAAAAACTATTAAATTATAAATATAAATGATATAATTGATTCATAAGAAATGGTGATTTGTTATTATGAATGAACTAGAAAAATATAATAACCAAGATATTTTTAATCCAGAATATTTATATCACGGAAGTCCATATATTATGGAAAAAATAGAGCCAAGAGAGGCAAAGGATAGTGTAAATAAAGAAAATGAAGATACAGCAGTATTTCTAACTAGTTACCAACCAACAGCACTTGCTTATGCATTTAGAAACAAAATAAAAAGAAACTAATAATAATTATTCTTTTTTCAATAAATAACAATGGTAACTTACCTTCAATGGAGTTTGAAGCAGACCATATACCAGAAGATTTGTTTGGATATATTTATGTATTTAAAAAAAGATGACACCATGATTAAAGATAAACATAATAATTCGACTCAATATAAATGTTATCATAGTCTAATCCCAGTAGCGGTTGTTAAAGTATATTATAAAGATTTTGAAAATTATTTTTTAAGAATAAATGCTCCAAAATCCAGATAACTAAGAAGTATATGTTTGAAAGGAAAATAAAAAATGAAACCAAATACAATAAAAGATATTACTGATTTTATATTTTTTAGGTAAAGATTTTGAAGAACTTTCTCATTATGATTTACTAATCATAAATGCTGATTGGGCCGAAGAACAATTAGCTAAAGATATGAAATTAATGTTAGATAAAAAAAATATAATAGATAATAATACTACATTTATAATATGTGAAGGCCATGGTAATACTGAAAAAAAGAAGTGCTAGCATATTAATAGATTATCTAAAAAAAGAAGGATTAACAAATAAAATAATTATTAGTGATAAATATATTAGTAATCCAGAAATACTAAGAAATATTGATAAACTAGTAGATATTACAAAATATAATAGAATACTTAGAGTAGCCAAAGACTTCGTAGCTAGAAGATGGTATATGAATGCTAAAAAATATAATTTTCCTATAGAAAAAATGCGATTTCTATGGAGTAGTAGATAATAGAAATATTAGTAAAAAAAAGATTGGTATAAAAGTGAAACTGGCATTAATCAAGTAATGAAAGAATTTATAAATATAGGACAATTGACCATTGATAAAGAACTAGATATAAATTAAAAATAAACAATTGAAATGAGGAATAATAATATGAATTATTTAATAAGAAGAAAAACTAAGGAAGATTGTGCTCCTGTAGTTCATGTTGCAACAGTTGCTTGGAATGAAACTTATAAAGGAATAGTAGATGATGATTTTTTAAATAAATTATATGAAACTGAAGAGCAAAAGAGCAAAAGAGATATATAACAAATTCAATGAAGAAGATAATCATCAATTAGTTCTCGAAGTTGATAATAACATTGTTGGGTTTGTCAATGTTGGAGATACTGACGATACAAAATTATGATAATTGTGGTGAATTACATGCAATTTATATTTTAGGTAAAATATAAAGGTAAAGGTTTTGGAAAAAAGTTATTTGAAGCAGGAATAGAAGAATTAAAAAGAATGGGTTACGATAAAATGATAATCGGTTGCTTAGTCGGCAATCCAAGTAATGATTTCTATAAACATATGGGTGGTAAACTAATAAAGACAAGAATTTTTGAAAAATTACAGTTACCAGAAAAATGTTTATTACTTTGAAAAAAATATAAAAAGAAAGAAATTTGAATACAATACTAAACAAATATACTATTACATTTAGTTAGGAGGCAATAATGTTTAAACTAAATAAAAAAAGAAGCAGAAGACTATCTAATAAAAATATTTGATTTTATTGAAAATGGAGATTCAAAATTTAAAAGGTCATCCTGGGTTATATTTTTTTTCATACAAAAACAGAATTAAAAGAAAAAGATAAATGAACTATTAAGTGAAAATGAATATTATGAATTTGATCTTTATTATATAACTTCATTATTAATAAAATTTATGTTGGGTAGATATGATTCACATACTAAAGTAAGTTTCAAAGATAATGTATATATACCAATAGATTTTACAGTAGAAGAAAATAGTCTTTATGTTACAAATATTTCTCCAATTTATAAAAAAATTAATAGGTGGTAAGTTATTGAAAATAAATAATATAGATATACAAAGAATATTATGTGAATTAGAAGAGATTATTTGTTATTCAACAAAAGAACATTTATCAGTAATGATTCAGTCATTTTTATCTGATGTGAATGTTTTAAAATCATTACCAAGTATTGAAAATAATACTGAAAAAGTTTATCTATACTATTTTAAATGATAATAATGAAAAAGAAAATATTACTTTTAACATAAATAATTTACCAGAATTTTATAGTGTACAATTTCAGAAAACTACTCTACAGAAGTTATTAATGATTGCTGTATTATCCACTATAACTCTTGTAGAGATAAAGATAAAATGGAACAACTAATTTCAAAATTAAAAGAAGAAAGCAATATAAAAAAAATTATATAATTGACTTAAGATATAATGGTGGTGGTAATTCATCAGTAATAAAGCCATTAATAAATTTTCTTAAAGATAAAAAAATGTTGTAGCATTAGTAAATGAATATGTTTTTCTAGTGGTCGTATGGCATTAGTAGAACTAAAGAAAATAGGAGCCTATATAATAGGAACAGATATAGGAACAAGTTTAAATTGTTTCGGGAATTGTCCTAGTAATTTAGATATAGATAAATTAAATCTAATAGTAATTAGTAGCTCCACATATTGGTATTATGATAAAGAATTATCACTTACTGGTTATGAAAAAGATGAATTTAATACCTATTTCAATAATAAAAAAAAGAATTACTTGAGCCAGTATTATTGCATCCAGATAAATATGTATATTTAACTAAAGAAGATATTATAAATGAATATGATGAACAAAAGAAAGAAGCAATTAATTATTTTAAAAAAAATTAAAGAGGTAAATAGAATAGTAGGAAAAAATAAAAAGATAAATATGAATTATGTATATCATGGAAGTAGTATTCCTAACTTAGAAGTAATTAAAAAACACAAAAGTACTCATATGAAGGAATGGGTATATGCTTGTCATTCAAAGGGAATAGCAACGATTTTCCTATCTAAACAAGGTAGTGACTTATTTTATTCGTTATTTGGATATGGAAAAAAAATTATCCAGTAGAACTCTAGTAGAAAGAAAACCTGGTATGTTTAAAAAGATATTTAATTGTTCTGGATATATAGAAAATATTTATGATGAATTAATTAAATTAGATAAAGAAGGATTAATAAAAATTATATTTATATCCAAATAGACCTGATTATGTTCCAATAGATAATAGTGATTTAATCCCAAAAAAGTATTAAGATGGTATAAGAAAAGGATTTAATATAAATAACTTTTATAATATATATCCAGAATTAAAAAGATAAGTTTATAGAAGAATTAGAAAAGGCAAATGAAAATTAACATAGAAGTTACTATATTATGCTAGAATATTAAATATGTAAAAGTACTATAAAGTAAATAATGTAGATTGATATAGTCTATGTTTTTTTTTCTTTATCCTCTTAAGTCTAGGTCTTAAGAGGTAATTTAGAACCTATTATATAGTCTCTAAATTAAAAATATTTGTGTTGTATTATATATAGGCCATAACTAATTACATATAAAATGTCAAAATACTGTAAAAATAACCAAATACAATATATAAATTATTAAAATTATGATATACTTAAATTAATGATAGAGGAGGTAATATGAATAGCAATAACATTGAAGAAATATTAAAAGACATATTTGGCATGTCATTATTGGATGCAAAAAAAATAGAAAATGAAATAATTTATAATTTTAATGAAGTCATGACAAAATTAGATGAATATAAGATTTTTTATACTGGTGATGTAAACATAATGTTTGCAATAAAAGTTATAGAAAATTACATTGTAGATAGTTATAATCGAATAAGTTCTATAATAATAAACAATATATGTTTAAAATATTTTGGTAAGAACATAGAAATGACATTGGCCTCTGAAGATATAAATAAAATAAAATTAGTTTTTTGAAAGATATTGCAAAATTAAATAATTATCCAATAGAATTACAAAAATAAAATTATGAGTGATATAGAAGAAAAGGCAATAGCGTTCAAAGAGATTTACCTTTGATGATATCTCACTAATAAACTTAATTGAAGCTGCTAAAGGTTCAAATATAGTAAGAGAAGAAGCAAGCAATAGGAACGCCATTTTAGCACAGTCTAAAGAAAAAAGGCACATATCACTTTTAAAGAAATACCCAGAATAAAAACAACTCCAGATATGACTGAGGAAGAAAAAAATCAGAAAATAAAAGAACAAAAACAAGTGTTTACTATCGGAGGAAAGATACCAGAACCAAGAAGTGAAGAAAACAGATTAGAAAAAAACAAAATTTTTCTTAAAAGTTATCCTGGATATTCTGCTGCTTTAGAAACTAGAAGCAGAGATGAGATAATGAAAGAATTAATAGGTAATCTTTTTGATAATTTAAATCTATGCTATGACACATATCAAAAAAATATTATTTAGATGGTAATAACAAGGCAATAGAAAATGTTGTAGAACTAGCAGATGGAACTATATTCCCATTTAAATATGTTTTAGATACAAAAAAAAGAATACCTCATATATTAGGAATACCAAAAAGCCGAATATTTATCAGAAAAAGTAAGAAAAGTTCTAGGTTTAAGTGAATCAGCAGGAGCAGATAAAGTATTATTAGCATTGATAAAAAATCAAAAAAATATATAATAGCAGATGGTGGATTGATAGAAGAAAATGGTAAAAGTATATCAAATGTTACCTTGGGAAAAAAAATAATACTAAAAAACAAGCTCATTTATGCGAGGAGACTATTTTTAAAACATGTTTCTGTTTAGTAAAACTAAAAGAAAGGACACTATTTAGAAAAAACCAAATGAAGAATATGCTACAATAGCAGCAACTAGATATGGTCAAGATTTTATAAGTAAGAAACTGACAATAACTGGTATATTAAATGATTTGATTCTAACAAAAAACAATCTAAAGATTTTATTTTCAGTGGCTTTCTACTAGATGATAAGACAGGAATGTATGTTCCAGATACATTAATAACAGGAAAAGCCGAAAATATAAAAAGTAGGAAAAGATAATGAAAAATTATTGACATTACAAAAATATAGAAAAATCTTTGGAGATAATGATGGCTGTCAAGTAGTTAAGAGAATAATGAATGAAAACGAAGATAGACAATTTACCCCTGAAGAGCAAGCTTTAGTGCATCTAACCACATCTTCAAGTTTAGGACTACCTGCTAAAGTATCCGAAGAAGCAATAGAATTAGAATTTAGCATTCAGCAGGAGATTGAACAAATATTAAAAACAAATTTAGAAGAATTAATAAACCCAAGCAATCAAAAAGAGACGATAAATTATTTAGTTATCGCCTCTTTTATATATTTAATAAAATTCTTACTAATATAACCGATGCTGCTGTAGTCATAAATCATACCTAAATATTTTTTTCCTTGAGTGGTAATTCAATATTAAGTTTAAATAAGGTACCATCTTCAAGTTCATCTTTTAATATGTTCTTCAGTAAGCATACCAATACCAAAGCCTGCTAGTGTAAAATCTTTAATTAAAGTATTACTACCAAACTCCATATCTGGATTAATAACAATATTATTGTCAGTACAGTATTCATCAAGCCTAATTCTAGTAGAAGCACCTTTAGTTAAAACTAGTAAAGGGAGTTTCTCTAAGTCGTTCTTAGTGATAGTTCTATCTTTTAAATACTTAAATGTTTCATTCGCAGCAAAACAATCATGCAAAAATCAATTAATTTAAAACTATCAAAATTATTTGGAATATTATATGGCATATTAGTAAAAATAACATCAATTAGTCCCATTTTAGCCTTCTTAAGAAGTAAATCAGTTTATCAGTAAATATCCTAATATTAACTTTAGGATATTTTTATGAAAACTTTTAATATATGGCATCAAAAACTCATGAAGAATAGTTCTACTAGCTCCAATATTAATAACACCGGTATCCATGTTAGTTAAAAGCATCTATATCGTTTTCCGCAGAAACTATAAGTTCAACAGCATCTTTAATTTTATTATAAATAGTTTCTCCTGCTTCTGATAAAAAATAACTCCATCTCTCTTTCTAATAAATAGTGGAGTACCAACTTGCGCCTCTAATGTTTTAATAGATTTACTGATAGCAGGTTGACTTATCATCATCTCATTGGCAGCTCTACTTATGCTACTATTTTTTAGCAACATAATAAAAAAGACTTTATATAATTCAAAGTTAATATTCCTAAATAACCTCCATCTAAAAATATAACCAAAAGTTATATAACATATAAATAATATGTATATTAATTATATCACAAATTATGTTACAATACTAGTGCTTTTTTGTGAAAAGGCCATAGAAAGGGGAAAAAAGTATATGTTAGAAGAATATTTAAAGGCATTATTTTGTCAGTACTGTAATGCTAGAGAAATAAAGAATATTAATTTTGCCGAAATGAAAGATAATGAAGATTTTATAAACTGGATAGTCAAAATAGACAGACATCAAAAATGTATAAAGATTATCTTTCATATCTTAATGTATCATTATATGATGGAACTGAAGTAGGGAAAAGGAAAATATGATAGCATAAGTAGTAAAGATATGGAAATAGTATCACCTTATGGAATAACATTAGGTATATTACCTTCAAAATTAATAATAACTTATAGAAATGTTTTAATAGCAACTCCAAGAACAATATCATTAGCGGAAACAAATCTATTTATTACTCATAATCCATATTCATATCAAGATGTATCATCTTGGCATAAAATACATAATTCAGGTATGTATGATATAAGTATAGGAATGTATGGAAACATTTATGATAGAGATAAAAAACAAAAATAGAACTTCTATCTAAATTAGCAGATAAAATGGATACTGATACAGAATTAACTCAAGATACATTAGGAGATAAATACTTTTTGCTCATTAAATAGTAGAAGATATATCAAAAAGAAAAATATTAACAAGATAAAAAAGTAAAGAAGGGATTAGAATGGAAGAAAACATAAAAATATTAAACATGTGGAATGAAAAAGTAAAAACACTAGGTAAACTAAAGTTAAAAGAAGCTCAAGAATTATTCATTGAGATGAAAAAAAGAATCAAACATTAAAAAAAAAGAATTAAAAAAGAAAAAAGCTAATTGAAGACACATTATATGTACCATTAAATTTTATAAATAAAAATAAGGTTTATTTTACAAATACAATATCATACGATATGAATGATGTGATAAGTACAATTTATGAGATATGGATAGAATTAATAGATGCCGAAATACTTGTATCAATAGATAAATATTCAAATATATTTAACTATAATAGTCTATTTTATACGAAACTATTAGATAAATTACCAATAGCAAAAGTATTCTTTTGAAAGAGTGGTTGTTTTAAATACAACAAATTTTGCTGAAATATTAATAAACTACATCAAGTTAAAGGAAATAACTCCAGAGGTAACCTATATAATAAATACCTAGACTTTATAAAAAAGAACTAAATAAAAAAAATAAAGACTTTTTTAAATATTTTCCAGGATACTATTGTTTATATAGTATATATACATTATTAGAAGCAATCACTAACAAACTAACAGAAGTAGATAGTAGCAAGCTATCAAAAGAAAAGATAGATAAGTTAAAATATTTATTAATTGATAGCGGACTAACAGATTCAATTCAAACGTTTGAAGAATCTTTGCCAATAGATATAGAAAAGCCATAATAGAAGATAATTATAATTCACAAATACTAAATACATTATTGAATGGTTTAAATGGAGAAGAAGTAGAACTAATAAGAAAAAGATTCGGTATAGGCGAATATAGATGCCACACTTTAGAAGAAGTAGCAAAAGCAAATAAATGTAACAAGAGAAAGAGTAAGGCAAAGAGAAATTAAAACATTAAGCAAGTTAAGAAGAACAGCAGCAAGGAAAAAAAGTAAGATATTAGAGGAAAATAAAATGAAAAAAATATAATATAGAAAAACAGTATATAACTACATAAATGGTGAAGATATAACAGATTTTACATTAGAAGAGCTAGAGTCCAACACTAATTTTATGATAGATGTAATAAATGTATCAAATGACAAAAACTTTTATGATTTTGCTGAAGAAATTGTAAAAAACAGATTATAGGTTTGTTAAGTTTATAATTAATAAGTTTAAAGAAGATGAGAATTTAATTACTGTAGTAGCAGACACTTATATAGAAAATCAAGATAATGAACAAAAAAATTATATAGAATTATTAATAATTATGTGTAATCTAATAAAAGACAAAAATAAAAAACTAAACAAAAAATACAAATTTCTTTTAGAGGTTAATCATAAGTCAAAAAAGATTACAAATAGAATTAGGAAAATTAAAAATGAATACAGAAGCAGCAGACAATTTAGGAATGGGCTTTCTAATCATTTATGATAGTTTTAATAGTAGTCAGATTATACTAGATTATTTATGCTAAAGCAATAATTGAAGATATTTTTTGAAGAATATGACATTGTACTTGAAGATTCTCTTCATCAAAGATTTAATACATTTGAAAAAATAGAGAAAATAGGAATCAAAAAAATATATATTAGATTTTATAGCGGTCTATGATGAAATGTTATCATCATATTTAAGTAGTCATATCTATTTACTTGAAGATATTTCAAAACAATTAGACAAAATAAAGAATAATTGGAATAAATATATTGAAACAAAAGAAAGAAAAAAAAATATAATGAAATAATAAATAAAGTACATGAATATATGGAGTATGAAGCAGTTGACTATTATTCATTAAATGAAACAACACTACTATATTTAGTAGCAACTAATCTAGGAATAGAAAAGACTTTATTAAAGTATGATAGTATATCAGAAGAATATTATCAAGAAATAATGGAAGAGGCACATTTTTTGTTAGAGGTATCTGAGTTAAGTTTTTTAATGATAGATTAAATTATAACAAATATTAAAAAAATAACACTTGATATTTTTTGAAAGATAATCAATCCAGTAGTCAAACACCGGAAGAAAAAACAGAAAATTATAAAAAAATGTAAGATAATAAAATTAGTTAAAATGAACAAAGAGATTAGAAGATTCTTTTCTTTTTTCTTTATCCTCTTAAGCCTAGGTCTTAAGAGGTAATTTAGAGCCCTATTATATAGTCTCTAAATTAAAAATATTTGTGTTGTATTATTTACAAGTAAATAAATATATAAAATATTGTGCCATTGTAATTAATATGTTATAATTAAGGTGAAAAGGAGGATTAAAATGAAAAAAAGAAAATAAGAAACAAGCATTAAGGGAAATGAAGGCTTTATCGCTATCGCTATATGAATTATATTTAGCTCAAGCTAGTGAAAAAAAAAATTACTGAAATGAATAGTTATCATGAAAATGGTCATGACAATAGCGGGGACATCCAGATTATCATTGTAATCAACACGACAACACACCAAGCAGAATGATGAGGTTAGTGTTAACAAAAGATGTCACAAATTAATACATTAATAAAAGCCAACAAACGAATGCAATATGCGATGTAAATATTGTTTCGCAGAAAAGTATGGTTATAGTGATTCAATATTAGATTTAAAAATATTAAAAAATATTTAAAACTTTTTGTCTCAAAAATATGATTATATAAACTTGGTGTGGCATGGAGGAGAGCCATTAATGGTTCCATTATCTTATTATGAGGAGGCATATGATTATTGTCAAAAATTAGATTCAAAATTTATATATCCAATTCAAACAAATGGAACTCTTTTGAATAAAAAGAAAATATAGATTTTTTCAAAAACATGATACAAGTATAGGTTTGTCATTTGATGGATTAAGCAATAGTAAAACAAGAGGTAACACTCAAACTATTTTAAATAAAATAGAGTTGTTAAAATCTAAAAGAAATGTACCCAGGAGCAATTATTGTAGTTAACCAAAATAATGTTAGAAGTTTAATAGAAGAATACGAATATTTTAAAAAACTAAACTTAGGTATGAAAATGAATCCAATGTTTAATGATGGAGCAGCAAAAAGAAAATAATTTTTCAATTTAAATCCCGATAATTATATTCATAGTTTTGTCGAATTTTTTCAAATATTGGGTTTTTTGATACAGATTGCAATATTAATGTTTCTACATGCATGAATTTTGCTAATTTAATAATAAATGAATATTCTGGTATTTGTACACATAGTTCATGCTTAAAAAAATGGTTATGCCTTGACAGTAACGGACACATATATCCTTGCGATAGGCTGTGTTTAAATGAATATGATTTAGGTTATGTCCCGGAAATGAATGTAATTGATGAAGCTTTTGAAAATGAAAAGTTTATTAAATTGCTGAAAAAAATATACTAAGAAGACAAACTTGCATTGAAACATGCGAATATTTTAAAAACTGTTATGGTGGTTGCAATGCCAATGCAATTTTAAGTGAGATAAATAATAATGATATTTCTTGTTATATACAAAGAGGAATATTGAGTGAATTAAAAAAATTATAATCAAATTAGAATGTGAAAAAACTATGACAAATTAAATTATAATTTTGCAAAAATTCTAATTAAAAAGGAGCGTTAAAATTGAATTATGTATATCATGGAAGTAGTATTCCTAACTTAGAAGTAATTAAAAAACACAAAAGTACTCATATGAAGGAATGGGTATATGCTTGTCACTCAAAGGGAATAGCAACAATTTTCCTATCAAAACAAGGTAGTGACTTATTTTATTCATTATCTGGAGATGGAAAAAATTATCCAGTAGAACTAGTAGAAAGAAAGCCAGGTATGTTTAAAAGATATTTAATTGTTCCGGATATATTTATAAACTAGATGCATCTAATTTTAAAGAAAACCAAACTGGATGGTCTGCGGAAGTGGTAAGTGACACAGATGAAAAAAGTAATATCTTCTGAATATATAGAAAATTTATTTATGATGAATTAATTAAATTAGATAAAGAAGGATTAATAAAATTATATTTATATCCAAATAGACCTGATTATGTTCCAATAGATAATAGTGATTTAATCCCAAAAGTATTAAGATGGTATAAGAATGGATTTAATATAAATAACTTTTTTATAATATATATCCCGAATTAAAAAAGATAAGTTTATAGAAGAATTAGAAAAGGCAAATGAAAATTAACATAGAAGTTACTATATTATGCTAGAATATTAAATATGTAAGTACTATAAAAGTAAATAGTGTAGATTAATATAGTCTATGTTATTTTTTTTTTTAAAAAAAATATTTGTGTTGTATTATATATAAGCCATAACTAATTAAATACAAAATGTCAAAATGCTGTAAAAATAATTAAATATAACATATAAATTATTAAAATTATGATATACTTAAGTTAATGATAGAGGTGATATAATGCCTAGTTGGTCAGTCCATTTAGCAGTAGCAAAAAGAAGTTAATAAAAAAATTAAATTTAAATAAAGATTTATTTTACTATGGTAATTTAATACCAGATGTAGATAAAGGTACTATTATTAATCGTTATACAGCACATTTTACGATAATATTCCTTTTTCATCTTCCCTAAAGAAAAAAATGATAAATATAAACAAATTTTTTAAATACATACAAAAAAATGAACTTAATAATGATTTAATATTAGGATACTATTCCCATTTATTAACAGATACTTATTTTAATAATGTTGTATATACCAAATGTTGGGTACAAGATACAAATAACAATATAATAGGAATAAAATTTAAAAATAACAAAATAAAATATATTGATATTGAAGATAAAAAGAAGCAGAAGAGAAAATATAAACATAAAGATTTTTGAATTATATGGTAAATATTTATATCAAGATGGTCTAGTAGATATACCTAAAGATATAAATATAGTAATGTCAAACATTGATAAACTAATACCAAAATTCTTAAATAAAGAACTTGTAAATCATAGGTTTAATTATCTACAAAATGAATTTTCAAATTTTAATAAGTTAAGTTTATTTGAAAGAAAATTTAAACATAGATATTGCCTTTTTTACAAAGGAAGAATTAAATACAATTTTTAATGATTGTGTTAATTATATAATAAAAGAAATTATTAAGTTAGGAGATAATAAAATGCCTAAAGAAGAATATACAAGTAAATTAAAAAATATATAAGGTAGGTGTAAATAATGGAAAATATAAAAAAAATATATGGAAAAAAGACTTTTAATAATTTAATAAAAGAAATAAGAAAATGTAATATTTGTGAAGATAAGTTTGGCTTCAAGCCACATCCAGCAGTCATAGGCTCTGCTACTTCAAAAATAGTTCAAATAAGTCAAGCACCATCTAAAACGGTAGATACCTCACTAAAGCCATTTACTGATCAAAGTGGTAAAAAATTGAAATATGAATGGTATCAAATAACCGATGAAGAATTCTATAATCCAGATAACTTCTTTATTACAGCCCTAGCACATTGCTACCCAGGAAAAGATAAAAATGGATGTGATAAAGCACCACCTAAAATATGCTACGAAAAAATGGATAAAGAAAGAACTAGAATATATAGATAATAAATTATACATAATAATTGGAGCCAAAGCCGCTAAAACATTTTTTTCCAAATGAAGATTATAATGACCTAATATTTAAAAATAATATATTATTTAATAAACCAGCAATAGTTTTGCCACATCCATCACCACTTAACATAAAATGGTTTAAAAGATAATCCAGACTTTATAAAAAAAAAAGAATTATTGAAATAAGAAAAAATAATAAATAATACATTAAATAAAAATTAAAGGTACTAAAAAAATAGTATCTTTTTTCTTCTAGTCAAGTTAACCAAATTAACATTATTTACATATACTACTTTGAAGGTGATAACTATGAATAATAATGAAGATAGAGCGGTCCGTAAAGTAATAATTGACCCAGGTCACGGTGGTACGGATTCTGGTGCTACAGGCAATAATTTATTAGAAAAAGACTATAATCTATTAATATCCAAATACATGTATGATAGATTTAAAGAATTAGGAGTACCAGTAGCTATAACTAGAGACTCAGATACCACATTATCTCCAACTGATAGAGTAAACACTATTTTAAATAAATTTGGTAACTCATCTGATGTTATACTAATATCGAACCATGTCAATTCAGGGGGTGGCGATAATCATTGTGTAACGAATGTATAACAATTAAAGCCAAATAAATATATAAAGAAATGGAGAAATGTTATGAATATTAGTTACACTAAAAAAGGTGATTATTTATTACCAAATTTAAAAATAAGTGAAGAAAAATACAAAGAAAATTTAAACAAATATGGATTGTTACGATTAAATTTTATAAAAAAAAATATAGAAAAAAAAGTTTTTATTTTCAGTTAATAATTGAGGGTAATTTATATCAATATCTTCTTTCAGTTGGTAAAAATTCTGAAGAAAAAAAGTTGACGACTTGATGCAAAAATTTATAAAAAATGATATCAGATTATCTGAAAACTTTAAAGAAAAAGATAATTTAGAGTGGACAAAATTAATGAATAATTATATGTCTTAGCCAGCACAGCAAATTTACTCCTCTCATTTGCAAAATTATGGGAAAATCCCAAACCCTTGAAAATTTTATCAAATTGTATGTTATAATTATATATAGAAAGGTTGAGGTGATATTATGTTTGATACAAGTCAATGGTGGCAAAGTGATACGTTTAGAAAAAATGCTTAATTACGAACGAGAAAATAATAGAGAAAAAATTTATATATGACGTTAATCAAATGCTAAATGCTTATTATAATATTGACCAGAATTTTGATTTTTTTGATTTATAATAATGATCCCCAATTAGTGGCTTTAATTTTTTCGTTAATAAGTATTACACATAATAAGGATGATTTGTCTAATTATATAAAAAAAAGAAGATTTGTCTGATTATATGTATTCTATGATGATACAAACTAATGATGAATTTAATTCTAGTGTATATGCACATTCTTTTAGAAAAATGCCGGAAAAAATTTAAATATAGGCGAGTTTTTTAGTATTCCACAATCTACACTTTTTTTACAATAGTTGATATAGATGATAACAATAATCGTAAAGAAATTTACAATATAGATGATTGGGATTTTAATTATAATCATGATGTAGTATCAATTAATAATGGCATTATCACATCTATAAAAAAGGGATGCATAATTGTTGAGTGTGTTAATAAAAAATACAACGAAACAAGACGAATTAAAAATTAATAGTGGAAATGTTAAACAATCAAATATAACAGAATTTTTTTTTCTTTACACAGGTTAGAAACATTATAGCTCATGGTAGATTCTCTTTTAGTTAATTCTGGTGGATATGACACAATTGATGAATATAATTCGTTTAATATGTTATCATCAGATAATAGATATAGTAGAGGTACGCAAAGAGAAATGATAATTTATGATAATAATCAATTGAATGTTGTGTATGGTGGAGAAAACTCTTTAAATTCCAAATATGTTATACATTTAGCAAAAACTTTATATAATAAAGATGGTAATTGTTTTTTTTAAGTTTGTAGATATTTTTTGATAAATATAATGATGCTATATTAATCAAAAGAGAATTAAAAAACTTATCTCCAATAGATAAAGTTGATTATGAAACTCTAATATTATTATCTAAATTTTATATTAATTTTATATATAATTATGATTCTTGTGAAAAAATAATTATGATTACGATATAATTCCTATAGATAATAGATTAAAAAGGTACGCTTGAAGCAACAAGGAATTTATTTATGAAATTAGGACAGCTATAATGCATGGAAGATATACATATCAAAAATGATATATTTAATTTTTGGAATTTTTCTAAAAATGATAACGAAACTAAAACTTTTGATTTGACCATATCATATGATGAATTTGTAGATATTATTATTGCAAAAAAAAAATGATTTTTTAATATGCTAATATGAAGTATTCTCCTGAAGAATTAATAAATAGTAGGAAAACTCTTTAGTCAAAGTTATTAAGGGTAAAAAAATTTATTAACTGGGTAAAGTTTTGCATATGGATGGTGACATAGAATATTTAGAAACACTGTGAAAGGTGTTTTTTTCTTTTATTTAAATTTTTTTTTTTTTTTGAAAAATTGTAAAGGAGGGGAAGTATGGAAACATTATATATCAAATGTATCCTTCCTTTTAGAGTTATAAAAAGATAATAGACTAACTTCATTAGAAAAACTAATTTTGATACATATGGTATCTTTTAGTAAAAAAAATAATGATGTGTATTGTTGGGGTACAAATCAATACTTTTGTGACATTTATAAAGTTAGCAGACAAACAATATCAAAGAGCATTAATAATTTGGTGAAATTAGGCTATTTAAGAAGTGAATATGATAAGTTCAATAAGAAGAATCAGAAAAGAAGAATTTTCTTTTTTATCTGATGAATTTTATGATGAAATTAAAGGTATAAAAGATAAGTTTAATACTGGTATTAAAAGAAAACTAGACACAATAAACAATAGTGTAGATAACTAAATATATATTACTTACTGAAAAGAAAAGTATATATAACTATATAAGAAAGAAAGTGGTGAAGAAATAATAATGATTACAAGCATAAGCTTTAATGAGGTGTTATTATGTTTAATATAACAGAGACATTTAAAGATATATCCAAATTTAATCTTTGTTGATAACTGAATATATAAAAAGTGTGATAGATAATGAGTAGTATACTCCCCCAAAAAAAATTATTTTTTATGTTATGCTAGAAGTGGCTTTAAATTGTTATACAAAAAGAAAAAGGAGCGGAATAAAAATTGTATAACACTTTAATTCAGCAAGATAAAGTATTTAAAGCGGGAATATACATAAGATTATCTGAAGCAGATGAAGGAAAAAAAAAATTACGAAACTGATAGTGAAAGTGTTCTTAATCAAAGAAATATATTAATGAAATTTATAAAGGAAAAAGGTTTTATATTTGTAGATGAATATGTAGATGATGGTTTTTCAGGAACTGATTTTGAAAAGACCAGGATTTATGCGTATGATTGAAGATATAAAAATAAATTAATAAACTTAGTTATAGTAAAAGATTTATCTAGATTAGGTAGAGACCATATTATGACAGGATATTATATTGAAACCTTTTTTCCCTGAAAATGGAGTTAGATTTATTTCAATGCAAGAAGGATATGATAATGCACTAAATCAGGCTAGTAATGATTCATCAACTTTTATAATTGCTTGTAATGATTATTATAGTAAACAAAATTCAATTAAGATTCGTAATGTCTTAAATGATAAAAAGAAGAAATGGTAAGTTTATTGGAAGTATGCCTAGTTTTGGATATATGAGATCCAGAGGATAAAAGGTCATTTGATACCTGACCCAGAATATGCACCAATTGTTAAGAAAATATTTGAAATGGCTTCAAAAGGAGTAGGGTGTATCAGATATAACATCATATTTAAATGATAATAAAATAAAAACACCTAGTAGTCTTAAGAGAAAAAATCTAATGCAAAAATCTAAATATAATCCTATATGGACTATTTCATCAGTAAAAGAAAATATTAAAAAATCAAATGTATACTGGAGATATGGTACAAAGTGTTCAAACTAAAGTATCTTATAAATCTAAAAAGAAAAAAACTCTTCCTAGAAGTAATTGGGATATAGTAAAAAACACTCATGAAGCACTTGTTGATAGAATTACTTTTGAAGAGTACAAAACAATGTTAAAAAGAATAAATAAAACAGTTAATACTAATCGCAAAAAAGATTATTTGAAAATTTAATTTATTGTAGAGAATGTGGAAATACATTAACAGTTTCATATAGAAAGAATCATAACTATTGGACAGTTAATTGTAATAGGTATTCAAGAGATCCTAGAAGAAGAATGTGAACCACATTTTATGCCATATGATAAATTGGAAGAAGCTTTATTGCAAAAATATAAAAAAGAAGACTTGTAAAAAATATATAGAACAAATAAACATATCTGAACTAGCAAAAGAAATAGCAAATAAAAAGAAAAAAGACTAATGAAAACAAAGATAAAATTATGGAACTTCAAAAGAAAAAGAAAAAGAGTATTTAAGTAAATTAGATGTTTTATATGAAGATAAGTTTAAGGGAATAGTATCAGAAGAAACTTTTAAAAAGAATTGCATCTGAAACAGAAAAAATTGTTGACTAAAATAAGGATTGAAATTGGTAAATTGAAAGATGATGATAAGGTAATAGAAAATAAGTCTAGTGATTTAAAAGTTTATGAAAAAAAAAAAAAATTAAAAAATAATAGATATTGAAAATCCCACAAGAGAACTTTTACAAACAATTGTGGATAAAATAATTATTGATAAAGATAAGAATGTTGAAATAATTTATAAATTTAGTATAGTAAATATCAATTGAAATTATGATTCTTCATAACTAAAACAAATTAAATTGCTATTTTGCTTACAAAGGTATTGCAAAATAGCAATTTTACCATTTATCAGTTTTAATAGAAAAATATGAGTCATCTTTAAATTGGAATGCAAGTGTTAATTTAAAGAAAAGTTTTAAAAATATATAAAAAAATATGGTGATTTGAGTGTACATAATAGAAGATTTTTTGCAAAAAAATTTGATATTGATAATTTGAAATCAGACATGAGAATTGCCATTCAAGAAATAATCTTAGCGATAGATTATTCTAATTTACAAATAAATTAACTACACAATGACCTTCACCAGGTGGCGAAGGAGCCGAAGTCATCTATGCTCTAAGAAATAGAGATACCCTAGCTAAAAAGAATACTAGAAAATATAGGAGCCACTGGACAAGAAACAAGAAAATATTACCAAAGAAGACTACCAAGTGACACCTCTAAAGACTACTATTTCATACATCGAAATACTGGCAATCTAGAACCACTAATTGTAGAGTATGGGCTTTATAGATAGTGCCAAAGATGTCGAATTCTAAAAAGAAAACTACAAAAGAACTAGCAGAAGCCGTCATATCAGCAGTAGCAAACTATATAGGAGTACCATACACACCACCAGAGGGAATAACAACCAATACCTATGTTGTTCAAAAAGGCGATTCACTATATAGCATAGCAAATAAATTAGGTACTACTGTTTCAGAACTAAAAAAAAGAGAATAACTTAACAACAAATACATTACAAATAGGAGAGGTTCTTCGTATTCCAACCAAAGAAATATATGAAGGAGAAGAAAATGTCTACATAGTCCAAAAAAGGTGATACCTTATACTCGATAGCGGCAGCCAACAATACTACCGTGGATGAATTAAAGAAAGCAAATAATCTAACATCCAATATTCTATCAACTGGACAATTACTAAAAATACCAAGTGCATTATTACCAGAGTCAACATACATTGTAAAGAAAGGCGATTCCTTATATTCAATTGCCAATAAATATATAATACTACCGTTGATGAACTAAAAAGAATAAATAACTTAACAAGCAATATTCTAAGTATTGGCCAGGTATTAAAATTACCAAGTGATAAAGTAAGCGATGTAGAGAAGGAAGAAAATACCATTAGTTATACAGTTCAAAAAGGCGATTCTCTATATAGTATAGCCAGAAAATATTCTACTACCATTGATAAAATAAAAGATTTAAATAATCTAACAACTAATTTATTATCAATAGGTCAAGTATTACTAATACCAACAGATACCAACCTAGAGACAACTTACACCGTTCAGAAAGGAGATTCACTATATAGTATAGCCAAAAAATATGATACTACTGTTGATAGATTAAAACAGTTAAACAATCTAAAATCAAATTTATTATCAATAGGTCAAATACTAATAGTAAGATAATATAGAAAGTATATAACCATATATTTTCTTTTTTTTGTCCACTTTAACCATAAACAAGTTTATGTTTTCCGTGGTATGATAGAGGCCAAATAATTTTGTCTCTATCATAAAATGAATAAGCCTAAGATTAGTCTTCTTCATTATGCTTATTATCAAAAACAAACATTTTTTTTTTCTATAAAAAAAAAATAAACACCTATGATATAATATAATAAAGTAGGTGTAGCAGGTGAAAGAAGAATTTATAAAAAAAAATTAAATAATAAAGAATATATATCAAAATATTTATATCTAAAAGTTCAAAAAAAGAAATCCCATCACTAATACCAAATAATTTTAATCTTGACATACAATAATGAAGTATTAGCAAGCGACCAAATCAAATATAAAGACTATTTTCAAAATATGTATAACAATATAGACACAAATATTCATCTAGATGAAGACCAAATAAAAGCCATTCTAACAGATGAAGAATACTCCCCTTATAATAGCGGGAGCAGGAACTGGTAAAACAACCACAATGGCTTCCAAAATAAAATATTTAGTAGACATCAAGAAAAATACCACCAAACGAAATTCTAGCCATAAGTTTTTACCAAGAAAGCCACTGAAGAATTACAAAAAAAGAATAGTAGTGGATTTTAACATACCAGCAGAAGTAACAACTTTCCACTCCCTAGGCCTAATGTACATAAGAGAAATATTTAAACCACATAAATGCTACGTAGTAGATAAAAACATTCGCAACAGCATCTTTCTAGAATATTTCAAAGAAAACATCTTTCCCTATAAAAAAACAAAGTAAAAAGAACTACTAGAATTATTCACTACCAGTACTGTTAAAAAAATATGGTTATTCGGAGATTATTTCCAAAGAAACTATCAAAAATACAACACTTTCCAAGAATATTTCCAAAAACTATAAAATAGATAGATTAAAAAAGAAATACCTGACTTAGACAAATGGCTAGAAGATAGAATAAATAAAGACATAAACGATTCCGAAGTAATATATACCATTCGTGGAGAAATGGTCAAATCTAAAGGTGAAGCTATAATAGCCAATTTTCTATACATAAATAGCATTGACTATGAATATGAAAAAGTATATGAAAAATTAATGCCTGATAACAAAACATATAAACCTGACTTCACTTTAAATTTAGGAGGAGAAGAGGTATATGTTGAATACTTTGGATTATCGAATTATAAAGATGATGAATTAAATAGATACAATAAAATAAGAAAAATAAAAAGAAGATTACCATGCTAGGCACCATACCAAGTTCATAAAGATAGATTATCAAAGAGGAGAAAATTTAGAAAACACCCTAAAGAGAAGAACTAACAAAGATGGGCTTTATATTAAAGAAAAAAACAAATATCGAAATATATAATAGAATTCTAGATAATAACGAAGTATCACAATTATTCCCCTTTAGAGATTTTCTTTACTCAGTAATAGATGGGATAAAGTCATCAAAAAAAAATAGAAAAGACTATTCAAAGTTGGCAGTAAAATATATAAACACCTTTAACTTCACTAGAAGAAACCGAAATGTGTCAAAAAACAATATACCCTATATAAACGATTTCTATCTATATTATCAGAAGAAATTATATGGCAGTGAAAACTATGGTTTTGACTTCAGTGACATGATATATTACTCCAATCTATACATAAATCATATTGGTACAAACACTAACTTAAAATTCCAGTACATAATAATAGATGAATATCAAGATATATCCGAAGATCGCTATATCCTCGCCAAAAATGTATCCACAGTAAATACTGCTAAAGTAGTAGCGGTAGGCGATGATTGGCAATCAATATTTTCATTTGCAGGTTCCAAAAATAGAATATACATATAATTTTCTATCATATTTCCCAACAGCCAAAATATTAAAAAATATCAAAAGCTTATCGTAACAGTAGGCAACTAATAAAGTATTCTAGTGATTTTATAATGAAAAATACTGATCAAATATCTAAACAACTATTGTCAACTAAAGAAAATCCAAGTCCTATAAAATTTTTTTTTTGAAGAAGGAAAAGAATACCAAAAAGTTAAAAAGAATTAATTCTTGCTATTCATAAAAACAACAACAAAATAGTCACATATTAATACTAGGAAGAACAAACAAAATAATAGATACTATGTATGAAGAACCAGAGTTAATAGATGATATGGAAACAAAAAGTAAAGTATCAAGGATATGATGATATAGATATTGATGGAATGACAATTCATAAATCTAAAGGACTAACTAGTGATGAAGTAATAATAATAGGCTTAGATAGTAGGTTTCCTAAACCATATTATGGTGATTTTTTGGCTTTAAAGAAATATATAAAAAATAATTGGTATGAAGAAAAAAATACCATTTGCAGAAGAACGAAGATTATTTTATGTAGCCTTAACGAGAACCAAGAATAATGTATATCTATTAGTAAATAAAGATGCTGATAACCGTAGTCCCTTTATAAATGAGATATATAATATAATGATTAATAATAAGGAAAGTATATAACCATATATATTTTCTTTTTTTTTTGTCCACTTTAACCATAAACAAGTTTATGTTTTTCCGTGGTATGATAGAGCCAAATAATTTTGTCTCTATCATAAAATGAGTAAGCCTAATATTAGTCTTCTTCATAAAAGTATTATTAAAGTTTACACCATTTTACATATTAAAAGCCTTATAAAATATAGAATTATCCATACTGCCTGTGGACTGATTAAATAAATTTGACAAAAAATTGACAAAATTAACAAAAACCTGTTGACAAGTACTAATCCATATAGTATACTTATTGCGATATTAAGGCCTACCAAATTAATGAATTTTTTGAAGACTTTTTCAAAGAAATTCATTAATAATATTTGAGTAAAAGTACAAATCTAAGAATGGGCGAAATCTGAAAATAAGGAGGTTATTGCTAGAGTAACAACACATAACGCTCTAGTTTGAAAAATAAAAAACACCTAATGTGTTATTAAAGGTAATTCCTATAAAAATGTATAAAAATTATTTTATTGTTGATTAATATATCAACTAATCCCTTTTTTATGTTAGATATTAAATAAAATTCACAAAAAATCTGTTAAACCTATATTAAATTAAAAAGTACAAAACTTCAAAACCCTATTGTAGAAAAAAAATTAAAAGTAGGAATTACCGCTCATTTATTAAATAGTTCGTTTGTTATAATAATTTGTTTTTGATTTATGTTTTTGTTTTTAAAATATAAAAATATATTTACTCAATTAGTAAATAAAAAAATAACTATTATCCATTCCCAGGGTAATAGTTATTTTAATTATATAATTATTTATTTTTATTAAGAATTTCTTTTTTATTAATAACTTTCTTAGACTGAACATCTTTTTTTACTATTGTTATCATCTTCTTTTAGTATGCGTTTTTAATGCCCATAACAATAGGTAAGATAATAGAACTCTACCAGTCTTATCTGAAAGAATTGGCATAAGACCATTAATAATTTCTGACTTCATATCATTAAAAAAGGTAGTTTCTTTTGCCTTTCCTCTTATCACTTCGGAATATGGCCCTGCATATCTTACTCATAGATTTTATATAGTTCT
>VOFJ01000141.1_pt1 | contig 44963 bp, 73 predicted proteins | sample 5384081 | NCBI WGS metagenome assembly VOFJ01 (sample SAMN12384729, study PRJNA508395) | human gut metagenome | isolation source: healthy gut I | host: Homo sapiens
TAAGTCTGATTTATTTAAAATGCTATCTGATAAATAATTTAGTTTTTGTAGTTTAAAAAAATAAGGTTTCTAAAAATGAGTAAATTTGTAAAATTAAGTGAAAAAGAATATAAAAGACAGACTTTTTTTGATATGCTTGTTAAGTTTGATGAATTCTGTAACAAGTATAAATTAGACTATTCTTTATGCGGTGGAACATTGCTTTGGTGCAATCAGACATAAGGGTTTCATTCCATGGGATGACGATATTGATGTTGTTATGCCAAGACCTGATTATGAAAAAGTTCAAACGACTTGTAAAAAAATATCCATTAGCTCCTAATCTTGTATTTGATATATCATATGAGGGATATGTACAGAAGATTATAGATAAGGACACATATTTAAAAGGCGAGATATGCATCAGTAGATAAGCATTTATGGATGGATGTTTTCCCAATTGACGGTCTTCCTGATAATAAAAAGGAAGCAGAAGACAGACTTATGAAAGCCTTAAATATCAGAAAGCTTACAGTAAGATCAGATGCCAGAATCGGAGAGGGAACTACAAAGTTCAGATCAATAGCTAAGTTACCTGTGATTTTACCTCTTAAGATGATCGGTAAGAAAGAAAAAAGATTTGCGGACTTACTTATAAGATTTTCCAGAAAGTATAAATATAATGGTTCATACTATGTTGGTGCTGTATCATCAAGCTGTGGTAAGGGTGAATTACTTATCAGGTCTAAATATGAGAAAAAAGGTTGATGTAGAATTTAATGGCAGAACATTTAAAGCCATGGCATGTTATGATTCATACTTAACTAATATGTATGGAGATTATATGAAGCTTCCTGAAGAACACGAGAGATTGGGTCACGAATTAAAGAATGTTTTTATAAAAAGGTTAATTAATTATGAAAGCATGCGTACTTGAAGGTATCGGCCAGTTAAAATATAAAGATGTTGAAATACCTGTAATGAAAAAGGGCGAAGTTCTTGTAAATGTTAAAGCCTGTGGAATATGTTCAAGTGATATTCCAAGAATATTTACAACAGGAACATATCATTTCCCAACTATTCCGGGACATGAGTTCTGCGGACAGATTGTAGATGCTGCTGAAGATGTTGATAAATCTTACATCGGTAAGAGAGCAGTTATATTCCCTCTTCTTCCATGTGGTGAATGTCCTTCATGTAAGGAAAAGGAATATGCAAGATGCGACAACTACAATTACTTCGGATCAAGATGTGATGGTGGCATGGCAGAATATATTTCTGTGCCATTATGGAATATAGTGACATTTTCTGATGATATTCCTTACAATACTGCAGCTCTTACAGAACCTATGGCAGTTGCGAGACATGCAACAAGAAGAGCAGACATTAACAATGATAAGAGAGTTCTTGTTATGGGTAACGGAACAATCGGACTTCTTGCGGCTCTTATTGCACAGAAGGAAGCCAAGCAGGTTATTGTTGCAGGACGTTCTAAAGAAAAAGAAGAATTTTACAAAGTCTGTTGGCCTTGAAAATGTAGTCGATACAAATTCTGATCTTAAAGAACAGATTGACAAAATAACAGATGGAAATGGCGTTGATGTTGTTATTGAATGTGTAGGCAGCAACGATTCCATCGAAAGCTCAATTCTTACAGTTAAGAAGGGCGGAACCATCGTTCTTACAGGTAATCCATATGGAGATTTAAATTTACCAAAGGCATCATACTGGAAGATTTTAAGAAAAGAGCTTACAGTTAAGGGAACATGGAATTTAAGCTACAATGATACATGTAACGACTGGAAAGACTGTATTAAAATGATAGAGAATGGCGAGGTTGATATATCAAAGCTCGTTACTCATGCATTTAAAATGGAAGACTATGAGCATGCTTTAGATGTTCTCAGAGATAAGAATGTCTTAACATGTAGGTTATGTTAAATCCTTGATTTTATTGTATTTGGAAAAGATATGAATAAAAATGGAAAAAAAATAAGTGCTTCAATGATGTGTGTTGTTCATCTTTTAGGTAAGTTACCTGATACAATACATTTATTTGAAGAAGAAAATATAGATTATTTACATATTGATGTAATGGATGGCAATTTCGTTACAAATATGGGTTACGGTACATCCTATGTAAAGCATATGAGAGATGTAACAGACATTCCTCTCGATATACATCTGATGATTACTAATCCAGAATATAAGCTGGAATGGTTTGATTTACAGCCTACAGATATTGTATCAATACATGCGGAGTCAACTGGGATATTAAAGGTGCTATTGAAGCCGTAAAAGAGCTATGGATGCAAATGTACAGTTGCCATTAATCCGATTACACCGATTGATGTTCTTGAAGAAGTTTACACAATGGCTGATGGTGTAAATATTCTTCATGTTACACCGGGATTTGCAGGTCAGAAGGCAGTTGAAGGTACTGTTGAAAAGACAGGTACTGTTATTGAGAGAATAAAATCCCTCGGACTTCATGATTATATAATCGAAGTAGACGGTAATATAACATTTGAAAGAGCGAAAATTTTAAGAGACCTGGGGAGACAAATATGTTTGTTGCAGGTTCATCAAGTATATTTAAGGGTGACATTTCTGACTATAGAGATAACATCCGTGAATTGAGAAAATCAATTATCTGGCAGTGGGTATTTATGAAAGTTAGTGTTATTGTTACGGCTTATAATAAAAGAAAATTATATTAGAAAATGTCTTGAAAGTGTAATTAATCAGGATTGTAATGACTGAGAACTGATAATAGTAGAGGATGGATCTACTGACAATACAAAGGAAGTTATTGAACAGTTTGTTAAGCCTTATTTAGAAAATATTACTTATAAAGATAGAATTAAACTTGTTCTGCATAACGAAAAAATAATGGCTTAAATGCAGCAAGAAATACAGGCTTAGAAAAATGTATCCTGTGAATTTTTACATTTTAGATGGTGATGATTATTATGAGCCAAATGCAATAAGCACACTTCTCAATGCTTATTATAAAACAAATGCGGACTTGGTTATTGGTGAATTTACAAATGTTGATGAGAAAACAGGCGAAAGAGACCGTAGATCAATATTTGATAAAAGCTTTGTTATTACTGAAAATGCTACTAAAAAAATGACTAAGGTAAGAGATTTTGATGATATGTATTTTTTAATCTCGAATACTATCGTCACATTAAAACAGCAAATTGAACTGCCCCCCCAATCGTTAGATTTTTAGGTCTAACACTTGGGGGGCAGTTCAGATAACTCTTTTTATATTCTGATTAATCAGATAATAAACAAATTAATTAATCAATTACTTAATTTATTAATCAGTTAATTATTTATCCTCGTTCTGCTTCTTTGTTAATGCACGAACTGTCATTGAAAGGCCGAATAAGTTGATAAATCCATTAGCATCTCTGTGATCATATAAGTCACCAGTTGTAAATGATGCGATTGACTCATTGTATAATGAGTATGGGAGAATAGTACCAGCCTTAATGATGTTACCCTTGTAAAGCTTGAACTTAACTTCACCAGTTACATACTGCTGTGTTGACTCAACGAATGCTTCAAGAGCCTCACGAAGTGGTGTGAACCATTTTCCTTCGTATACTACCTGAGCATACTTGTTGCCAAGGTTGATCTTCTCTTCAGTTTGTATCTCTGTCAAGAATAAGTTCTTCAAGCTGCTGATGTGCTTCGTAAAGAATTGTTCCACCAGGAGTCTCATATACACCACGAGACTTCATACCAACAACACGGTTCTCAACGATATCTACAATACCGATACCGTGCTTTCCACCGATCTTGTTAAGTCTGCGGATGATGTCTGAGAGCTTCATTTCCTTGCCATTAAGAGCAACAGGCTTACCCTTTTCAAACTTAATTGTAATATACTCTGGCTCTGTTGGAGCATCTTCAGGAGTGTTTGAAAGAACGAGTAAGTGCTTATAGTTTGGCTCACTTGCAGGATCTTCAAGTTCAAGACCTTCGTGTGAAATATGCCAGATGTTTCTATCTCTACTGTATGAGTTGTCATTTGATGAGAATGGAAGATCAATTCCGTGATCTCTACAGTACTGAATTTCGTCTTCACGAGATTCAAGATTCCACTTGTCATCACGCCATGGAGCGATGATCTTGATTTCTGGAGCAAGAGCCTTAACTGTTAATTCGAAACGAACCTGGTCGTTACCCTTACCTGTTGCTCCGTGACAGATTGCTGTAGCACCTTCAGCCTGTGCAATCTCAACAAGTCTCTTAGCGATAAAGAGGTCTTGCCATACTTGTACCTAAAAGATACTTGTTCTCATATACTGCATGAGCCTTGATACATGGAAGAATGTAGTCATCACAGAATTCATCTGTTAAATCTTCGATGTAAAGCTTAGAAGCACCTGAAGCAAGAGCTCTTTCTTCAAGACCATCAAGCTCCTCTTCCTGACCTACGTCAGCACATACGCAGATAACTTCTGCATCGTTGTAATTTTCCTTAAGCCAAGGAATAATTGTTGTTGTGTCTAATCCGCCAGAATAGGCAAGAACTATTTTTCTTTCATTTTTACATATCCTTTCTAAATATATTTCCATATATAATAATACAGGGCTAACATAATTTCAATGTTAATGTATAAAAATGCATAAAATGCAACAAAAAATGCATTTAAGTGCATAATTATAAATTCAAAACACAAATGTCGAATTATTAAAATTGCCTTTACAATGATAAATAAGTTGTTATAATTTAAAAAATAGGGTTAAAAATATAGTGATTAATTATTCATAGAGCCTTCGCTCAAAGGAGGATAAATATATTATGATAAAAAGTTGGAATAATCGGTGCGACAGGATATGCCGGTAATGAACTTGTAAGAATTCTCGTAAATCATCCTGAAGTAGAGATAAAATGGCTCGGTTCAAAGTCATATGACGGTGAAAAAAATATTCAGATATATATAGAAATACATTTGAAAATTATAGACGGTATCTGCACAGCTAAAACTCTTTGAAAGATTTCTGAAGATGTAGATGTAATCTTTTACTGCAACACCACAGGGATATTTAGCAGGCCTTCTTACAGATAAGGTTTTTGGAAAATGCTAAAATCATCGACCTTAGTGCTGACTTCAGATTAAAGGACGTAGATATTTATGAAGAGTGGTACAAGATTGATCATAAGAGACCTGACTTAATTGATGAAGCAGTTTACGGACTCTGCGAGATCAACAGAGATAAGATAACACCTGAGACACGTATTATTGCCAATCCTGGCTGTTACACAACAACATCTATCCTTACATTGTATCCAATGGTAAAAAGAGGGTGTTATTGATCCTAATACTATTATTATAGATGCAAAGAGCGGTACTACAGGTGCAGGACGTAAGGCAGTAACTGCAAATCTTTTCTGCGAAGTTAATGAAAGCATGAAGGCATATGGCGTAGGAACTCACAGACATACACCTGAAATAGAAGAGCAAAGCTTGGATATGCATGTGGTTCTAGATATTAAAGCTTATATTTACTCCTCACCTTGTTCCAATGAACAGAGGAATTCTTGTAACAGCATACGCCAACCTTTCCAAGGACATTTCTGAATGAAAATGTTAAATATTTATATGACAAATATTATAAGGAAGAAGTTTGTAAGAGTTCTTGATAAAGGTGTTGTGTCCTGAAACAAGATTTACAAAGGGAAGCAACTTTGTGGATGTTAACTTTTCATTGAGCCAAGAACTAACAGACTTATAATGATGGGTGCGTTCTCGATAACTTCGTTAAGGGTGCTGCAGGACAGGCTGTTCAGAATATGAATATTTTATTCGGATTGAAGGAAGACACAGGACTTAAGCTTGTTCCTTCTATTGTTTTTAATAATAATTCTATAAATATCAATTAGTAGTAGAATATTTAAAGAATGTTAATTATACAAAAAAAGATTATTTTAGATTTTTTATCATAGAGGTGATTAAATGGAAATGAATAACGAAACAGGAGCAGCTAAAGGGATTCAAGGCTGCCGGTTGTGAAGCACTGCATTGCAGGTATTAAGAAGAACAATGATATGGCGCTTATTTACTCTGAGACACCATGTATCGCAGCAGGTACATTTACAAGAAACAAAGTTTTCGCAGCTCCTGTTCAGTGGGACAGAGGATTAATCCAAACTTCACCATGCTTTTAACAGGCAATCGTAGTTAACGCAGGTGTTGCCAACGCATGTACAGGTGAAAAGGGTTTAATGGACTGTGCAGGATACAGCAAAGGCTGTTGCAAAGGTTCATTAATGTAATCCTGAAAATGTTTTAATCTGCTCAACAGGTGTTATCGGAATGCAAATCTTCCAATGGATAAGATTAGGAAGTGAAAAGGTATCGAGGCAATGCTGATGACTTTCATTAGAAAACGGAACACATGGTGCAGCTAGAGGCTATCATGACTACAGATACAAGACCTAAGGAAGTTTCTATTAGAAGTAGAATTGCTTGATGGAACTCCTGTTACTATCGGTGGTATGTGCAAGGGGGCGCAGGAATGATTCATCCTAACATGGCTACAATGCTTTGCATAACAACAGACGTACTTATTAAGAAAAAGCTTCTTACAACAGATGACAAGGAAGTTATTGATGATTCATTTAACATGATCTCAGTTGACGGCGATACATCAACAAATGATACAGCTATTGTTCTTGCTAATGGTAAGGCTGAAAATAAGATTATTGATAACAAGAATGAATCATATGAGACATTTAAGAGAGCTCTCGGACATGTATGTACTGAGCTTGCAAAGATGATGCAGGTGACGGCGAAGGCTGTACAGCCCTTATTGAGGCAACAGTTTGCAATGCCAAGACAAGAGATGATGCAAGAACACTTGCTAAATCTATTGTTACATCATCACTTACAAAGGCTGCTGTATTTGGCCATGACGCTAACTGGGGAAGAATCCTTGCAGCCATGGGATACTCAGGTGTTGATTTTGATCCTGAGATTGTAGACATTTTTGTAAGCAGTAACAACGGCAGATTACAGCTTTGTTAAAGATGGTATTGCAACAGATTATTCAGAAGATGAAGCAACAAGTATTCTTTCAGGTAATCCTGTAATTATTACAGCGGACATTAAGAAGGGCGGCGAAACAGCAACTGCCTGGGGATGTGACCTTACATTAGAATACGTAAAGATAAATGCAGATTATAGAAGATTAATTATTAAAGACATGATTAAATACAGAGGTAATAATACAATGTACGACGATGTATGACAAAGAACAGGGCCGAGGTGCTTATTGAAGCACTCCCTTATATACGATATTTTCATGAAAAGATTATCGTTGTTAAGTACGGCGGAAGTGTAATGGACAGCGAGTCATTATCTGATAAATTAATTGAAGATATTGCACTTCTTAAATCCGTAGGATTTCGCCCTGTTATTGTACATGGTGGCGGTAAGGAAATCAGTAAATGGGTTAAAATGAGCGGTCATGAAGTTAAGTTTATTAACGGCTTCAGATACACAGATAAGACAACAATCGACATCGCTCAGATGGTTCTTAACAAGATAAATAAGGACCTAGTAAGAAGACTCAGCAAGCTTGGTGTAAAGGCAATCGGTATCAGTGGCCAGGACGGAAAAATGCTTCATGTTAAGAAGAAGGAAATGGCTGACGGTAAGGATTTAGGATTCGTAGGTCAGATTGATCACGTTGATTCTGAGATTATTAAGAATATTCTCGACAGAGACTATGTTCCAATCATTTGTCCAATCGGATATGATGATGAATATCTTCCTTATAACATCAATGCTGATGATGCTGCTTACTCAGTTGCAACATCTCTTAAGGCTGCAAAGCTTGCATTCTTAACAGACGTTGAGGGACTTTACAGTGACTTTAACGACAAGAGCACATTAATTTCTGAAATCAGAATTGATGATGCAAAGGCTCTTTACAGTCAGGTGATATTAAGGGCGGTATGATTCCTAAGTTAACTAACTGTATCAGTGCTATTGAAAAGGGAGTTTCAAGAGTCCATATTCTTGACGGTCGTATCCCTCATTCACTTCTTCTTGAAATCTTTACTAATAAGGGTGTTGGTACAGCTATTATCGGCAACAATGAAGAGAAATTCATGAAGGACTAATTATACGACATAAGTTAAACACAGAAATTATTATGTAGAATTTTAATTCTCATATTAAGGAGTTACATATGAATACAAAGGAAATTATGGAATGTGCTGACGAGCATTTAGTCCATGTATATAACAGATATAAGATCGTGTTAGATCACGGTGACGGAGTTTATTTATATGACAAGGACGGCAAGGATTATCTTGATTTCGGTGCCGGAATTGCCGTATATGCATTTGGATATAACAACAAAAGAATTCAACGATGCTTTAAAAGCACAGATTGACAAGCTTATACACACATCTAACTTATTCTACAACGAGCCTGCAGCAGAAGCAGCAAAGGTTCTTACAGAAGTAACAGGTATGGACAAGGTGTTCTTTACAAACTCAGGAACAGAAGCTATTGAAGGTGCTGTAAAGGTAGCTAAGAAGTACGGACATTTAAAGACAGGAAGCAATGATAACGAAATTATCGCATTTTCACATTCATTCCATGGCCGTTCTATGGGTGCTTTATCAGTAACAGGTAACATGGCATACCAGACACCTTTCGGTCCGCTTATTCCTGATATTAAGTTTGCTGAATACAACAATTTAGACAGTGTTAAGGCTCTTATTACAGATAAGACATGTGCAATCATCCTTGAGACAGTTCAGGGTGAGGGTGGTATTTATCCTGCAGATAAGGAATTCTTAGAGGGCTTAAGAGCGTTATGTGATGAGCATGACATGCTTCTTATGCTTGATGAGATTCAGTGTGGTCTTGGAAGAACAGGTTCAATGTACGCATACCAGCAGTACGGTGTAATGCCTGATGTTATTACAACAGCCAAGGCTTTAGGTCAGGGACTTCCCAGTTGGTGCATTCCTTACAAGAGGAAAGGCAAATGACGTTCTTGTTCCCGGTGATCACGGTTCAACATACGGTGGTAATCCACTTGCAGGAGCTGCAGTTCTTAAGACTCTTGAAATGTTTAAGACACGTGACATTGTAAAACATGTAAATGAAACAGCACCTTACTTTGAGCAGAAGCTTGAAGAGCTTGTTGAAAAGCATGAGATAGTAACAGGAAGACGAGGAAGAGGATTCATGCAGGGAATCACAGTAACAGTTTCTCCTTCAACTATTATTAATAAGGCAATTGAAAACGGATTAATCGTATTTTCTGCAGGACATGATGTTGTTCGTTTTGTACCACCTCTTGTAATTACAAAAGAAGATATCGATGAAATGATTGTACGTTTAGACAAGGCTATATCAGAGGTAGAAAAGTAAATGTCAGACTTATCTAAAATCAGAGAAGAAATTGATGCAACAGACAAGGAGATAATCAAGTTACTTTAAAAGAGAATCGGATTATCTAAGGAAGTTGCCATCGATAAAATTAAAACCGGAAAGAAAATATTTGATAAGGGAAGAGAGATTGAAAAACTCGATTCTGTTAAAAATATTGTAAGTGATCCTGCAAATGCTTCTGATATTGCAAAGCTCTACGAACTGATTATGTCAGGAAGCAGAAAGATTCAGGATAGAATTCTTGAAGAAGAAGGCCAGTCAATGCTTTTCCCATATGACATTATGGATGAAGTACCAAATAAAAATATTAAGGTGGCCTATCAGGGTATTCCCGGAGCATATGCTCATATAGCATTAAGACAGTTCTTTGGAACAGATATATTTGAATTCAACGTACCTACATGGAAGGAAGCGTTTAATGCCGCTGCCAACGGTAGTGTTGATTACGCAATAGTTCCTATTGATAACTCTACAGCCGGCAGTGTAGTTGAAGTATATGACTTGTTCAACGAATTCCAGGTTTATATCGTAGCTGAAGAATTTGTAAAGATTGAGCATGCTCTTTTAGCTTTACCTGGAACTAAGTTATCTGATATTAAAACTGTTGTTTCTCATCCACAGGGACTTATGCAGTGTAAGAAATTCCTTGAAGGACATCAGGACTGGCGTAGAAAGACATGTTCTAATACAGCTATTTCAGCAAAGATGGTTAAAAGAGGAAGAGGATAAGACTCAGGCTGCGATTGCAAGTATTGAGGCAGGAAAGATTTACGGGCTTGAGCCAATTGCAACATGCATCAATCAGGAAGCAAAAAGAATACAACAAGATTTGTTGTATTATCAAATAAGAGACGCTTTCTTAAAGAGTGCCAATAAGGTAAGTATTGAAATTGAAACTCTTAACGAAAAGGGTGCTTTTATACAACATTTTAAGTCCTATCGTATATAACGACTTAAATATGATGAAATTAGAGTCAAGACCTTTAAAGGGAAGTGAATGGAATTCAAGATTTTACTGTGATTTTGAAGGAAATCTCGCTGATTCAAGAGTAAGTTAGATGCGCTTAGAGGTATTTATGAAGAAAGTACAAGTATGAGATTACTTGGTAACTATTGATAATTTCTTAATTTTATACAATTTTAAACATGCTTTTATGATTGCATAATTATAGAAAGCTATATACAATTAGGGTGTTTTGATTAATATCTAAATATATTTTAAGAGGTAAGTTATGAAATCAATTAACGAAGAGTTAGGAAGTACTACATATCCTGGTAGAGGAATCATTATCGGTAAGACAAAGAGCGGTAAGGCAGCTATGGTTTACTTCATCATGGGAAGAAGTGAAAACAGCCGTAACAGAGTATTTGTTGAAGACGGCGAAGGCATTAAGACAAAGGCTTATGACGAGTCTAAGCTTACAGATCCAAGCCTTATTATTTACGCACCTGTTCGTGTTCTCGGTAAGCAGACAATCGTAACAAACGGCGATCAGACAGATACAATCTACGAAGGAATGAGCAACGGTAAGACATTTGAAGAATCACTTTTAGTTCGTGAGTTTGAGCCGGATGCTCCTAACTACACACCAAGAATTTCAGGTATTCTTTTTCGATGAAGAGGGTAACTACTCTTATAAGCTCTCTATCCTTAAGAGAGATCCTGAAACAGGCGTATGCCAGAGATTTACATATGACTACAGAGAGCCTGTAGCAGGTGTTGGTCACTTCATCCACACATATATGCAGGATGGCAACCCAATTCCAAGCTTTTACAGGTGAGCCTGAAGCATTATCTATTCCGGATGATATTGATGAATTAACAAATGAATGCTGGAACAGCCTTAACGCTGACAATAAGGTATCATTGTTTGTAAGATTAATTGATTTAGATACATTAGAGACAGAAACAAGAATAATCAACAAAAATAATCAATAAGAACACATACCAAAGGAGAATAATATGAACGAAATAGCTCTTAAATACGGCTGTAATCCTAATCAGAAGCCTTCAAGAATATATATGGCAGACGGAAGTGATCTTCCTGTAACTGTCCCTCAACGGAAAACCAGGTTACATCAACTTCCTCGATGCTCTTAACGGATGGCAGTTAGTTAAGGAACTTAAGGATGCCTGCGGTATCCCGGCTGCTACATCATTTAAGCACGTTTCACCTGCAGGTGCAGCTATCGGACTTCCTCTTGATGATACTCTCAGAGCAATCTACAGAATCGACCCTGAAATCGGACCTTTAAGCGCACTTGCAAATGCTTATGCAAGAGCAAGAGGTGCTGACAGAATGTCATCATTTGGTGATTTCATTGCACTTTCAGATGTTTGTGACGTTGCAACAGCAAAGCTTATCAAGCATGAAGTTTCTGATGGTGTTATTGCACCTGGATTCGAAGATGAAGCTTTAGAAATCCTTAAGTCAAAAAGAAGAAGGGTAACTACAACATTATCCAGATTGATGAGTCATATGTACCTGCTCCAATCGAGACAAAGCAGGTTTACGGTGTAACATTTGAGCAGGGAAGAAACGAACTCAAGATTGACGACGAGCTTCTTGCAAACATCGTAACAAAGAACAAGGATCTTCCAGACAGTGCAAAGAAGGATATGATCGTAGCTCTTATCGTTTTAAAGTATACACAGTCAAACTCAGTTTGCTATGTAAAGAACGGTCAGGCTATTGGTATCGGTGCCGGACAGCAGTCAAGAATTCACTGTACAAGACTTGCAGGTACTAAGGCTGATAACTGGTACCTCCGTAAGATGCCTAAGGTTATGAATCTTCCATTCAAGGAAGGTGTTGGAAGAGCTGATATCGACAATGCCATCGATTTATACATCGGTGAATTTGATGAGGATATCTTAGCTGATGGCGCATGGCAGAGAGTATTCACAGAGAAGCCAGAGAAGCTTACTGATGAAGAAAGAAAAGAATGGCTTGCAAGCAACACTGATGTTACTGTTGGTTCTGATGCATTCTTCCCATTCAGCGACAACATCGACAGAGCTTACAAGAGTGGTGTTAAGTACATCGTTCAGCCGGGCGGTTCAGTTCGTGACGATTTAGTTATCGAAGCTTGTGATAAGTACGGCATGGTAATGAGCTTTACAGGAATCAGATTATTCCACCACTAATTGGCAGATATATTGATTATTAAATATTAAATGAATCAGTCTGATTCATTTTGTAATATAAAAAAGCACAGCTTATATTTTAAGCTGTGCTTTTTGTTTTTATCAATTAAAACATCTGTATTATAGTTATCAGACAATATCTATTACTAATTAAGACTAATTCTCTGCAAACTGTTAATTCAGAGTAAATTTTACTAAGTAAATTAAAATATTAATCAGGTTTAGATTTTTTTATAAGTTAATCGTCTTTCAGATTCACTTGATTATCTCGCCAAGTGCCTTAATTACTTTCCTTTAACTTTCTCTAAATGGGCATTTTTCTCCCATATGGCCGATTCTAATAACCTTGCCTGCAAGAACATCGAAACATCCTGAAATTAAAATGTTGTAGTCATTTTTGAGCTTGTCTAAAAATATAAGTGTCTGTATATCCATCAGGAACATTTATAACGGTTACAGTATCTGCATATCCGCTCTCAAGGTAGAGTGACAATCCCATTTCACGTACGGCTTTTTCTTGTATATTCCGCAACTTCTTTATGTCTGTTAAACACATCAGAATCTGCAAGGAAATTGTCTAAAGCAGTTCTAAGTCCCATAATGTCGCTGATTGGCATTGTATATGGGAACCATTTGTCCTTATAGTAGTTCTTCATTGCGAGGATATTTGCATAGAAGCCTGCAATAGGAGTCTTTTCTATTTTCCATGGCCTTAAAAGCGTCATCACTTACCCAGACAATAGTAAGTCCCGGAGGAGCTGAAAGTGCTTTCTGTGATCCGCCACAGAGAATATCAATATGACCCTTGCTTAAATCAAGTTGTACACCAAATGAAGCAGCAACTGAATCTGCAACTGTTAAAATGTTGTATTTATGTAAAAGGTTACTTATTTCTATGATGTCATTGAGAACACCGCTTGGTGTGTCACAGTGAATAACAGTGGCATATTTGAAGTCGTGATCTTTTTCAAGGAACTCCTCTAAAAAAGAGCAATGTCAATTTCTTTATGATAATCCAATGTAAATAAAACAGCTTCTCCGCCGTACATTTTTACAAAGTCTGTAAAGCCTTTACCAAATATTCCGTTATCGATTACGAGAACTCTGTCACCTGGCTCAGTAAGTGATGCACAGGCAGCTTCAAGACCGAGAATTCCCTCTCCACCTAAGATAAATGCTTCATTTTCTGTATTAACAGCTTTGCTGAAAAGTTCGCATGTTTCTTTTATAATAATCATAAAAAATCTAGATCCAGGTCAGGATTTGTAAATGGCATACTTCTGGCCTTTAATACATTTTCCCCTAACTTCCGTAGGACCGGCAGTCATAATTTTGTACATTTTTATTACCTCTGAAAATATTTAAAATTTAATAATATTCTTTAAATGTTGTCTATAATCATACAATAAAAAATCTGTTATAGTTGCCATAAAAGATAGAAATTTATTCGTGCATTTTTTTATAAAGGAGAGCTGAATGGGAGATTCAAAATATCTCACACTTGCCGTGGACATAGGAGAAGAGCTCTTACGAAACGGGGCTGAAATATATCGTGTGGAAGATTCCATTGCCCGTGTACTAAAGGCATATGAAGTAGATAATTATAACGTTTATGTACTGGCAAATGGCATCTTTGTAAGCATAAAGGATGAAGACGGGGATTCACTCAGCGAAGTGCGTCATGTTCCATTGGAATCAACACATCTGGGAAAGATAGTCGGCATAAACCAGTTAGTAAGAGATATCGGCAAAGCAAAAATATAACATAGACGAAGCAAGGCAACAGCTGGATAAATGTAAAGCCATTCATGAAACATTCCTTTTTAAGGGAGTGTTATACTGTGCAATAGGAATCGGAGCATTTACATATATCTTCGGAGGTACATTAATAGATGTACTATTTGGTGCCATGATTGGTGTTGTTGAGCAGTTGTGTGTCGGATTATTTTCCAGATTTAAGATTAATAAATTTATTACCATTATTTTTGGAAGTATGACTGTTGCACTGTTATCAACGCTCCTGGTTCAGGTTGGTGTCCTTACAAGCAACAACATGGTTGTTATCGGCGGAATTATGCCATTGCTTCCGGGTGTTGCATTTACAACATCAATCAGGGAACTTTTATAACAAGAATTATATTTCAGGACTTATTAAGCTGGCAGATACATTGCTTTCAACCATGTGTATCGCCATCGGAATCTATATTCCAATCGTTCTGACGCATTATTTAGGAGGTATACTGTAATGGAAATAGTTATACATTTTATAGTATCCACCATTGCGACATTTGCATTTGCCAAATTATTTAATGCGCCCACGAAGGAATTACTCTATTGTGGTATTACAGGCGGTATCGGATGGGTAATTTACTTTATACTTTCTAATAACAACCTGGGCGTGGTATTACCCAATGCTGATTTCTTCATTTGGTCTGACTATATTTGCAAGAATAATAGCAGCAGTGAGAAGAGTGCCTGCAACGGTTTATCTTGTGTGCGGCATTTTCCCACTGGTTCCCGGACGAGGAGTTTATTATACAATTTATTATCTCATTACAAGAAAAAACCGGTCTTGCAGGAGAATATGGACTTAGTACACTTGAGATTGCCATAGCAATTACATTTGGGATTATCTTTTGGTTCTTCCATACCTCAGAAGCTGTTTAATAAGCTTAATAAGGAATACAGAAATAAAAAAAAATGACAAAAAAAAGATAAAGTAAATACAGATAGATAATGTAAGTTAAGATAAATTAAGTATAGAAAATACGAATTATGTAAACAAAAGGATGGTATGCGACTATTTGCATACCATCCTTTTTAATATTCATATATTTAATAATAAATATATGAATATTAAATACTATCTTGGCTGTAATTTTATATACATAATAAAAATTTCAATAGCACATATTCCAAATCATTTAAAAACAAACTGCACTAACAGCATATAGCTTATGGTTCCGCTGGCGATGGATATAAGCATATTTCTTCGCCATACATGAACCGGTATTATTATGCCAATTGCTATGACTTCCGGTAAGCCGTGACTACCTGTTAAAATGTCTGTATTTCTAAGTGCATATACAACAAGCAGTCCAAATATTGCACCCGGATAAAGAAACGAAAATCCTGATGCGCTCATATATACGCCGTAGGAAATACCAAGAAACATAAATCCTGCAAGTGTTGGTATTGTGTAAGGAAATGCCACGGTAAATGCTTTTTTTACTGTATCTGATTTTGTATTCACAACATTTCCTCCTGTTTTATTTAAAATTTAGTACACAATTCAATTTATTTAACAATTGCAATGAAATAAATTCTAACATAGTATTATTTTTTTAAAAAAAAGAAAAGGAGATTGTAATTATGGTAAAAATTTACGGTGTAGACGGATGTCCTTATTGCGAGTTTATTAAGCCTCAGGTTGAAGGCAGGGAAGATGAATACAGATATATAAATGTTGGTGAAAATATAAGAGTGTTTAAGGAATTTATGGCTCTCAGAGATAACCGCCCGGAGTTTGAAAATGACAAGGCCATGGGAAGAGCAGGAGTTCCTGCATTCCTTCTTGAAGACGGAACTATTACATTTAATCCATATGATGTTGGACTTGAAAGACTTGGCGGAAGACCATAAATATAACTGAATAAAAAAAACACACAGCAAACTATTTAAAGTCTGTTGTGTGGTTTTTCTATTTATACTGATGAAATATCCATAAAACAATTAATGTTTTAATTCTACTTATTGAATATGATACTTGTCGATCATCTTACTCTGAGTATTTTAAAACTCTTTTTTAAAATAGGTGCAACAGGGATTGCAATAACGGCTGCAACTGAAACCTGAATAATATTTCCGGGAATTGATCCAACAGGAGCAATCCAGTTACCGTAAAGAATACATTCAGCTATATAATATCCGCCAACCTTAATTCCGATTGCAAGTAATATAGCCACAATTGCATTTAATACATAATTCTTAATAGGCTTCTTTTTCAGCAAACATACCTACTACAAGTCCCATAAGACCTACGATTACGAAGGTAAATGGTGACCATAAAAAGCCATCCGCTTGTAAGATCGAATAAAGCCATTCCGAAAGCACCGGCAATAGCGCCTGCCTTCCAGCCGAATACTAATGCGGCAACAAGCATTGGAACATTTCAAGATGGATAAGTCCGCCGCTGCCGACAAATGGTAATCTGATATTTATAAGCCATGTGCAGACATATGTAAGAGCAATAAATATTGCATAAATGGCAATTGTTTTTGTCTTACTGCCTGCTGTTTTGGCATTTGAAACAGTGCTCACAATATTTCTCCTTTTAAATTAAAATTTAAAATTATTATATTTTGTTTTGGAATATAAAAACAACAGTAAATATATTTATGGCATACATATAAACTGTTGTCGTGTATAATATTCCTATAATTATGTATACAGTACTACAAAATAATGATAAAGTAAAGTAAAACGTGCATTTTGATTAATATTTTTTAAAAAATTAAAAACATATTTATATATAAAATAAGGAGTGAATTATGTTTAATGAAGAAGAAGCATTTGTATCACCTGATGCAGATGTATTTGGTGAGAGAGCATAAACCTTTCAAGCTTCATTCCGACTTTGCCCCTACGGGAGACCAGCCACAGGCAATAGAAGAGCTGGTGGAAGGTTTCAAGGAAGGAAACCAGTTTGAAACACTTTTAGGTGTAACAGGCTCAGGTAAAACATTTACCATGGCAAATGTTATAGAGAAGCTTGGCAAACCCACACTTGTTATTGCTCATAATAAAACACTGGCGGCTCAGCTATATGGAGAATTAAAGCAGTTTTTCCCTGAAAATGCCGTTGAATATTTTGTCTCCTACTATGATTACTATCAGCCTGAAGCATTATGTTCCGTCTTCAGATACATATATTGCAAAAGATTCGGCAATAAATGATGAAATCGATAAGTTGAGACACTCTGCAACAGCGTCACTTTCTGAAAGAACTGATGTAATTATTGTAGCTTCCGTATCATGTATCTACGGTCTGGGTGCTCCAATCGATTATAAGAACATGACTGTGTCTCTAAGACCCGGAGATATCAGAGACAGGGATGACATTATAAGAAAGCTTATAGATATTCAGTACAACAGAAATGAGCAGGATTTTCACCGTGGTACATTCCGTGTACGTGGTGATGTTCTTGAAGTATTTCCTGCATCTTCATCTGATGATGCTATTAGAATTGAATTTTTGGTGATGAAATTGACAGAATATCAGTATTCGACTCTCTTACAGGTGAAGTTAAGGGTGTTCTCACTCATACGGTTATTTTCCCTAATTCTCACTTTGTTGTTGACAATAACAAACAGGAAAAGGCTATTGAAGCAATTAAGGATGAGTTAAAAGGAAAGAGTGCAGTATTTCAAGTCTGAAGATAAACTCCTTGAAGCGCAGAGAATAGAGGAGCGTACTAACTTTGATATTGAAATGCTTGAAGAAACAGGCTTCTGTTCAGGTATTGAAAACTATTCGAGACACCTGGCAGGACGTAAGGCCGGAGAAGCTCCATATACACTTATTGACTACTTTCCAAAGGATTTCCTTATTATTGTCGATGAGTCACATATTACAATCCCTCAGATTGGCGGAATGTATGCAGGTGACCGTTCTAGAAAAAAATACTCTTGTGGATTATGGTTTCAGACTTCCAAGTGCACTTGATAACAGACCTTTAAGTTTTGAAGAATTTGAAAGCAAGATTTCCCAGATGCTTTTCGTATCTGCAACTCCTGCAAAATATGAAAGAGATCATGAAATCTTAAGAGCTGAGCAGGTAATCAGACCTACAGGCCTTCTTGATCCTAAGATAGATGTCAGACCTGTAAAGGGACAGATTGACGACCTTTATTTCTGAGATTAATAAGGAAGTAGCAAAGAAGGGCAAGGTTCTTATTACTACACTTACCAAGAAAATGGCGGAGGATTTAACTCTTTATCTTAAAGAAGTTGGCATAAGAGTTAATTATCTCCATGCGGATATTGATACTCTTGAGAGACAGAAAATCATCAGAGACATGCGACTAGACGCATTTGATGTTCTTATCGGTATCAACCTTTTAAGAGAAGGTCTCGATATCCCTGAAATCAGTCTTGTAGCAATTATTGATGCGGATAAGGAAGGTTTCCTTCGTACGGAAACTTCCCTTATTCAGACAATCGGACGTGCCGCGAGAAATGCTGAAGGACACGTTATCATGTATGCGGATAAGATTACAGATTCAATGCAGAAGGCCATTGATGAGACAAACAGACGTAGAGGTATTCAGGAGAAATATAATGAAGAACATGGTATTACTCCTCAGACAATTAAAAAGGCCGTTCGTGATCTTATAAGTATTACAAAGGCTGCTGATGCAGAGACTTCTACAAAGACAATCGAAAAGGATATGGAATCCATGAATATCTCTGAGCTTAAGAAACTTAAGAGCAGTATTGAGAAAAAAATATGCATAAGGCCGCTGCAGAACTTAACTTCGAGGAAGCTGCAAGACTCAGAGACAGAATGATAGAAGTGAATAAGTATATTTATGATAATAAGTAAATTAAATTACAATATGTAAATAATTATGCCTAATTTATAACAAAATTAGGTTATGGATATAGTATAATGAATTCATTATTTATATTTGGAGGTTTCTCATGGTTAAGCATATTGTTATGTGGAAACTGAAGGATGAGATTCAGGCTATGGACAAAGAGCACATACTTGAAAAACATGAAGACACATTTAGAGAACCTTAGAGACGAAGTAGAGGGTCTTATGTCAATCAGTGTAAAATATCTATCCACTCAGCACATCTACAGTTGATGTTATGTTAACTTCACTCCACATGGATGAAGAAGCACTTAAAGCATATGCAAATAATCCAAAGCATGTTGAAGTAGCAGAAATGTTTGTGAAGCCATACGTTTGCTCAAGAACATGTATGGATCACATTGTTTAATTTAAAAATAAAACTCCTGTCAGTTAAGTTGAGATTTACTCAATAAAACCAACAGGAGTTTTTATAACATTTAACTTTTAATTCAAAATTAAATTTAATCTTTATATTTATTCTTTAAATAATATATCAAATTTTTCCAATTAAATTCTTGCAACATTTGTCTTTCTTGCAGCTTCTGCAACAGCCTTAGCAACGGCCTTTCCAACTCTTGGATCAAATGCCTTAGGAATAATATAGTCAGCGTTAAGCTCTTCATCTGAAACAAGTTCAGCAATAGCGTGAGCCGCTGCCATTTTCATTTCTTCATTTATTTCGCTTGCACGAACATCAAATGTTCCTCTGAAGATTCCAGGGAATGCAAGTACATTGTTAATCTGGTTAGGGAACTCACTTCTTCCTGTTAGCGATAACCTTAGCTCCGCCGGCCTTAGCCTCATCAGGTAAGATTTCTGGAACAGGGTTTGCACATGCAAATATAATTGCATCTTCGTTCATAGTCTTTACCATGTCTGCATTAAGTAATCCCGGAGCAGAAATTCCGATAAATACATCAGCACCCTTGATAACATCTGAAAGGCTTCCTGACTCATTATCAGGATTTGTAATCTCAGCCATTTTTCCTTAATAGAATTGAGATTTTCACGTCCCTTAACGATAGCACCGCTTCTGTCTGTCATAACAATATTTTTAAATCCTGCTGAAAAGAGAAGCTTAACGATGGCAATACCTGCAGCACCGGATCCTGAAGTTACAATCTTAACATTTTTATCTTTTCCAACAACCTTTAAAGCATTTGTTAAGCCTGCTAATGTGATAATGGCAGTACCGTGCTGATCATCATGGAAAATAGGAATGTCACATCTTTCCTTTAACTTTTCTTCGATTTCAAAGCAACGTGGAGCAGAAATATCTTCAAGGTTAATTCCACCAAATGAACCTGAGATATTTTTACAACTGTCTCAACGAATTCATCTACATCCTTTGTCTTTATGCAGAGAGGAAATGCATCAACTCCACCAAATTCCTTGAAAAGTACACATTTACCTTCCATAACAGGCATACCTGCCTCAGGACCGATATCTCCAAGGCCAAGAACTGCAGTACCGTCTGTAATTACGGCACATAAGTTTCCTCTTCTTGTAAGATTATATGACTCATTAATGTCATCCTTGATTGCGAGACAAGGCTCAGCAACACCAGGTGTGTATGCAAGAGCTAAGTCTGTTTCATTTTCAACCTTAACTCTTGAATTGATTTCTATTTTTCCCTGCTTTTCTCTATGTATTTTTAATGCTTCCTTAGCGTAATCCATGGTAATCCTCCAAATTAAATAACTGCTCATAATCTTAGTACATCCAAACATATAATTCAAATATTAAAAAAGGAGAAAATATGCCATTTTTTCAAATGAACAATTAAAGGCTATTCAACATATGTCAGGGCCTGCTCTTGTGCTGGCAGGACCTGGGAGTGGTAAAACCACGGTTTTAACGAAACGCGCAGCCAATCTTATAGAACATAATGTGAATCCTAAAAATATACTCATTATTACATTTTACAAAAGAATTCCGCAAATGAAATAGAAGGCAGATTTATTGATAAATATTCAAATCAGAATGATGTCTTTGAGATACCGTCATTTTCTACAATTCATTCACTGGCCTGCAGGATAATTGGTAACTCGAAAATAAAATATGAAATCATAGATGAAAGAGAGCAGACAGAAATTCTGAATTATGTTTCAAAGGAAGCCAGAAAGAAAGACCTGGTTACTGTTACAGGAGATAAGTTCAACAAAATGATTCTAAGTGAAATATCTCATTATAATAATGTATTTAATTATGAGATGTTCAACATTGAGAAATGTAAGAAGATATTAAGTAAAAGTTTAATGATCATATCAGCTTAAAATCATCAGATAATACTGATCTCGAAGAAAACGCTAGAAATTTAAAGCTTTCTTTAAAAAATAGTTATTCAAATGAAACAACAGATTCATCCTGTTATATAAATGTATCAGATGCCAGCATTATCGATATAATTTTAATAAACTACAAACCTGCCATCCTTACTTCATCCCAGTTTAACTTTATTTATAATATGTACACCAAAATCCTAAACCAAAGAAGACTTATTACATATGATGATATGGTGAAGTCCGCCATTAACATTTTGCAGAGTGACCATAGTGTACTAAGTAAGTTCAGGAAGGCGGCACATTTTACTCTCATGGATGAATTTCAGGATACTGACCTAAGCCAACTCTATCTGATCATGTTACTTCTTGGAAATGACAGGAATCTGTTTGCAGTGGGTGATGAGGATCAGAGTATTTATTCATTCAGGGGAGCAAATCCTGATATTATGCTTAAGTTTAAAGACATTTTCCGGGTGCATCCATATATCGTCTGGAAAATAATTACAGGTGTGCAGGTGAAATAGTAAATCTGTCATCTTCTCTAATCAGGAATAATGTTAACAGATATAAAAAAAAATTTATTGCAGTTCGTGAAGATAATGGAGATGTCAGTCTTATCAAGGCTGAGGATGAGAACAGTGAAGCGGTGGTCGTGTTTCAGTTTATTAAAGAGCTGATAAATGAAAATCATTCAGAAAACATAAATGAAAAATGACAATCAAAGAAAAAAGCAAAAATAAAAACATCACTACTGACACATCCGTATGTATCCTTGCCAGAACAAATCAGAGCTTAAAGCGCATTGCCAATCTGCTTATGGCTGAAAATATTGATTTCTATTTAAAGGATAGAATCGACAACATTTTCGAAAAGGATTTATTTAAAATTCTTATTATGTTTTTTAAAGGCTTCAGTAGATTTTTTACGACAGTGATTCATTTTATATAATTCTGTACATTGCAGATATTGGGATACGACCTAACTCGATTAATGGCAAGTCAGATGTATATTCCAACATGATTAGATATGCAGCGGGAGATGAATTATTAATAAAGAAGATAAATGAATTCAGGGAGCAGATGGAGTTTATAGGGAGGTTGCCTGCAGCAGCGGCTATTATATTTGTAGAAAATCAGTTTAAGGTAAGCCGGTACATTTGCAACAGGGATGAATATAAAAAAATATTAAGCCTGAGGATTTAAAGGAAGATATTTCTTTTTCTAAGTAAATTATCATCTGGATTTTCTACGGTTAAGGATTTCATGAAGTATATATATCCGAATACGGCGAACATATGAAATCTTCATATGAAAAATCTGTTCAGGCAGTTAATAACAATCATGTAAATATAACAATTTCAACAATTCATTCTTCCAAAGGCTTAGAATATGACTCCGTCTGGATAATGGGAGCAAATGAGGGAAGCATGCCATCCAGAAAGGCACTGACTCCGGGTGCAATAGAGGAGGAGAGAAGACTGCTTTATGTTGCAATAACAAGGGCTAAAAAACACATTGTATATAAGCTTTCATAACAGAGAACGTGGTAAGATTTGTAAATCATCCCGTTTTTTACAGGATATTAATATTCATATAAAAAATTAACTTGAAACTGTGTTAAATAAAGATTATATTATAACTAATATAATTTTATTAATTAAGTAGAGTGTTTAGATTATAAATCCATAAATTAGACTTTTTTAATTAGAATCTTATAATCCTTATCAATCGAACATAATTTGGAGGCTATGTATGGATCGTATAGATAAAAAACTTGTAACACTTTTTGCAGGACAATGCACGACTACCGCTAAAAAAAAACCTAGCAGAGAAGGTTTTCCTATCATCACCTGCGGTATCGGCAAGAATCGAAAGACTTGAAGAAGAAGGCATTATTCTTAAATACGAAGCAAAGGTAGATTACAAAAAGTTAGGATATAACATTACAGCATTTATTAATGTAGAGGTAGCGCCTGTAAGAAAGCAGGATTTCTACGAATTCATTAATAAGTGCCCATCAGTTATTGAATGTAACTGTGTAACAGGTGTATATTCAATGCTTCTAAAGGTGGTGTTCAAGAGTACTGAGGATCTTGACATATTTATCGGTCAGCTCCAGCAGTTTGGAAGAACATCTACACAGATTGTATTTTCTACTTTAGTTGAACCACGTGGAATAGCTGTTAATACTAACGACACAGTTAATCCTGGTAACAAGAAAGAAGAATAATAGATATTATATATTTAGATACTATATATAGATTATTGTATAGTCCGGTAACCGCATTATATGTTGACAAATGTATGTTTATTTAGTTAAACTATTGCCAATATGTGCCGTTCGCCGGACTTATTTTTTATTGAGCGAAATTTTATAGGAGGTAATTGATATGTTTGATCATAGACAGTATAGCAGAGGCTATTTTATGCCACCAGTTGAATGTAACGACTGGGTTAAAAAGAGTATATAGACAAGGCTCCAATGTGGTGTTCTGTTGACCTAAGAGATGGTAATCAGGCCCTTATTGAACCTATGAGCTTGGAAGAAAAGTTGGAGTTCTTCAATATGCTTCTTAAGATTGGTTTCAAACATATTGAAGTAGGGTTTCCAGCTGCCTCCGAGACAGAATACGAATTCTTACGTACATTAATTGAGAAGAATATGATTCCTGACGATGTAACAATACAGGTACTTACACAGGCCAGAGAACATATTATTAAGAAGACATTTGAAGCTATTTCAGGTGCTAAGAATGCTGTTGTTCACGTATACAACTCTGTATCAAAGAACCAGAGAGAGCAGGTATTCAAGAAGTCTAAGGAAGACATCAAGAAGATTGCAATTGAAGGTGCACACATGCTCAAGGAGCTTGCAGCTAACGAAAAGGGCAACATCATGTTTGAGTACAGCCCTGAGAGCTTTACAGGTACAGAGCCTGAATACGCACTTGAAGTTAGTAATGCTGTTATCGACATATGGGCAGCCAACACCTGATAAGAAGTGCATCCTTAACTTACCTGCAACAGTAGAAGAATCTCTTCCACATGTATATGCACAGCAGGTTGAGTATATGCATAAGAACATCCATAACAGAGATGGTGTACTTATTTCATTACATCCACATAACGACAGAGGTACTGGTGTAGCATGTGCAGAGCTTGGTTTTTTTTTGCAGGCGCTGACAGAATCGAAGGTACTTTATTCGGTAATGGCGAGAGAACAGGTAATACAGATATTATTACTGTTGCAATGAATATGTATTCTCACGGTGTTGATCCTGAGCTTGATTTCTCAGACATTACAACAATCGCTAAGAACTATGAGAGACTTACAAGAATGACAGTAAGCCCAAGACAGCCATACTGCGGACAGCTTGTATTCGCTGCATTCTCAGGTTCTCATCAGGATGCTATTTCAAAGGGCTTACATTACAGAGCAGAGAAGCAGCCTGATAAGTGGTCAGTTCCTTACTTACCAATCAATCCTGAAGACGTTGGCAGAACATACGATTCTGACGTTATCAGAATTAACAGCCAATCTGGTAAGGGTGGTGTTGCATACATTCTTGAGCAGAATTACGGACTTGATATTCCTAAGGCTATGCGTGAAGACTTAGGATATGCAGTTAAGAATGTGTCTGACGTTGAGCATAAGGAACTTACACATCAGGAAGTTAAGGATATCTTCGATAAGAGATATATTAAATTCAACGAAGCATTTGCAATTAACGGTGTTCATTTCATCCAGGAAGATGATAAGACAATCACAGCAAGTGTAACAATTGTTGAAAATGGTAATAAGATAACTGAAGTTGATAGAGGTAACGGACGTCTCAACGCTGTATGTAAGGTAATTAATGATCATTTAGGACTTAATTGCGATGTTACTACATACGAAGAGCACGCTATGACAATCGGATCTGATTCTACAGCTATCGCATATGTTGGAATTACTGATGAAAACGGTAAGACATATTTCGGAGCTGGAGTTGATCCTGATATCATGAGAGCATCTATCGACGCATTAGAGTCTGCATTTAACAGAGCGATAGTAGATAGCAAAAATTGAAACGCCTGATAGCAAGTGATATCGACGGTACACTGCTTAAAGACGGCCAGCAGACATTAGACGACATTTTTTTCGATTTAATAAGCACCCTGCACGCTCAGGGTGTCTTATTTGTTGCAGCAAGTGGCAGACAGCTTGCAAGTCTGAAAATGTTGTTCGAGCCGGTAGCCGACGATATTGTATTTATTGCTGAAAATGGTGCATATGTATCATATAAGGACGAAATAATCTACGAAAGCAGTATGAATAAGTCACTTGTTCACGGCATTGTTAAGTATATTATGTCAAATGACAGATATGAGCCGATTATTTCAACCAAAGATACTGTATATCTGACACAGAACTTTTATGATAATTTCAGAAAAGGCAATGAAAAAAAATACTGTACACAACTACAGTAACAGATGATTTCTTTTGGAATTACAGAGGATGTATTAAAAATTACAGCCGCTTGTTTCGACGGATTTACAAGAGAAGAAAAAGCTTGAAATGGACAACACATGGAGAAAGTATGTTAATACAACCATGTCCAGCAGTATATTTTTCGATTTTATGAATCAGGGCGTAAGCAAGGGTGTTGCGCTTGAGTCTATTATTAAGCTCTTTGGATTAACTTCCTATGATGCAATAGCATTTGGCGATAATTTTAATGATATTTCCATGTTTAAGGTGGTAGATAATTCATTTGTAATGGAAACAGCAGATGATCAGGTTAAGGAAAATGCCAAGTTTGTTGTTTCTGATGTGCCTGAAACTATCAGAAAGATCTACAATTTATAATAAATATGAAAAAAAGAATTATTAAAAGCAAGAAAAATAAATCATTTATCATATTGGGAATAGTTACGGTTGCGATCATCGTATATGGTATATTTTTTAATGGTCATTTCGTATATTTCACAACAGGTGTGCCAAAAAGCGGTAATGTTATGCGCGCTGAAAATGAAAATATTTCAGAAATGGCAGCCAATATATTCCTTTCAGATGAGAAGTCACTTTACGAACAGGTGGCAGATGATGAAGTTTTTACAAAGAGTATCGGTAATGTAAGCATTGATGATTATCTGAAGTCAAATGTTGAAAGTAGATTATCAAGAATTGCAACTCTTAATCTCTATGCCCAGAAGCATGGTATCAGTCTTTCACATGTAAAGAATAATGAGATTGCAATTGCTGCCAATGCATATTACCAGGCTCTTACTGATGAGCAGAAGAAAGCCATAGGTGCTGATGTATCAAAGCTTGAGGATTTATTCAGACAGTATGCCATTGCAGATGAGGTTGCTGACATTTTATATTCCAAGAGCGATTATGAAGTAAGTGCTGATGAAGCGCGAGTTATTTCAGTTCAGTACATCACAGCTGATTCAAAAGAGAAGATTGAAGAGGCGAGCAGTAAGCTTTCATCAGGCAAAAAAAAACTTTTCTGATGTTGCATTAGAGTATAACGGTAATTCCGATTATACGGTTGAGATGAAACGAGGACAATTTGATAAGGCATTTGAAGATGCGGCTTATGCACTTTCTTCAGGTCAGACAAGCGGAATTGTTGAATCACAGGGCAGATTTTACATCATCAAATGTTCATCTGATAATGAACAGGCTAAAACAGATGCCAACTTAGTTTTACTTAGAGAACAGCGCAAAAATGAATACTTTGAAAGTCAGTTTGCAAAGTTTGAAAACAACATTTTCGTTGAAGTAAATAACGGTATCTGGAAGAAAAAGTCAGTTCAGGGTGCAACTTCACTTCCTGTGAGATTTGAAAGCTTTTATGAACAGTATTTGAAATAAATTTAAAAAAGCGAAATAGCAAAAGTATATTTGTTATTTTGCTTTTTTTTTATTAATAAATAGATTTATTATAAAAATTTCATTTTACCTGTCACATTTAAATAACGTGTTATGTAAATAACTTATTATTTGAATAATTTATTATTTAAATATACGTAAAATGAACTAACGCAAGAGGAACCAGGGGAGAGTATATGTCAGAAAATAATTATAGTGCCGAGCAGATTTCCATATTGGAAGGTCTTGAAGCTGTTCGTAAAAGACCCGGAATGTATATCGGAAGTACCGGTATCAGAGGTCTTAATCATTTAATATATGAAATCGTGGATAATGCCGTAGATGAGCATCTTGAAGGCTTTTGTTCAGAAATAAATGTTACTTTGGAATCTGACGGTTCAGTAACTGTTGAGGACAACGGACGTGGTGTGCCTATCGAAATTCATCCAACTGCAAAGATTCCGGCTGTTGAAGTTGTATTTACAATGCTTCACGCGGGCGGTAAGTTTGAGAATTCAGGCTATAAAATATCAGGTGGTCTACACGGTGTAGGTGCCGCTGTAGTTAATGCCCTTTCAAAGTGGCTTGTTGTTACTGTTAAGAGACGGTATCGTATATCAGCAGAAAGGTTCGAAAGAGGTGTTACAAAGACTCCACTTACTCAGATTGGTAAATGTTTAAAGAAGGAGACAGGTACAACTGTTTCATTTTTACCTGATGATGAGATATTTGAAAAAACAATATTCAAAGAAGATGCTGTTAAATCACGTCTTCATGAGACTGCATACTTAAATCCTGAATTAACAATTATCTTTAGCGATAAGAGATCAGGAAAGGATGAAACAATTACATTCCACGAGCCAAAGGGTATCGAGAGCTATGTTGCCGACATTAACAAGAATAAAGAGGCAGTTTCATCAATTATTCATTTTAAGGATACTTATGAAGGTATCGAAGTTGAGGTTGCGTTCCAGTATGTAAATGTATTCGAAGAAAATATCTTCGGATTCTGTAACAACATTTACACACAGGAAGGTGGAACTCACATTACAGGCTTTAAGCAGAAGTTCACTACAATAATCAACCAGTATGCAAGAGAGCTTGGTATTTTAAAGGAAAAAGATACTAACTTTACGGGTCTCGATGTTCGTAACGGAATGACTGCAGTAGTTGCAATCAAACATCCAGCTCCAAGATTTGAAGGTCAGACTAAGACTAAGCTTGATAACCCTGATGCGGGTGTTGCTGTTTCAAATATTGTTGGTGATGAGGTTACTCTTTACTTTGATAAGCACCAGGAAGAGTTAAAGTCAGTTATCGACTGTGCCGTTGCATCTGCAAAGATCAGAAAAGCGGAAGAAAAGGCAAAGAATAATGTTTTAAAAGAAAACAAAGTATTCATTTGACAGTAACGGAAAGCTTGCAAACTGTGAAAGCAAAAAAATCCTGAAGAGTGCGAAGTATTTATCGTAGAGGGTGACTCTGCGGGCGGATCTGCAAAAACTGCACGTAACAGAGCTACTCAGGCAATTCTTCCTATCAGAGGTAAGATTTTAAATGTTGAGAAGGCATCTATTGATAAAGTTCTTGCAAACGCAGAAATTCAGTCCATGATTTTAACATTTGGCTGTGGTTTCTCAGAAGGTTATGGCAATGACTTTGATATCAGTAAGCTCCGCTACAATAAGATTATTCTTATGACTGATGCGGACGTTGACGGTGCTCATATCGATACACTTCTTTTAACATTCTTCTACAGATTTATGCCAGAGCTTATTACAAACGGTCACATTTACATTGCGACACCTCCTCTTTACAAGGTTATCCAGAAGAACGGTAAGGGCGAGTATCTCTATGACGATAAGGCTCTTGATGATTATAGAAAGAAGCACCATGGTAAATCATTTACTCTTCAGAGATATAAAGGTCTTGGTGAAATGGATGCCGAACAATTATGGGATACAACTCTTAATCCTGAGACAAGAATTCTTAAGCAGGTTGAAATAGAGGATATCCGTCTTGCAAATGAGGTAACTGAAATGCTTATGGGTAGTGATGTACCTCCAAGACGAAACTTTATCCGAGAACATGCTAATGAAGCGGAAATTGATGCATAAACACATATAGGAGAAGAGAACTATGTCTGAAAAAAATTATTAAAACCGAATATTCTGATGTAATGCAGAAATCATACATAGATTATTCTATGAGTGTTATTACTGCCAGAGCACTTCCTGATATAAGAGACGGTCTTAAGCCTGTTCAGAGACGAGTGCTCTATGCAATGGATCAGCTTGGATTAAATTATGACAAGCCTCACAGAAAGTCAGCACGTATTGTCGGAGATACAATGGGTAAATATCACCCACACGGTGACAGCTCAATCTATGAGACTCTTGTAGTGCTTAGCCAGGACTTTAAAAGGGAATGGCACTTGTAGACGGTCACGGTAACTTCGGTTCCATCGAAGGTGACGGCGCTGCCGCAATGCGATATACAGAAGCCAAGCTTAAGAAGTTTACAAAGGATGTATTTTTATCTGATCTTGATAAAAACGTAATTGATTTCATTCCTAACTTCGACGGAACTGAAACTGAGCCTGAAGTTTTACCTGTAAGAGTACCTAACATTTCTTGTAAATGGTGCAGACGGTATTGCTGTAGGTATGGCAACAAATATTCCTACACACAACCTTTCAGAAGTAATTGATGCAATCATTTACTATTTTGACAATACGATTTTGAAAAATGGTACAGCCGAGCTTTCTGACATTTTAAATATCCTTCCTGGTCCTGATTTTCCAACAGGTGGTATTGTAATAAACAAGTCTGATTTATATGAGATTTACAATACCGGAATGGGAAAGATTAAGCTCCGTGGTAAGATTCAGTTTGAACAGGGTAAGGGAAGAGAAAAGGACAGACTTATCATCACTGAAATCCCTTATACAATGATTGGAAATAATATCACTAAGTTCATGTCTGACGTTGCAGATCTTATTGACAGTAAGCAGGCAAGTGAAATTACTGATATTTCAAATGAATCTTCCAAGGATGGAATCAGAATCGTTCTTGAGCTTAAGAAGAATGCTGATATTGACTATCTTACTAACCTTCTTTACAAGAAGACAAAAAGCTTGAGGATACATTTGGCGTAAATATGCTCGCCACTGTAAATGGAAGACCTGAAACACTTTCATTACTTGAGATATTTAAGCATTTTACTGATTTCCAGATTGATATTAATAAGAGAAAATATACAACTCTTCTTGAAAAAAGAGCTTATCAATAAGGAAATCAAGGAAGGTCTTATTAAGGCTGTAGACTGTATTGATTTAATTATTGAGATTCTCCGTGGCTCAAAAGAAGCTTTGAGGACGCCAAGCAGTGCTTAATCAACGGTGTAGTTGACAATATTACTTTCAAGACAAAGAAGTCCATGGAAGCTGCCAAAACTCTTTTATTTACAGAGAAGCAGGCTGAAGCAATCCTTTCAATGAGATTATACAGACTTATCGGATTAGAGCTTGAACAGCTCCATAAAGAATACGATAAGTGCTTAAAAAGATATTGCCACATATGAGAAGATTCTCTCAGGTACAAAAAAGAGATAATTAATGTTATCAAAAAAAGACCTTGAGAAAATCAAAAAAAGAATACGGATATGAGAGAAGAACACTTATTACTGATGCTAAGGAAGCAGTAGTTCCTGAAAAGAGAAATCCCCACAGTCCGCATGCATTTCCTTATGGACAGACTGGGATATGTAAGAATGATAGACGGTGCAATTTACGATAAAAATGCAGATACTGTCATTTCTGAAAATAAATTTATCTATGAATGTCTTAACACTGATACATTAGTGATATTTACAGATAAGGGAAATGCTCACAGAGTTGCAGTAAATGACATTCCATTTACTAAGTTAAAGGAAAAGGGTGTTCCAATCGATAACATTTCCAGACTGGTAACTGCAGAAGAAGATGTAGTCTACATCACGACTGCAAGAGAGCTGGAAGCAGATCCAAACGGACTTTTATTATTTATTACAGCAAATGGTCTTGGTAAAAGGTAGAGAAAACCGAATTTATTGTTACAAAGAAATTAACAGCTGCAACAAAGTTAAATGCCGAAGATAAGCTTGTAAGCATTATTGATATAAGTAACGGCAACGGAGCAGAAGCCGGAACAGCCACTGCTGAAAAACAAGGCCACATCTGATACACAGCTTACAATTGATATAGCCATTTCCGGCAACAAAGCCGCTGCAGGCTCTAACGCTACGAATCCTACAGATGCAAGAGTTGTAACACTTAAGGGAAGTAACAAAAAGAGAATCAACTTCAATCTCTCAGAAATCCCTGTTAACAAAAAAGGGTGCAGCCGGCGTAATCTGCGTTAAATTAACAGCAGGCAATACAGTAGTAGAAGCAGAAGTAAAAAGAACCCGATGCAAGATTAAAAATCGTAAAACGCGGCGGAAATTTAACATAAGGATTGTTATAGTCCGTACGAATTAAATCATTTAAAGCTATCTTACTGACCTAATTTTAAAGGCTAATCCTGAAAAACTGTAAAAAGTAACAACTGTAAAAAGAAGTGCCATACCAGAACATTTTTAGTCTGGTATGGCACTTACTTTTTACATATAATATTTTATCGTAATTTCTAATTCACCTTAAAATTACTTAGCAAGATACTTCTCGTACTCTGCTATAGCTTCCTTCATTCTTGCAGGTCCCGGAGCACCCTTTGTAAGTCTTGCATCAACACATGTTTCAAGACTGATTGCATCGTATATATCCTCATCAAAGATTTCAGAGAAGTTCTTGAACTCTTCAAGAGTAAGATCTAAAAAGTGAGATATTACGGTCAAGGCAGAAGAGAACCATTTCACCGATAACTCTGTGAGCATCTCTGAATGGCATTCCGTGCTTTACAAGGTAATCAGCAGCATCAGTAGCATTTGTGAATCCCTTCATGGCACTGTCTTCCATTCTTTCGTTGTTGAACTTCATTGTTGCAATCATACCTGTAAATAAGATAATTGAGTTATTTACTGTATCCATAGCATCAAATGATAATTCCTTATCTTCCTGCATATCCTTGTTGTATGCAAGTGGAAGACCCCTTCATAACTGTAAGTAATGATGTTAAAAGCTCCATAAACTCGACCAGTCTTACCACGAACAAGCTCTGCAATATCAGGGTTCTTCTTCTGAGGCATGATAGAACTACCTGTTGAATATGCATCATCGATTTCTGTAAATCCATATTCATTTGAGTTCCAGATACAGATTTCCTCAGATAATCTGCTAAGGTGCATCATAATGATTGAAAGATCTGATAAGTACTCGATTAAGTAATCTCTGTCAGAAACTGAATCTAAGCTGTTTCTTTGTAGGACCTTCAAAGCCTAAAAGTTTAGCTGTCTGATCTCTGTCAAGTGGGTATGTTGTACCTGCAAGAGCGCCTGCTCCAAGAGGGCAGTAGTTCATTCTCTTGTAGTTGTCTTCAAGTCTGCTTCTGTCTCTTACGAACATTTCTTGAAGTATGCACCGAGATGATGTGCAAGTGTAATAGGCTGAGCCTTCTGTAAATGTGTAAATCCAGGCATGAATGTATCAATATTTTCCTTCATAACCTTTAAGATTGCCTCTAAGAGCTCCTTAAGAAGGATATTAGTATGCTCGATCATTGAACGTGTATATAATCTCATGTCGAGAGCAACCTGGTCATTTCTTGAACGTCCTGTATGAAGTTTCTTACCTACATCGCCGATTCTTGTAATAAGAGTAGCCTCTACAAATGTATGGATATCTTCATATTCATCATCAATAACAAGCTTACCTGCTTCAATGTCAGCTAAGATATTCTTAAGCTCTGAAACGATAAGTTCTGAATCTTCCTTAGGAATAATGTTGCAGTCGCCAAGCATAGTAGCATGTGCAATACTTCCTTCGATATCCTGCTTGTACAATCTCTTATCAAAACCGATAGAAGCGTTAAAATCATTTACAAGCTTGTCTGTTTCTTTTGTAAATCTTCCACCCCAAAGTTTCATATATGTCCTCCAAAATTTAATAGTGTTCGTACATATAATAAAGCCATAAGTTCTATATTCTTATGGCTTTATACAATCATCTTATAATAACATATCGAACAGATATATTCACTTTTTATTTTTATATTTAACAATCATTATTGCTGCAAGCAGTGCAACACTTGATAAAGTAACAATAAGACCCACATTAAAGCCTGTAGGTTTATATTCCATGAAGATATGGTGAGTTCCGTCAGATACGTCTGCACCTGTAAGTGCACCCATTACCTGATATGTTTCAGTCTTAACTCCGTCAACATAGAGAGTCCAGCCCGGGTCATAAGCAAATGTAAATAAAACACTTCCGCCTGAGACATTTATATCACCTTCAATAGAGGTATCAGTGTAATTTGAAAGTGATATTGAATTGTTATTTAACTTGCTTATTCCCTCTGAAAGCTTATTGTAATCCATTACAAATATTTCAGCAGTCATTTCCAGTTCAGCATCAATATTTATGGATTCTCCTTCTTTAAGATATCCTAAGTCAACAATGTGATTGTGCTTATTCAATCCTGAAAAATGTCCTTTGTAAATGTATCATTTTCTTTTGTAAGATTTAAATCTTCAGGAGCATTTCCTGTTACTGTCATATAGTAATGGCCTGTCTGCCCGGCAGTAACTGTCTTTGTTTTCTCATATTTTATTGTATCCACACTTGTATATAAATCATCAATTCCTGTGAGCTTTTTAAATATATCATTCTGATAATCTAAAAAGAACCTGCAATGGTTGTCTTTGATACAAAAACTTCCTTCGCAAATATCTCAGGAATTGAATATGCTATTGGCAGTGCATCTTTTAATTTATATATGGTATAGCTTTCATTTTCCTCATATTTAGTCATGAATGGATCTTCATAATCGGAATATTTACTATATAAAAATACTGAACGCCAAAGAGAGCATACACAAGCTGAGTTGCTCCAAGGCCGTTATATGAATTCATTGAGGATTTCATACCAAGATTTTTTTATAAAAGCTCTGAAAGGCCCTTAGGAGATGAGGATGAAAATGTACTCATTGAATGATATGCATACCAGTCCCCGTCATTATTTGTTCTTGGTTCCTGCTGTTCAAGTCTGAAGAATCCGTTGTTTTCATCAGCAGAAATACGGGAAAGTGTATTTGCCATTTTCTCATCATTTTTAATATATGCGCTGTATGAAAGAGTGGAAAGCCCTGTAATCCCCATATTTAGAGCGCATTCAACAATCATTGCTCCTGACAATATAAATGTAAACCAGGCATTCATGGATACTTTTTTTCTTTCTTCCTACACCGGAATAAGGGTTTTCTGCTTTTTATACAGAATGTATTTATCCCAGATTAAGATACAGTAATAAATCCATATGAGAATTATTGTTCCGATTACGGCCCAGCTGCTGTAAATGTAGTTATTATCATCTACAAGAGTAGTATTTCCCGCATACATAAAATACACATAGGCAAGAAATGCATTTGATATGGATGCACTGATGATAATATGAATCATGCTTATGCCTTTTCGGTATTTAACTGTCATATACATAACAGTAATCATAAAGAAAATGTACATAAATGACTGTCTTGCAGGGAAGTGAATTTGGAAAATGTAACCCGTGCCAGATGTAGTCGGAATATTTGTCATAAAACTGAGTAAGAATATGGCAAGCAGACTTCCATATACAATCTTAGTTTTAAGCTTTATTTCCTTATTCATTACAAACAGTGGAAGCAGTACAAATATAAATGCTCCGCAGTATATATTCGGATAGTGCTTTGTCCACATATATGTATCAAGATTTGCTATGTGTCTTGAAAACATAAGTCCGAAGTCAAAGTAGAAGGTCCACGCACCCGGAAATGAGCTGTCAGATGAGGCCGACAGTTTAAATGCATTATATTCAGGTATCAGCAATATACACGATATTCCTAAAGCAATCAGTCCGTATATTATAAACTTAGCCGTCCTTGAAAAATAAAAACGTAATTTATTTTCCCTTGGATCTGCAAGTATAAGCAGCACAACAAAGTAAATCACAAGTGTAAACAATAAGAATTATTGCAATGTAGTAATTAAAAAGTATGCTTAAAGCCGATGTTATGCAGAACATAACAGGCTTATTTTTATTTACAAGTCTTTCAAGGCCAAGAATAATAAGCGGCGCAATTGCTATACAATCAAGCCACATAACATTCCATTTGTAGGCAGCCAGATATCCTGATAATGCATAAAAGATTGCCAGCACAGTCGTAAATGAGCTCTTTGTATTGAAATGCTTAGACAGGTAAATGGTCATTGTAAGTGAAGCAATGGCACATTTAAAAACAATCAGCCAGTCCAACACAACAGGAATCATGTCATGCGAGAAAAGTGCAATTATCCAATTGGTAGGACTTGATAAATAATAGGCATATGCTGCCATGAAGTTACTACCCAGGCCATTGTTCCATGTGTAAAACAGGCTTTCCCCATTTCGAATTTTGTACCACAGTTCAGAATAAAATGGTGTGTACTGATGATACATGTCAGATGGCATATACAATCTGTTACCAAATGGCGCAATGCCCTTAATAATAAACAGGACAATAAATATAAGAACGGGAATGGTAAATGCCAGGATATAACGTATATTTCCCGATAAAAAGAAATTCATTTGTGTCCTTTGTAAATATATTCTTGAAAAAAGAGCCTGAATTTACTCTTTTTTTCTTTATATCTGTATTCGTACCTGAGTTAGTCATAATAATCTCCATTTATGTTTATCGCTTAAGTTTAGCATATAATGACATCCCTTAAATCTAAACATAAACTTAATTAATATTAAAAGTTGGTTTATATTCTCATATACCTGTAGGAAATATTGTACAATTACAAGTACATGTTTGGTGAAATGACTGATGTTTCACAGATACATTTTTTATATTTTTCCTTGTAAAGAGCCTGTTTCTTAGCTATTATTAAAATAATATGCGATAGGAAATCCTTAATTTAAAATTAAGGAGCATAACTTGAAAAAGAATGTTTTTTAAAAGATATAAAAAAATGCAAAAAACATAATTATTTTTTTCAATTGTTTTTATTTGTGGAATTATATCTCTGATATATTTTCAAAGTAATAAAAAAGGATTCTTCCGATGATTTTGCTGTGGCAGAAGTCACAGACACAGATAAAGACAATATAAAGGAAAATGACAATATTACCGATACATCCGCTGAGGAAAAAGTTATCGTATATGTCTGCGGCAGAGTACGTTCTCCCGGAGTATATGAGCTTAAGTACGGAGACAGGATAATTGATGCCGTTAATATGGCGGGAGGAACTCTGGAAGATGCGGATTTAACAAGCATAAATATGGCAGAGCTTGTTGAAGACTCATCAAAAAAATAGAGATTTACCAGGTGGAAGCAGAGATTGCTGACAATGGTGACAATACTACCGGGGAACAGGTAAATCTTCAGGTTCTTCTACCGACAGTTCAGGTAAGGTCAATATTAATAAGGCAGATCAGACGGAACTTATGACTCTTCCGGGCATTGGAGAGTCCAGGGCCGGTTCTATTATTGCTTATCGCAAGGAACATGGTAATTTTAAAACAATAGAGGATATTATGAATGTATCCGGAATAAAGGAATCAGCATTTTCCAAAATAAAGGATTTAATTAAGGTTTAAGTTGTAATAGAGGTGGGTTATGGCTACAAAGGTTTTAGCTGTTGATGATGAAAAAAAATTATTATCAAGGGACTAAAGTTTAGTCTTGAAAGAGACGGATTTGAGGTTATATGTGCATATGATGCAGATGAAGCTCTTGCACTTGCCGAGAGTGAAAATCCGGACATCATTTTACTTGATGTTATGCTTCCGGGACTTAGCGGTTATGAAGTATGTGAAAGAATAAGAGAATATTCTGACGTGCCTATCATTATGCTTTCTGCCAAGGGCGAAGATATGGATAAGATTATGGGACTTGAATATGGTGCAGATGACTATATTACAAAGCCTTATAACATTCTCGAAGTAAAAGCACGTATAAAGGCAGTTCTTCGTTAGAAGAACTTCTAACAGCAAGGAGGAAGAAGCTTCTAACGAAATCGTTTACGGACTTCTCCGTCTTAATTTAGACAGCAGAACTCTTTACATTGACGGAAGAGATGCAGATCTTACAGTTATCGAGTTTAATCTTCTTGAGGCAATGGCAAAACATCCTAACAAGGTATTCTCAAGACAGGATTTACTTAAGATTGTCAGAGGTGAAGTTGATAAGGCCGATGCAAGATCTATTGATGTTCATATCAGAAGATTACGTGAAAAGATTGAAGAAAATCCAAGTAGTCCAAAATATGTACATACAAAATGGGGAGTAGGTTATTATTTCCATGCCTAATAAATCATTTTCCAACAAAGGTAAAAAAAAAGCTTTTTCCGAAAAAGCAACAAACGTATTTAACAGTATTTTCTTTAAAACCGCTGCTATGTTTGTCGCTTTTTTTGCATAATACCTATTAATATCTTTAATTACTTTAACGGATATTACTATCGTTCGGTAATCAATTAACTCGGAAATCACCGACAACATGCTTAGAAGTAATGTTATCTCTGACCGAATCAGTAAGGTTGGTTCATATTCTGAGGCCGAATCACTTGGAATTGTAAGCACAATGTCTGATTATGCGAAGTTAAATGATGTTCGACTCCGTATTATTGACGACAACTTTACTGTTATTATGGATTCCTATTCCTTAGATAAGGGTAAAAAACCATTTCCAAGTCTATTATTTATCAGGCATTTGACACCGGAGAAGTAGCCAATATTTATAATAAAAATATCCGAAGTGTAGAAAGTGCTTCACCTATTTTTTGACAGTGATAAGAATATTATAGGCGTAGCGCTTATCAGTTCGGATATTTCGGGTATAGATGAAATGTTCATCTATGAAAAGGAACGATTCAGATTATATCTGTATCACTTTCATTTATTCTGATTCTTATTATTCTTCTCTTCTTATATATCGAAAGAAGAAAATATATGCAGCTTAATAAGTCAATCAGCTCAATAGCAGACGGTAATACAGAAATAAGACTTCCGGAAAAGGCAGGATCATTTGAATATAAAGCAACCGCTGCATCATTTAACAGGATTCTTGATAATTCTGCAGAAGTTGATAAGGCTCTTAATGCCTTCGTTTCAAATGCTTCTCATGAGTTAAAAGACACCGATGACATCCATGAAGCTTATTGCTGACTCTCTTCTTCAGGAGGAAGATGTTCCGGCTGAAATCTATAGAGATTTCTTTTAAAGGATATTGCTTCTGAAATCGACAGAGAGAAGGAAATCATCGATGACCTTCTTATGCTTACAAGAATGGATAATTCCGTTTCCACATTAAATATCTCACTTGTAAATATAAATACGCTTGTTGAGCGAATGCTTAAAAAGCTTACTCCTCTTGCAGATGAGAAGAATATTGAGATTGTTTATGAGAGTATGAGAGATATTGAAGCGGAAGTAGACGATATTAAGCTTACACAAGTTGTTACAAACCTGGTTGAAAAATGCCATTAAATACAATGTTCCCGGTGGAAAAGGTTATTGTTACTTTAAATGCGGATATTGACTCATTCTTCTTAAGAATTCAGGATACTGGAATCGGTATTCCGGAAGAACATCAGAAAACATTTTCCAGCGTTTCTACAGAGTAGATAAGGCGAGATCAAGAGAGACAGGTGGTACTGGACTTGGATTGTCTATTGTTGATTCCATTATTTCCAGCCACGGTGGTCAGATTAAGGTTGTAAGTAAGCCTGTAGCGGATGGTGAGAAGTTCGGTGAAACAGTGTTCACTATTAAAATTCCGTTAAAACACAAAAAGTAATTATTATGATGAAAATATTTAATAAAGATTTTTTTAAAGAAACATGCAATAAAGGTGTGTGGTATTGCAGCGACAGTATCAGCTCTTACACTTAGTGCATGCTCACCTGGTCCCACAGATAGCAGTACGGGAGATTATTATATCTACTATACTGATGGACAGGGATACAAATTAACAACTAAAGTTATACCATACTGAAAAGCACGATATCGTTGCTCTTGCCAATGAACTTATGTCAGAAATGAATTACAGCAAGGCAACAAATGAAGCAATGCCAATAAAGCCTTCAGATGTTGAGATTGAGCAGGTGATTTATAACAATGACAACAGAGAATTACAGATTACATTTTTCTGATGAATATCTGAGTATGAATAATATAACCGAAGCCTTATACAGAACGGCAATGGTCAGAACTCTTTCTCAGATTCAGAATGTATCTTACATCTCATTTTATGTTGGAGATAAGCCTGTTACATTATCAAGTGGTGTTGTATTAAATAACATGACAAGCTCACAGTATGTTACAACTGACAGTGATAAAATGTATGAGTACAGCATGATAACAACTACATTATATTTTGCTGATAAAAAATCCAACAAGCTGGTACGTTACAGTGACGATATAGCTTATACCAAGGAAAAATCCATGGAAGAGCTTATCGTTAATAAGTTAATCGAAGGTATTGTACTGATAATAGTGAACTGCGAAATACGATACCTTCAAATGCAAAGCTTCTCGGTATATCAAAAACGGAGATGTGTGCTTTGTAGCCATTGAAAATCTCTTTGGTAACGAGCTCAAAACACCTGAAGACTTAACCATTTACTCAATAGTAAACTCACTTTGTGAGCTTGAAGATACAAATAAGGTTCGTTTCGTAATTGTAGGAAATGAACCTGTTAACAATATTAACTATGTGGACTTTACATATAATGCAGACATAGTTAAATAAACTGACATTAGCTAAATTAATTTTAGGAGCAATATAATTGAAACGACCTCTTATTCTCGTTGCAATTATAGCGGTAATAATAACTGCCGTACGCTGTATGTTTTTTACAGATGCTTCGGCAGCTTTTTAAATTTATAGAACATAATAATAGTTTAAACGTATTAACTTATGGGGAAATCTATAAGAAAACAGACTACGAAGCCATTACTTCCGTGTATCTTAAAAACTGCAAGATTACATATGACGGCGTGGATTACTCCTCCGGTAATATTTCGGCCACTTTAAAAAGGACATGGCAGCGGATTTACGCATAGGAGACATAATACAGGGTGAATCTGTTGTTTCCATTCCTGAAGGAAGCCGTAATGATGGCGGATTCGATGAGAAAATGTATCTGTTCTCAAATGGAATCGAATTAAAATCCAAGATTACATCTATCAAAAATATTAATAAATCTGATATTCCAATCTATATTTTTTTCTGATTATATCAATCAATTATTATCACAATCATATTCCAATATATCTCCGGACCATTCAGACATTTTAAATACAATCATATTGGGAAATAAAGCAGAGTTAAATAAAGACACCAAACAGATATATCGCAATGCCGGCATGTCACATTTGCTCTCAATAAGCGGACTTCATGTTTCACTTATCGGCATGATGATATTTAACATGTTTAAAAAAGTTAAATGTAAATATCATTTTAAATACCATTCTTTTCTCTTTTTATTTATTTTTTACATATATAGTTATAAGTGGAAGCAGTATATCAGCTGTCCGATCTGCAGTTATGTTCTCCATTTTCCTTTTTATCAGTCCTATTGGGGCGTAAATACTGCATAATATCCGCACTCAGTCTGCAGATTATTATTTCCCTGACTATTTCACCTTATCTTTTTATTTAATCAGAGCTTTTTATTGAGTTATACCGCTATAATTGCAATATTTGTTGGCAACAAACTGACAAAACGATTTATTAATAACATTTCAAATGATTACTTTTTGAGCAAAAAACTTTCTAAAAGGCCTGTTTATATCGATATTTGTAACCATATGGCTTTTTGCCGTTTCAGATATTTTTTCTTCTATCAGATATCTCTGTACAGTATCTTTGTAAATATAATCGCCATCCCTCTTGCAGGTGTCTTAATCCCCATAACATTAATTGCAGGCATTCTTGGCTGTATATATGAACCATTAGGAATATTTTTCGTAGGAACTTCAGATATGATCCTGAATATCTATGATATCATCTGCAATTTCTTCCTGTCTTTGCCATTTTCCGTAGTAATTGTAGGGGCATATTGATATGATGATAATGATATTTATGTATGTAATTATCTTTATTTCATCGTTGTATTTTTATGCACATGTACAGCTGAAGTTTAAAAGTACTATGTACGCCGACTGAAAGCTGTAACCAAACAGACTGTCAGTGCAGCGGAATACAGGGAATTTTTTAAATGAATATATCATTATAAAGAACAACAAAATACTTATTCCTGCGGCATTGCTTATTGCTCTTTTTACCCTCTATTGAATATGGTCTTATTTATCAGTATAAAACAAGAGTAAGCATGCTGGACATAGGGCAGGGGTGACAACGCCATTATCACTACAGAATCCGGGAAACATATTATGTTCGACTGTGGAAGCTCAAGTTATAAAAATGTATATAGCAGTATAACTGAGAAATATCTGCTGTATAACAGAATAGATACGCTGGATGCTATATTTGTAAGTCATTCTGATATGGATCACGTAAATGGCGTTATAGAAATGCTTGAGGGTATGTATAACCATAAGACATTTATTAAGGTGAAAAGCCTGATTATGCCTGATATTCCGGATAGCTGTAAGGATGAAAACTATAATCAGTTAGTGGAACTGACACATAAGAATAATATAAAAAATAACATATGTTTCAAAGGGAAATACATTTAACGGAGCTAACTATAAAATAGATGTGTTGTGGCCTTTGGAGAACAGTAATAAAAGCATATGCAGCGGATAGAAATATTGATGATGCCAATTATCTGAGTACTGTATGCAATGTAAAATTAAAGAGTGGCAGTGATGTTTTATCCATTATGATGACGGAGATGCTACTATTGAAACAGAAAAATAACATCATAAAATATTCGAAAGTACAGATGTGCTTAAAGTCGGCCATCACGGTTCCAAATATTCATCCGGAGAGAAGTATCTAAAGAAGATTCATCCAATGTATTCCATTATTTCCTGTTCCATTAATAACAGATACAATCATCCGAATCCTGAAACAATAGAGAGGCTTAAAGCAGTTAATTCTGATATATATTTCACCATGAATGGCGGACAGATTGATGTATATAAGGATGACGGCAGGGTAGAGGTAGTGGATCATATACCAAATTAACATAAATGCTCAAAGGGATAAGATTGATTTGCAATTGTCATGACTAAAAAGCTTTTATTCGATTATTTTTGCATTAAACACAAAATATAGTATATAATTATTCATACTAATGGGAGATAAAGATATATAAATTTATTGTGGGGAACGTGTATGAATAATAACTTTAATAAAGAGATATATACCAAAATAAATGAATTATTTTATCATGACAAAAAGAGACTTGCCCATGTATTAGGAGTAGCAGATCTTACATTTGCACTTGCTGCACGATACAATGTAAATCTTGATGATGCATACGTTGCCGGATTGCTTCATGATTGTGCCAAGGAATTACTCATGGGAGGAATTAATTTCCATTTCTGAATCAAATAATATTCCAATTACAGAAAGCGAATACAGAAGTCCGTATCTTCTTCACGCAAAGGTTGGAGCATTATTTGCAAAGGAAAAATACAATGTTGATAACGAAGACATTTGCGAAGCAATTGAGTGTCATACAACAGGCAAAGTCGGTATGAACAGATTATCTGAAATATTATTTATTGCAGACTATCTGGAACCAAACAGAAAACATTCTGAATTGCTTGATGAGTTAAGATATATGGCATTTGAAGATCTTGAAATGACAATGTATATCATACTCAGAGAATCATTGCATCATTTAAAAAGTAAACATTTACCTATAGATCCAATGACAGAGGATACATTTGCATATTATGATAAGATAATAAAAAACAGAGAACAGAGAGTAGAATAAGGAGAATATAATGGCAGACAGAGATACAACAATGATGGAAAACCTTAAGGTTATCGTTAAGGCTATGGAAAGAGATAAGAAGGCATATAACATTGAAATTCTTGATATTAAGGATATAAGTCCGATTGCGGATTATTTTGTAATATGTTCAGCTTCAAATTTAAGACAGACAAGAACAATTGCAGACGAAGTTGATGAAAAGATGGCTGAGCATAACGTAAAGGCTGTTAAGGTTGATGATGAGGATTTATTTGGCAATCCTTTAAGAGAAGGATATGACACAGGAAAATGGATCCTTCTTGATTTCAACGGCATTGTTGTTCATATATTCTCAGAAGACGAGAGAGACTATTATAATCTTGATAAAATCTGGTCTGATGCAAAGACTCTTGATCTTAAAGCATTGCAGGAAATGTAATTTCTTCTATGTTAGTGTGTTGGTTAACATATAGGATTTATGATTAGCTGTTAAACACATTAATTAATATTAATATAGAGGAAACTAAATCAAATACTTATAAATAGAAGTAAAATAAAAGCCATATATCACATGTATTTAACATGTAGTATATGGCTTTCTTCTATAATATATGTGATTACATATCAGATATAGTTTTATATATCTATATTTATAGTTTTATATATCTATATTAATGGATATCAAATTAATCCATATCATTATTAATACATATTAATCTATATTAGTGGATATCAAATCTGAATAATCCAACAACTTTTCCAAGTATAGAACAGTTATCTACAATAATAGGCTCCATATCCTTATTCTCAGGCTGAAGTCTTACATGATCCTTCTCTTTGTAGAATCTTTTTTAACTGTTGCAGAATCATCTACTAATGCAACAACAATATCACCATTATTTGCAACATTTGTCTGTTCAACGATAATTTTATCTCCATTAAGGATTCCAATATCAATCATACTGTCACCCTTAACCTTAAGAATAAATGTCTGTCTGTTTGATAAATATTCTGTAGGTATTGGGAAATATCCTGTTGTATTCTCAACAGCAAGCATAGGTGATCCTGCAGCAACTTCACCTAATTCAGGTATATAAATGCCATTTCTTTTCTTACTTCGTTGAAATCATCATCTACAATCTCAATACTTCTTGATTTTGCCTTATCTCTCTTTATATATCCGTTTTTCTCCAGCTTCTCCAGGTGAGAGTGCACTGATGATGTTGAACGAAGATTAACAGCAGAACAAATATCTCTAACAGATGGTGGAAAACCCTTCTGAACAATCTGTTCTTTAATATAGTCTAAAATCTGTTGCTGTTTTTCAGTAATATCTCCATATTCTGACATAAGTTATATTCCTCCGTAGTTCGACTCTCTAATATATAATACGCAAATGTTCGAATATAAAAGTATATTCAACATTTAATAATCCCAGTATTTAACTAACTTTTTTAAACAATTTTATCCATAATAACATGAATTTCATGTGCAATACAACTGTTTGTAGAAAAAATGTTCAGAAAAAATGTTCTTTTATTTATTGACAAAAACTTTGT
>VOFJ01000251.1_pt1 | contig 44947 bp, 57 predicted proteins | sample 5384081 | NCBI WGS metagenome assembly VOFJ01 (sample SAMN12384729, study PRJNA508395) | human gut metagenome | isolation source: healthy gut I | host: Homo sapiens
GACAGTACAGAGTGTATACACCATCGCCAAAGGCTTCGGCAAAAAATCTCCCCTGTCGGCAGAACAGGAACTGGAGCTGCGAACGGAAGAATTTATGCAACGCAGATACGAATTCCGTTACAATACAATGACGACAGTAACGGAATATCGGGAACGGAATACGTTTTGTTTCTACTTCCGTCCCCTGAGTAGCCGTGTTCGAAACAGTATCGCCATGAACGCAAGGCTGGAAGGACTCAGCCTTTGGGACAGGGATGTGGTCCGTTATCTGGACTCCGACCGGATTCCGATTTTCAATCCGATCGAAGATTTTCTCTTCGGACTGGATGTACGTTGGGACGGGCACGACCGGATTCGCGAAATAGCAGCCCGGGTTCCCTGCAACAACCGACATTGGGCGGACTTGTTCTATCGCTGGTTTCTGAATATGGTGGCACATTGGCGGCAGACAGACCGGAAATATGCGAACTGCACTGTACCATTGCTTGTTGGTCCGCAGGCTTACCGGAAGTCTACTTTTGCCGGAGTTTACTTCCTCCCGAATTACAGGCATATTACACGGACCGCATTGATTTCAGTAACAAACGGGATGCCGAGATATCCCTCAATCGGTTCGCACTGATCAATATGGACGAATTTGACCAGAACAGAGTGAATCAACAGGCTTTTTTTTGAAACATATTCTTCAGAAACCGATTGTCAATGTCCGCCGTCCACACGGTACGGCTACGCAAGAGATGCGTCGTTACGCCTCCTTCATTGGGACGAGCAATCACAAAGACCTGCTGACGGACACTTCCGGTAGCCGCCGTTATATTGTTGTCGATGTGACCGGACCGATCGATTGTTCCCCAATTGATTACGAACAGCTCTATGCACAAGCGATGCATGATCTATACAAGGGGGAACGGTATTGGTTTGATCCGGAAGATGAGAAGGTGATGAATGAAAGTAACCAGGAGTTCCAGGTGATGCCAATTGCAGAACAATTATTCCATGAGTATTTCCGGGCAGCCACAGAAGGAGAAGAATGCGAACAATTCCTTGCCATCGAAATTCTGGAGCAGGTGCAACATGATAGCAAGATTCGCGTATCCGATTGCAATATTATTCAGTTCGGAAGAATATTACACAAAAGAATCGGGTGCCTTCTGTGCATACCAAACGAGGTAATGTGTATCGGGTGGTACGGATTAAAGCAAAAAAAAGAGAATAAATATATGTGTGTGCAGACGGTGACAGGTGATAGATCAGTGACAGATGGTCTGCGACCTATCACCAGCATACATTACTGATGAATAAAGAGTTTCAGGAGGCGGTGACAGGTTGAAAGAGAAAATCAAGTTTTATCAGTTTCCTTCACTTTCTTCCGCCAATAATATTCAGAATAATGTTCATAGCCCCCTTTCCCACGAAAGAAGTACCTACCACGACAACTTTGGGGCAAAGACTTCAGAGCCTCTTTCACAGCTGCACGCTTTGCTTTTCTTTTAGCTTTGATTCCATTTAATGAATTCATTCCATCAATCAGATAGTTACGTGTCACATAACCGATACGCAAGGTCATCAACGAATTCACGATACCATCGCATATCGAACCGATGACTACACCCGGAATTTTCACATTAGACAGAATACTCAAAAAGCCGGTATCTCCCGAAACAGTATCACCAATGTCATCCAAATCTACATCGGCTCCGTCAACAGAAGCATCGGAAATGTCAATATCGGACGCTGCATCCGAAGATTGATCTGCTAATGAACCGAAAGGGGCAACCGAACCCATATCTTTAAAGACTTCGGATGCAACGAATGTCATTAATGAAGTAACCAGGATATTGACATACTGCCGGAACAACTGCTGCCTCGTAGGCCGGAAGCCGGAAGCCATAATCACATCCTCTATCATTTTATAATTCATATAAAGCACGGATACCGTATCCAGCTTTCCATTCTGCGAAATAGCCGTAATCATAAAGACAGATTTTGCCCATTCTATAATACGACGATTGATACCGATGATACGAACCGAATACATATCCTCTATATGCGGACCTGAAGTTTCTTTCAGTTCTCCCCCTTCAATGCGCAATTTCAACTCTTCGCTTATGATTTGCACCAGTTCTTCCTTACTCGTTGCATAGCGTTCCAAATCTTCACGCAATCTCTGCTGATGCAGTTTTTCTCAACTCGGGACAGGACTTATCTTTAGGTATATAATTGCAGTTATCCGCCAGTTTATGTCCAAACGCAACAAGTTGTGCAGTATTCCACTCCCCATCAATAGACAAAGCCGGAATCTGCGGAGCACGATGTACCCGAACGACCGGACGTATAACGACAACATAAAAAATACAACCAGAATCAAGGCGTAAAAAGCATACTCTGCCCACGCGACATGCGACAAGGAAGCTATTTTCTCACCTATAATAATGACGTTACCCAACAATAATATCACAAAAGAGCCCAAAAACAGGAGTGTGATAATTAATAAATTTCGTTTCATTGGCTTATTCTTATCTTATTGAATCCTTAAAACTCTGAACTTGTGCATTTATTGACCGAAGCAACGCATCCTTCCTGTCAAATTCTTCTTTATCGGGCACCAGTGCACTCAGATACGTTGTTTTTTGCTGCTCCAAAAAATCAATGATACTTTGTTTGCGTACAGGTACATACTGATCGTAAAGGTCATTAGCCGCCTTATATATACTCTTCCCGACAGTCAGCTGAAGATATCCTTTGATCGTTTTCCCGGTATGCGTACGATCGATTCCGGTGATACATTCCATCGCTTTTCTCAGAAAACTCTGAATTTCCATTGTCGAATAAGTCCCAAACGGATTGGGTATTCCGATATGCGGAACAGTCGGATTACTAATATTCTTCACATCAAAAGCTCCCTGCAAATCAAAATCGACCACCGGAAAATCCGTCACTTGCGGCACTGAGTCAAAAGGTGCACAACCTTTCTGCTTCAGAAAAGTATTCATCTTCTCTATAAAAGCCGCATCATCTTTCAAGTTAGAGAGTTTCCGCAAATACTGCCGGGCCAGACTATGTTCATGGGAATCAAGGAATTTACTTTTTATCGCCGCTGACGAATCAGTCATAAACTTTGTAACAAGGCTGCGTGTCGCATCTTTCCCCTTCGCTCCACCGGCAAATGCGGAATTGCATCCGGAATCATAATACTCCCTAACGATTTCAGTAAACTCTTTCAAATCATCATCCATATAGACTTGCACCATTTTTCTAAAATCGCTCCCATCGTAACTAAGTTCACTCGCCTGACGGAGTAACTCGTCAAACGAAGTTGCTGCAGCCTGATATTCTATATCGATTGTTTCCTGTTGAGCAATTGATTCTCCAACTAAATTATCCAGTTTTTCCCACTGATTCAGCGTTCTTCCGATTACGCTTCTCAGACGTATATCAGTACTATTGGAGATCACCTTGCCATACAAATCCTTCTCAAATCTCTGAAATTTCGCAGCTTCTTCCTGAAGATCCTCCATTCCCTCATAGCTGGCAGCATCCGCCACTTTTCCCAAGTTCAAACTATATATATTCTCCTTCAACTGGAAGTTACGTCTGCCCATTTCATTCTCGGCAAATTCTACCTGTGCCTTAATTACAGCCTGCTTCTCCTCTTCCGAATGCCAGTAAGCCGCTTCAAACACATTATGTAGAAGACAAACCGGAACTTTCGGATTATTCTCCTGCAGCAACTTCAGAAAACGATTGGAAACCTTCGATATAGCAGAATTTGAACTTTGCACAAATATCACGAAATCTGCCCTTTGAGAGATCGTTTCATAAATAGGATTATCCAAATTCGCATACCCGCCATCCAGTCGGGCATATCCACCAGAAATATATTATCTTTCAAAAGCTCCCCACCGGAAGTTGTTATGGATGTCACCAGCGTATGATCTGTATTTATCACGCTTTCTTCCAAAGCTAACGAAACACACTCCTCCAGATTAGCATCATTCAATTCTTTCTTTTCAATGCTTATCTCGGAAATGTTTTCCAGTTTTTTTCAAATCCGCGCAGGCTATCAATGACCGAATCAAACTGTTCTACCTTTCTAGCTTTATCAGCAACAGAAAAAATACGGGTAATGGATTCCTCCTGTCCTTTTGAAATAATGGACGGACGCACCGTACACTCCAAGAAATGAGTAGGGCTGACGTGAGCATGTGCTATGAGATTTACTAAAGTAGATTTTCCCGATTTCACGGGTCCAACCACTAATATAAGAAAAGATCCTCCGTCAAACTCAGAAACACGATTGTTTAGTTTCTGAGTTGATTTTACAAACAGCCTCCAAATCTTTTATTCCCCTTACTGACTCCAGAGTTGACATCAATTCCTTAGATCTGTTCTTCAGTATATTCAAGAATATCTTAAGCTCCGACGAAGACATTGTTTCCACTCTTTTCTTCTATAAATTTGTATTTACCCATAAACGAGATTTAAATAATGGTACAACCGACTATTCACATGTCATTATAATAATGATGATAAAGTTAGCAGTTTGTCGGGAAATAAAAAATGTATAGAGCACACAAAGATTGCATAATAATTGAAAGTTCGTCAAAGTTTTATGGATTCAAGTTCAATTTATCAACAAAAAGTTTCTTCATATCCGCAAAAAACAAGATGTTAAAAACCGAAAAAGCATGCAGTCTTTTCGGTTTCTATTCATCATATTAAAATAAGGCATCTATACCTTGTTTACATTAATATTTAAAAAAATTGACGTTTATGATTATAAACTTTAAACTATTTGTTATATTTGCACCAAATATACGAATAAGATTGGACTTTTCCAATCATTGTAACGACATATAAAATAGCTCAATCGCCTTCTGAATCACCACCTCGGAAATTAAAACGAGCTATAAATGAACCAATACATATTGGGTGAGTTGAAACCTTATAGGCGTAGACTTCCCCATAATGTATTGTGGCTTGTGGTGAGCCAAGAAGGCGTATGGGTGATAGTCTGCGCTTTCTTGTATACTTGCAATGCGTGGTTATCGCTGAGATAGACGGAGATTTATTTCTAGTATTAACCATAAATGAAACAAGTTTTATGAAAAAGTTTTTAAGTATTACGCTGTTACTTACAGCGATGTTTTTAACGTTCTCTGCGTGTTCAAGCGATGATGAAGATGAAGTGAAGCTCCCTGACATTGTAGGCATTTGGTTTGAAGCGACAGAAACTCCCGGAGATTATGTATCCATGTCTACAGAAGTTACTTGGATTTTTTTAGACCGGATATGTCGGCAACCCAAAGATTTGTATTCAAAATCAACAATGTTACCACAAGAGAATCAAAAGCAGATTTTACCTATCTACGAAAAGGCAACAACATTACTCTTACAAATGATGGAACTACTTTAGCGTATGAAGTAATAGTGCAAGGAGATATTATGACTTTGGGAAATTCCAAAGATGGATATTTCAGATTAACGAGAAAATAACAGATATGCTACTTCCTATCTGTATCATAATAGGTCTTTTGATGATGTGCATCAAGGAACTAAAGTAATTGATCGTAAGGGTGTCTTGTCGGACACCCTTTTATTATTTCAATCCTCTTCAAATCCCAGTATCTTATCTATGCCTTTGTCAAATTCATCGTTTGGTAGTTCTTCTTTTGATTTATCAGGCAACATTTTTATCTGCTCTTGTTCCGCTTTAGGTAACTGCAATATCATTTTCTGAACATATGGTAATGCAGTTTTATCTTTTTGAAAAAAAAATAATTCTGTGCTCTTTGAAGTAACCATACATCATTGAAATGTGCTCTAAAATCAGCAAGGTATTCATTAGGATATAGCTTTACGCCGGGGATATTTCTTCCATCTCCATATTCATGGGTGTATGTTGGAAAATCTTTAGGTTCCACTCCCTTTTCTTTTTCTAAGCCAATTACAGAATATTTTAGCTTCTGATATATCAGGGACAAGATTATCAGGTAATGTATAGCCCAACTGTTCAAGAGGTGCAATAAGACTGTATACGATTTCATTGAAAACAGAGAAATATTTATCTTTAGGTATTTTCCTTCATTAAGCAAGTATCTTTGCAAATGATATGGCATTGTAGGTTGTGGTTTTATACCACCATTCATCCATTCAGCAATCCAAATACTTACATCTGCGGCAATATTTGCATCTGCCCATTGTGCTAAATTACCTGCAACAAAAGGATGAACCCATGTGCCTTGTAATTCTATATTCCCCCCTTAACTGTCTGAATTAGAGTCGAAGCGGGAATCCTCGTCTTCGACTCTAATGCTCGAATAAAGGCTTTAGTATTCTCCAATCTTAAATAATCATACATCCTTTTTTTTTTTTTTTGCAGCTTTACATAAAGCTGTGGCATTAATATATCCATCCAACAACCTTTGTTGGATAATATTGCTATCTATTTGCCTATCAATAAAGGCAAATGTCATTTGAAAGTTTGGTTCTTTATCAGCCATATACTAACTCTTTATACGTTAATCTAAATTCTAAGTTCTCTAAAAAGTCGGTCAAACTTTTCTCGGTTTGTAAATTCACGATTGTTTGCTCTATATACAAATTCATCAATGTATTTCTGCATATGTCTTCTTGACCAATAGTGATATACACCGATAACACCTCGTTTAACCACTGACCAAAAGTTTTCTATATGATTAGTAGTGAATGTCCCTTTTCCATAGAATCCTTTTTCTTATGGTTTACGTTATGATGATTGTATAACGTATTAGCCTTCTTTCCGTAATTCCATTCATCAGTATAAAGGTTACTTCCTTCCTTAACGTACCGGAGAATCAATGGAGAAAGACTTTTTAACCTTAGTATTAGGAACAACTTTCGCTATAATTCTTCCGCCTTGTTGTATCAGACCGAATACAGGCGTTTTATCTTTGTAAGACCTGCCTTGACATTTAGGAACTTTCTTATTTCGATGTCTATTCTTATTCTTTCCTCCGATAAAAAGTCTCGTCAATCTCTACAGTTCCATTCAATTTACCACCTCCACCCTCATCTTCGCTTCCAACGTCATTATCTATTCCTAATGCTTTTCGTATCCGGTGCATCATAAACCATGCTGTCTTTTGCGATACTTTTATATTCTCTCTAACTGAACGGAAGAAATTCCTTTTTTGTAGGATAAAATCGTCCATATTGCCTCAAACCAACTAATCAAAGGAATCCGTGTTCCTTGAAAAATCGTTTTTGTCTTAACATCGAAGTATTTTCCTGTGTTTTTACAACGATATTTATTATCTTTGCATTTGTAGACTTTGGAAGTTTTGTCGAATGGCGAAACTACGTTTCCATGCCACCGTCTTTCTTCCAAGTAATCTATGCAGGATTGCTCCGTTGAGAAAGCTGCCCGCAAATCTGACAGGGATTCAAATCTACTATTAAACATAAGACCTCCGTTTCATATATACAAATATAGTCGTTATTTACATAAAATCCAAATATTATTTGGAAAACTTTCTCTTTTTGGTGTAATTAAGGTATAGTTGCCTAAAATAATACACGCACATGGATATAAAAAGAACTTGTAGATTTATGTAAAAAAGGGAATGAGCAGGCATTAAGTCTACTTTATAAAACCTATTCGAAAAAGATGATGAGAATATGCCTTCATTATATACCTGATAAACAAATCGCACAAGATCTCCTACACGACGGATTCATTGTCATTTTCACTTCGATTAAGACATTACGTACTCCCCGAAAAACTGGAAAGCTGGATGGGAATAATTATGAAGAATATTTCATTAAGGTATCTCAACCAAAAGAGTACAAACTCTGCAATTCCCTTATCTGATATCCCTGAAAACGAGGAGCCTATTGACAATTCGCTATCATCTGATTCTATTCCTTATGATAAAATAACAGAAATGGTAGAGAAATTGCCAGAAGGATACAGCAAAAATCTTCAAGTTAGCTGTATTGGAGGGATTATCTCACAAGGAAATAGGTAAACTGTTGAATATAGCTCCCCCACTCCTCCTCTTCTCAATTATTCAGGGCAAAAAGTCTTACTTAAAAAAAGATGATTTCTGATTACAAAGGCTGATTCTTATACTAGTGATTTTATTTTTTTTCCCAACGATACACGACTATCTATACTGGAAAAGAAAAAGAGACTAAAGATAATCATTGGTCTAACAATGTCATTCGGAAAGTGAAATTAGATAAGAAAGAAGAAAATGAGAGCATTACCTCTTCCGGACATATCTCTCACTACAAAGAAGAACCCCCTTTTAATACTACTTTAGCAAACCTCCCCCGATTAGCATTAGACACAAGTGCAACAGGATTATCTACCACTTCTGAAATAAAAGACTCAGTAGAGAAACAGCCTGTTGCCAAACCATCTTTTACATGGGAGCATGCAGAGAAAATTATTACATTCTCATATTCAAGCCAAGAATTCACTTCACTCCCCAAAAAGAAAATAGGGAAATGGAAAATGATGTTGGCAGGGTCAGTCGGACCACAACTGGCACAAAACCTATACAAGTTGATGACAACACCACACTCTGACGGTTTGGAAAGCGGTCTCCCCCAGCAAGTCAATACTTGGGAAGAATATTATGACTATTTAAACACCCGCAATCAGGAAGGAACCTTAGGAGACTCGCTTACGCTAATGACAATTGCCAAGAACAACAGTGGAAGAATTATAGAACATCAACACCATAATAGCCCCATCACTATCGGACTAGCATTGAACAAAAAGTTGAATAACCACTGGAGTATAGAAACCGGATTACAATATATTTATTTAAAATCAGAGTTCACCACAGGGAAAGGAATATCGGATTCAGAAAACCCAGAAGCTCCATTACATAGGTATTCCTCTCCGTATTTCCTACCGTTTTGGGAATTATAAACAATTCTCATTTTACTCAACAGCCGGTTTACAAATGGAAATCCCGATAAAAGGAACTCTGCATACTTCTCATGTCACAGATAGTGTCCCCATTAATTTGGGTTACCAGTCATTAGATGTACCTTTGCAATGGTCAATCAATGCGAGTACAGTGTACAATACCACTTTACACCTCACACCAGCATCTATATAGAGCCAACCATTAATTACTATATTCCCGATGGAAGTTCATTGCGCACAATCCGAAAAGAACATCCGGTTACGTTCTCTGTTCCTGTAGGCATTCGTTTCTCTTGGTAAAAAAATTCATTCTCCATGCAGTCTTCCGGCTGATAGTTTATCATAACTATAGAACAGTTAGAAACAATAGACAAATCAGATGCAGAAACGACATACAAACCGTGAACGTTATTTTTGAGGAACAAGCTCAGACTACGAGAAATTATTATATTCCTTATATTAAAGAATATACTGGAAATCTGCCAAACAAAGTATTGGAAGTAGGGTGTGGCGAAGGAGGGAATCTGCTTCCCTTTGCCGAGCTAGGTTGTGATGTCATTGGAATTGATATTGCCGCATCCCGAATTGAACAGGCACAAAACTTCTTCATCACTAAAAGGCAAAAAGGAACTTTCATCGCTTCTGATATCTTCTTATTAAAAGATCTACAGAAACATTTCCCGCTTATTCTCATACATGATGTAATAGAACATATCGACAACAAGGAGCAATTTCTGCGCAACTTAAAAAATATCTATCGCCTAACGGAATGATCTTCATTGCTTTTCCTGCCTGGCAAATGCCATTCGGCGGACATCAGCAGATTGCAAGAAGTAAGATTATCTCTCATATGCCATTTATACATTTACTACCTCGTATGTTGTATAAATGGATATTGGAATTATTCAGCGAACAAGAAAGCACAGTCAAAGAGTTATTAACTATCAAATACACCCGATGTACAATAGAAATGTTTCGAAGAGTAGTAAAACAGACTGATTATCAAATCGTCAATGAACAGTTATACTTTATTAACCCACACTACAAAATTAAATTTGGACTAACCCCTCACAAATTAAACAAAACAATAGCATGTATACCTTTCATTAGAAATGTATTCAGTACAAGTTGTTTCTATTTAATAAGACCAACATAGCATTTTATTTCATTATTTACATTAATATTCAGGAAGTTATCAACAGGCTAACTATAAAAGACAAACAGCATCATCAATCATACAAAGCACACATAAAAGTCATATTTTGTTCTTTATTGAACAGTATTTTTCCAAAACTATAAAAGGGCTGCGTTAAATTTGCATCTGAAAAAGTACGTTAACATTTTAAATTCTAAAAAGCATGCATTTATCTAACACATTGCCCCATAATAATCGTATAGAAATAGCTGATGTGCTACGTGGGTTCGCTGTAATGGGAATTACACTTATCCATTTTATCGAACGGTTTAGCCTCAATAGCTTTCCGGAAGAGACCTGTAACTTTCTGATATTTACGGATAGGGTAATTTGGGATAGTGTATTTTTCACCTTTTCCGGTAAGGCATACTGCATCTTTGCATTGCTTTTTGGATTTAGTTTTTTTTATTCAAGACAATTCACAAAAACTTAAAGGGAAAGATTTTCGTGGGCGGTTTGCCTGGCGGTTAGTATTACTTCTTTTTATAGCTTGTATTAATTCGGCTTTATTTCCGGGTGAAATATTGGTACTCTACGCCTTGCTTGGTTATGTACTGATCGCAGTCTGCCGACTCTCTACCCGAACAGTCACGATCATAGCAGTCATTCTTCTACTTCAACCTATTGAATTGGGACAAATAATTTATGCACTCATCAACCCTGACTATATTATTAATGCTGATCTTGATGCTCCATACTGGGAGTTAGTCAATACAGCTCAGAAAGAAGGTTCTTTCCTCGAAATGTGCAAAACTGCCATATGGACGGGTAATGTTGCCAACATGGGTTGGATGCTATTACACGGAAGAGTTACTCAAACCGCCGGTCTGTTTATGGTAGGTATGATAATTGGGCGTAGCAACGCGTTTCTCTATTCAGAAAAGAATATAAAAATCTGGATTAAAGTATTCATCATAGCCGTTACCGCCTTTTTTCCCCATTTATGGTTTGATAAATATACTCCCCGACTTTATAAGTCGCGAAGCACTACTTGTACCTTCTGTCCTTCTATGCAAGTCACTGTCAAATATTGCATTTACAGGAATCATGTTTGCAGGTATCATACTGGTTTATTACCTGACAACCCTTAAGAATGTTCTTCATAAATTTGCACCTTATGGACGCATGAGCTTGACCAACTACCTGTCACAATCTTTAATCGGAGGGTTCTTGTTTTACAACTGGGGATTAGGACTTTATCTGCATACAGGCATTACAGCGTGTATCCTTATTGGTGTAAGCGTATTCTTTTTTACAATACTTTTTTGTAACTGGTGGCTTCGTTCACATCGCCAGGGTCCATTAGAATGGCTATGGAAGAAAGCAACCTGGATAAAGGTAGGCAAGGGATAAATGATGCTGAGAGATAAGAAAAGGTGCAATTCACTTTTACGATGAATTGCACCTTTTTAGTATTTTTGCTGCAAATAACACAGTCTATAGAAAATATCGAAAACCTTCTGGTAGTGCACATTAGAAAGAAATACCCTATAACAAAAAAGCTAAGTAATTGATTGCTCAATTCTTAGCTTTTCGTGGTACCCTTAACCGTTCTGTTCTCGAACCAATTCCTACATGATTTGGATTTAATTTGGGAACTACGGGAACTGATACCATTATAAAAGCCAACCTTTTATATTTGGATTACATCATTTCAAATTAACTATTTCTCAACCACAAAGATAAAATATTTAATGATACAAAGCAAGTATGGTAAATAACATATTAGTTTGTAAGTGAATTAAGGTTTATCTCTTATGTGATTAATAGACAAGACATAGCACCGTAACTCGGCTCTTTAAAATACCTTATTTTAGCAGGTATGGTTAATAAGAACAAACGACTCTGTATCTAAATTTTTCTGGTCCAGATATTTTTTCTGTGAAATCAACCTACTATTCTTTACATTCTTATTTCATTTTACTATTTATCTAGTATAAAATCAATTAATATGGATAGTATAGGAAAAAGAATGTATCGTAATCTTGGAGACGATACCAAAGCGAAAATTAGTCAATCATTAAGAGGTAGAAGCAAGTCAGCTTCGCATATCCAAGCAATATCACAAGGCATGACTAATTACTGGAAGACTATACCAGTCAAAACAGATGATAACCCAAGTGATAAAACAGAAAAAAGAGGGGCAATAATCCCCTCTCTTTTCATAACCCTTTGATATACTTCATTATCAAAGGGGGAAATTGTAGCCTACAGAGTACATTTCCCACAAGAATAAAAAGAATAACTTTAATTTTTTAATGAAATCGCAATATGAAAAGAAACGATTAATCACTTTTTTTGATAGAATTAAAATCAAATCCAACTATAAATATCTTCTCAACACTAAAGTGAAGTTCAATGAAATGTTTCATTCACGTAGTGGAGAGAAAATAGGTATATTTTATAGCTCAAAAGATGATATAAATATACCTTATAACCTCTATATAGCTGTCAGCTATATAAAACAAACCTTAACTCTTGAATTTTCCAGTAAGATTTTTGAAAGAAAAATATCCAGACTTAATTTCAAGAGATACTATCAAAAAGAATGTCTAACCAATATAAACCAACTACATATTTGTGATATTGATGTAGATAGTATCTTATCCAATGGAGCAATTACATCAGTAGATGTAACTTATGATGCAAACCTTATTCTAAGTGATAATCTTCTGAACATTCTTAATTCACAAGTAACCAACTATAGACGCTTCAAGTGGGCACATTACGATAAAGAGGGCATCACTTTTACTAAAGATGTGAAATCCAAAGACTGTACGGAAACAATCACCTTGTATAATAATAAGGAAAAAGAAATATGTACCAGCCACAATAAAGACTTTTTAAATAGCCTATCACAACCACAATCAGTAATAGACTATTTCAAAGGGAAAACCAGATTTGAAATCACATTAAACACAGTTAAAAAGATAATGAACTATTTGAATTTGACCGATACCAAAATATTCAGTGTATTAAATTCCGATACAAACCCTATCCTTACTCAATTTGACAAGGTTTTCGGTAATTCTACAGCCAATATGCCAAACACAACATTTGATGATTACGAAAATTGGGCAATGAAAATCATTCTCGAAAGGTACAATGGTGACTTAAAACTACTAGAGCAGGATGTTAGAAGTAAATTCAGTTCACGCAGCGGAGCAACAAAACGAATGAAAAAGTTTGAAACGGTTTATCATGCAATGACATCAGCCTCAACTAGCGAAAAACCCTATTGAAAAAGATACGTAATCTGTTACTTTGATGAGGCTTATGTATCAAAACAAAAAGTGTATCAATATAATCTATCAAAAGACCTATTGATACACTTTTTTTGTGTCAGTTTAATCTAAAAGATTATTGTGATTAATTCTTATGATAAAGAACTCTACCTTTTATCGTATATTCACCACCATTTTTTGTAAACTTAAAATCATCATAACGAAGCGTTATACTTTCAGAGGTAACATTATCCACAACGACTTTTCCACCTACTGTAGTATAAGTATAGCTAGAGCCTAAATCTGTATTTTTCACAAATTCTTTAACTTTAGCATTAAGTTCCATTCCGTTGGTTAGCTTATCTACACTAGCAGCATCATTACTTGCAATCGTAAAATAACTTATATCCATAAGACTTTCTGGATTACTAAAGCCAGCCTCAAAACTAATAGACTGACTATAAGAGTTGTACGACACAGATGCAGATTCATCATTAAGATACTCTTTACCATTGATAATAATGGTATTTTCAACTTTTCCATTGTCATTGTCATCGTCACTGGAACAAGACATAAACACACTAGTAGTTAAAAGAACTACAAACAAAATAAATACATTCTTTTTCATCTTATAAGAGTTTATTAATTAAGAATTTATCAGTTATCATATATGATAACCAGTCTGCAAAAGATAAGCCCTTTCCTTTGTTATCACAAATGATAACTATAGAAAAAATGAATGAACAGCAACTTTTTATTAAAATAGGAGATAAAATAAAGGAAATAAGGCTTGAAAAAGGAATAAGCCAACAAGACTTGGCAGCTAAATGCAACTTTGAGAAAGCTAATATGTCACGGATTGAAGCTGGACGCACCACCAATCTAACAATAAAAACGCATATAAAATAAGTCTTGCTTTTTAGGAGTTAGACTAAAAGACCTATTGGATGTAGAATAGCTACTTTACTTTTTAGGCATCGTTATCAAAAAACCTTTTCTTATAGTACACAGAGAGTTCTGTTACGGCTTTTCTTCTTTCAATCCATAATTTCTTAATGTCCCCAATGCGATTACCCAAGTCTTTAGGACTGAATTTCGTATAAATTGCAGAGAGTGAGCCAAAATAGTAATGCTGTCCGTTATATTCAACCTGAACAGCTGTTCTTTTTCTTGTTTATTATCCATATTGTGCATATTTTACTCCACAAAGAAATGATAAATATTTAATATTTACCATATCTCTAGCCTTATTTAACACCAGAAATGATTTATATTAAATATACATCACTATCTTTGCATCATAAACAAGTAACACCATGAAAAAAGTAGTAATCTTTGCACGAGTATCAAGTACCAACGGAACACAAGACTATGAACGTCAAATAAATGATTTGCAGACATTAGCCTCAGCAAACAACTGGACTGTTGAGGCTGTATTTGCAGAAAAGGTATCTGGAGCGAAAAAGAATACTGAACGCATAGAATTAATGAATATGATAAACTATATCAATTCACACAACATACATAAGGTACTAGTAACCGAATTGTCCAGACTTGGACGTGATACCTTTACAAGTTTTGCAAGCTATAGAGATACTCAATCAAAACAAAGTATCAGTATTCATTCAAAATTATAATATTGAAACGCTTACTCCAGAGGGAGAAATCAATCCTATGAGCCAGTTTCTTATTACTATACTTGCCGAAGTAGCACGAATGGAACGCAAGACTATTAGAGAACGTGTTGCGAGCGGTTATCAGAATTTCCGTAACAATGGTGGTAAGGTAGGGCGAAAAGTTGGATATACGAAAAGCGATGAGGTTATGAGGGAAGAGTATGGAGAAGAAATTAGACTCTTGAAAAGAGGGTATTCACTCCGAAATACCTCAAAACTGACGGGAACAAGTATCAACACCTTGCGTAAATTAACCAAATTAACATAATTTACACATCAAAAGTGGTAATTGTATTTATAGGTCGTATATTTGCAATGTTGGTACATCAATTCACTTAAAAAAAATATCTTTTACTTCAAATAATGATATATGGGGCAAGAAGCACATTCATGCCCTAGGCACTTCCTTGTCTTGTGGATTGATTGAATGTGTAAGAATAAGTTGCATCATACATTGCAACACAATAATACCAGTATCTAATGATACCATTGGAACAATGCGCAGCGATACTCAATAAAGGTAAAGAAAAATACGATAATGAGAAAGTAAAAATAATTAGACAGTATCTATACCTATTAGCAGAATTGCAGATAGAGAATGAAAAAATAGCATTAACTAAAAAACAAGAATTATGAATGCAAATGTGATAATATATTGTAGAGTAAGTTCGGATGAACAAACATTAGGAGCCAGCTTAGACATACAAGAAGAACGTTTACGGAAGTATTGTAACCAAATGGGATATAACATCATTGACAATATCCCATACAGAGAGGACGAGAGTGCTAAAACATTTGAGAAACGTCCTGTCATACAAGGAATAATGAGCTACATACGTAAGAACAAAGGTACAAAGTGAATAAGTTGCTATTCTTGCGGTGGGATAGATATTCACGAGACATTATCAGTGCCAGTGAGAACCTAAAAGAATTACTTAAATTGGGAGTTGAACCAAATGCAATCGAAGCACCTTTAGACTTCAATTCAGACACTTGGCCCCTATTATTGGGAGTACACATAGGCTCGGCACAATGCGACAACATCAAGAGGTCAAAAGCCACAATGGACGGTATTCATGGAACATTGGCAAAAGGAAAATGTGCTAATAAAACACCAAGAAGGATATAAGAATGTACGTATTAGCAAACATGAAACCCATGTAGAAATAGATACCAATACAGCACCATTTATACAAGCCATGTTTAAAGAAGTGGCTAAAGATATTGAAACACCTTGCTATATCCGTAGGAAATTTGCAAGAAAAGGATATAATATACCTGAAAGTTCATTTCTTGAAATGCTACGTAACAAATTTTATATCGGTAAAATTCGTGTGCCAGCATACAAAGGAGAACCCGAATATTATGTAAACGGTGAACATGAAGCAATTATAGACGAAGAAACATTCTATAAAGTTCAAGAGACTTTGGACGGTAAAAGAAAGAAAACACCCAAACTATCCAAAGCTATAAACCCCGATTTGTATTTGCGGAAGTTTTTAATCTGTCCCGTATGTGGTTGTGCCCTAACTGGTGCGACAAGTTCGGGCAATGGCGGCAAATACACCTACTACTTTTGTTGTAACAATCAAAAACATATAAGAATGAGAGCAGAGAACGTAAACGAAGAGTTCGCTCGATACACAGCCCAATTAAAGCCCAATAAAACGGTATTGGACTTGTATAACGAAATTCTAAAGGATTTGCAAAACGAACGCAAAGGAGAAAGTAAAAAAGAAGTAGTAGCACTGCAAAATGAACTTTCTACCGTCCAAAAACGTATCAACAGCATTGAAGATAAATATCTGGACGGAGATTTAACCAAAGAAGAATATAACAGAATGTTGGAGAGATACACAAAAGAAGCCTCAACCATACAACAACAAGTTGAAATGCGTGAGAACCCTAACCGTAGTAATATCGAACCAAAACTAAACTACTCTATCAATCTGATAAACAATATAGATAGCTATATAAGAAATGCGTCTGTAGGGGTGAAGATTAAGCTAATAAGTTCGATGTTTCCCGAAAAAATCGAATTTGACGGAAAAACATATCGAACCAATTCTTATAACAAAGTGCTTGATTTAATTTATCAGCAAACCAACGAGTTACGAGGAGTAGAAAAGAAAAACGGGAGAGAGTTTTTCAACTTTCTCCGCTTCAGTACCCAGACCCGGGGTCGAACCGGGATGGAAGTGAATCCACTGGTGTTTGAGACCAGCGCGTCTACCGATTCCGCCATCTGGGCATGCTTGATTTCTCAATTGCGGTGCAAAGATACGACAATATTTTGATTCCACAATAGTTTGAGAAAAAAAGGAGGAGCAAAAAAATAATAAAACATGTCCCAAAGGCTTCTGTATTTAGAGAATAAACCGTACATTAGCAAAAACATTTAAAAATAGAGTCACTATCATGACAAACATGGATAATTATTGCGTGATTATGGGTGGTGGTATCGGTAGCCGCTTCTGGCCGTTTAGCCGCAAAACATTGCCCAAACAATTTCTTGACTTCTTCGGAACCGGTCGTTCACTCCTACAACAGACCTTCGACCGCTTTCAAAAGGTAATCCCAACCGAAAATATTCTTATTGTCACCAATGCAATGTACGCCGATCTGGTGAAGGAACAACTTCCCGAATTGGATGAGAAACAGATTTTATTGGAACCCGCAAGAAGAAATACCGCTCCATGCATCGCATGGGCTGCCTATCACATCCGCGCTTTAAACCCGAATGCGAATATCGTCGTTGCTCCCTCAGATCATCTGATTTTGAAAGAAGAAGAATTCCGTGCCGCAATCATTAAAGGACTGGAATTCGTTTCTCACTCTGAAAAGTTACTGACACTCGGCATCAAGCCCAACCGTCCGGAAACCGGATATGGCTATATACAAATTGACGAACCAACCGGTGATGGCTTCTACAAAGTAAAGACATTCACCGAAAAACCGGAACTGGAATTAGCCAAAGTATTCGTAGAAAGCGGTGAATTCTACTGGAACTCCGGATTATTTATGTGGAACGTCAATACCATTATTAAAGCTGCAGAAATCCTGCTTCCCGAATTAGCATCCAAACTGGCACCGGGAAAAGATATCTATGCTACAGATAAAGAGAAAGCATTCATTGAAGAAAACTTCCCCGCATGTCCCAATGTATCCATCGACTTCGGCATCATGGAAAAAGCGGACAATGTATATGTATCTTTAGGCGATTTTGGCTGGTCTGACCTGGGCACATGGGGATCACTCTACGACTTATCAGAAAGAGACCGGGAAGGCAATGTGACCTTAAAAAGTCATTCTTTGATCTATAATGGAAAAGATAATATGATCGTACTCCCCAAAGGAAAGCTCGCCGTGATCGATGGCTTGGAAGGCTATCTGATAGCCGAATCGGACAATGTCCTGCTAATCTGCCGTAAAGACGAAGAACATTCTATCCGCAAATACGTGAATGATGCCCAGATGCAACTGGGAGACGATTTCATTTAAGAATGAAGAACTAAAAAAAGAAGAATGAAGAATTGCTATGCAGCATACAGCGCAGCTAATTCTTCATTCTTCTTTTTTAATTCTTTATTTAAATAATTTCTATTCCTTGCTCCTTACAAAGCTGCAATCCAAGATCTTTCAGTCTGAATTTCTGAATTTTACCACTGCCTGTCATCGGAAACTCCTTCACAAAAAAGACATATTTCGGTATCTTATAACGGGAAATCTTATTCTTACAGAAGTCACGAACGTCCGACTCATGCATTTCAACTCCTTCCTGCAATATGATAAAAGCACCAACCGCTTCACCATATTTCTTAGAGGGAATCCCTGCTACCTGAACATCCTTTACTCCATCAAGTTTATAAAGGAATTCTTCGATTTCACGTGGATAGATATTTTCACCACCACGAATAATCATATCCTTGATACGCCCCTGTGATCCGGTAATTTCCGTCCTCATCTTTAATGCCTAAGTCGCCCGAATGCAGGAAGTTATCTTTATCAATCACTTCAGCCGTAGCTTCCGGATTCTTATAATACCCTTTCATCGTATTATATCCACGATTGCACATTTCGCCTTGTACGCCTACCGGACATTCTTCGCCGGTTTCAGGATCAATCACTCTGACTTCTGTAAATTCAAAGTCGCGTCCTACCGTATTACAACGTACATCAAACGAATCATCGATGCGGGTAGCGGTCATACCGGGAGCGGCTTCAGTCAGTCCGTATACACTGGTAACCTTCATGTACATCTTTTCTTCTACCTGTTTCATCAGTTCAACCGGACACAACGAACCTGCCATTATACCGGTACGCAGACAAGACATATCAAACAAGTCGAACATCGGATGATGCAACTCGGCAATAAACATCGTAGGCACTCCGTAAAGAGCCGTACAGCGTTCTTTATGAATGGAAGCCAACACGACCAACGGATCAAACCGCTCTACCATCACCTGTGTACACCCATGAGTCAGACAGTTCATCGTAGCCAACACCACTCCAAAACAATGGAATAGCGGCACACAACAACAGAGTTTGTCATCCGCCGTAAACTTCATGTGTTCGCCGGTCAGAAAACCGTTGTTGGCAATATTATAATGTGTCAACATCACTCCTTTCGGGAAACCGGTAGTTCCTGATGTATATTGCATATTTACCACATCATGACAGTCCACTTTACTTTTAAGTTCAGTCAGGCGGTCATCTTCCACATTATTCCCCAGCAGCAAGATTTCCGCAGTATTATACATTCCCCGATGTTTCTCCTGACCGACGTATATCACATTCTTCATATACGGAAAGCGTTCACTCTTCAAATGACCGCGTTCACAGGTTTTCAGTTCAGGAAGCATCGTATACGTCATTTGCACAAAATCACTGTCCTTTTCACCATTGACGATACAAAGTGTATGCATATCGGAATTCTGGCAAAGATACTTCAGCTCGGCCTGCTTATAATTCGTATTCACCGTGACGTATACCGCACCAATCTTGGCACAAGCATACAGCAATGTCAGCCAATCGGGCACGTTCGCCGCCCAAATACCGACATGAGTACCACGTTCCACACCAACAGCGATCAGTCCTTTCGCCATATCATCCACACGCTGGTTTAGCTGGCTCCATGTAAAACGAAGATTACGGTCGGAATAAACGATATATTCCTTATCGGGAGTCTCTTCAGCCCAATGTTCCAGCCATTGCCCAAGAGTACGTTCAAATAATTGCATGCGATTATTCTTAATATTTGGTATCAGATTTTATTAAATCGGAGTGTAGACTACAGCCAATATTTTAGCAGCCTGCCCTTCGTAAGCATGTACATGATGAGGAACGATGGAGTCATAGTAAATACTATCACCTTCTTCCAGCAAATAGGTATTCTTACCATAGCTGATTTCCATAACCCCTTCCATAACCATGATAAACTCTTCTCCTTCATGCGAAGACAGCACAAAGTCGCTATCCTCTGTCGGCATCACGTCAATGATAAACGGCTCCATGTGACGATCCGCTTTCGATTTAGACAATGAATGATATTCCATGTGCTTGCGTGAATGAATCGCATTATTGGAAAAGCTGATGGCATCTTTAGCCTCTTTTTTACGGCATACCACAGGCCCGATTTCATCCTGATCATCCAGGAAAGTGCCCAGACGTACCCCCAGCACACGCGCTATTTTAATCAGCGGTGCAAGAGACGGTATATCGATGTTATTTTCAATTCGTTCGATCTGCTCGATAGCCAAACCCGAACGCTGTGCCAATTCCTCTATACTTATTGATTTATCTTCCCGGAGCGCTTTAATTTTCTCTCCAACAATCTTACTCGTATCCATATTGAAAGTTTTTTAGTGTTAGCAAAGGTGATAAATTAGAATAATTAGGTTGCAAAAAATAGCAAAATCTTTTTAGATGAACACAATTATAATCCTAAAATATCTCCCATAATATATCTCTTTTCACCTACCTGCCTTGAAAATGGATTAAGTAATATATAGACTGGAGATTAACACTAATTAAACTCGGAATTTTCATATTATCATTATTTTTTTCCTTTCTTGCATAATCATAGATCATAAGTAGTTATTGTTAAGCCTCTAAAATATATAGCTTATGAACACACACAATCAATTCACAAGTAGTAAGGAAAAGAATCCATTTACTATTAGTATTATTCCTCTCAATCATTTTTTGCAGTTGTACGAAGGAAGACAGCCCTGTTAGTATAGAAGCGACCAGTAAAGTGGTAACAACAAGAACGAGCCAGGACGAGTATTTTGAGCATGCAAAATTACCTCAGATTATTAAAATAGAATGGAGTCAATATATTCCATTTCCACCTTTGCCTAAATATTCAGATACGACAAGGTCAAGTGAAATATGATCAGATTCAATTAGGAGCAAGTCGTGATTTTGATCCTAATCCAGTTGAATATTCCTTCTTTCCTGTCCGTGAAGTTTTGGTTCAAGAAGGAACCTATGAAACAATCCAAATACCTGTAACCGATCTACAACTTCCCGAAGGAGGAGGATATATTGCGGTTCGTGCTACCTGCTCAGAGTTAGTGTATGATCGACCATATCCTGATAAAGGCCCATGGAATCCCTATGCAAACTTCGTCGGATATGATTTTGATAAGCAAGAGTACACTTTCTCTAAAGTTAATTCAATGTATGGTTCTATTTGTTTTCGTTTTCCACCCGATATACCTTTCCCTATGGCATGCGATGTACTCATTACAGGCAGTGGTTATTGGGAACCCATTACGGTCTCTGCAGTCTATGATCCTTGGAATAAAGACTCCCCTATTCAATGGGGATACTTTTCTTATGATACAAAAGGAGATGAAGTATCATTTGCTTATCGCACAAATTATTCCAACTCCAGTCATTACGATGGCTCAACTGTTCATTTCGCAACAGTTAGTGATCAAACAAGTATAGTTATGCTAACACTTGACGTTCCCCAACCTTCAAGTTACTGATCATTCAAAATGTAATGAGAATACGCTCCATAATCATCACTTTCTGCCTCCTATCAAGTATAGCCGTGCAAATCCATAGCCAGCAAGTTGCGGATTCTATATTCGCAACTTACTTTGCCCGTTCTCAAGCCTACGCCGATGCATATCCACGCGAGAAAGCCTATCTGCACTTGGACAACACCAGTTACTACATCGGAGACACGATATGGTATAAGGCATACGTAGTAACGGCCGAGCAAAACCAGCCTAGCCCAATCAGTACCCCCCTTTATGTAGAACTATTAGACCAACTGGGAAATACTAGCGACCGACAAATCATACAGTTGCGGGATGGAGAAGGAGAAGGGCAATTCATACTGACCAAAGCCTTATTCTCCGGTTTTTATGAGATTAGGGCCTATACGAAGTGGATGTTGGCATTCAGTGAAAAGCAATATTTCTCGCGTACGATCCCTGTATATAGAAAACGGAGAAGCGAAGTAGACGAAAACCGGAGCATCATCACTTACCGAATGGATGAATCTATGAAGCAACGTCCGCGTTCAAAAGAAAAAGATTTCATGATTCGATTCTTCCCGGAAGGTGGACAATTAGTAGAGGGAGTGCCTTCAGTCGTTGCATTCGAAGCGACAAGTAAAGAAGAAGGTACAGTAGGCATTTCAGGAACTGTTTATGGGCCAGATGATGTAGAACTTACACAATTTACAACTCTCCACGACGGTATGGGATGCTTTACATACACCCCTACAGACAAACAAGCCAAAGCTGTAGTGACCTATCAAGATAAAAAATACTCATTTCAGCTACCGAAGGCTTTACCCCAAGGATATGTGCTAAATGTGGCGTCTAAAGAAAAAGCATTAGTCATCAAAGTTCTCAGAAATTCGACAAGTCTCAAAGATACACTGGCTTTATTCATATCACATCAAGGACGTTCGCTCATGTATCAGACCATTGATTTTAAAGATCAAACAGTATATCATCTCCCGTTATCCACTCAGGGATTGCCGAGAGGAGTCATACAACTCTCTTTAATGAATAGCAATGGGGCAACGTTATGCGAGCGCTTTTGCTATGTAATGCCTTCTCCATCTTTACAATTAACAGCCACATCCACCAATGCATTATACTATCCTTTTGAACCAATTGAGTATCATATCTCAATGAAAGACCATACAGGTCAACCAATACAAGGACATTTCTCCGTAGCGGTCCGGGATGCTTTAAAATCAGACTTCCAACGGTTCGATCAGACAATTTACACAGACCTTTTACTTACATCAGATCTGAAAGGATACATTCATCAACCTGGATATTATTTCGCAAACAATTCTCCCAGACGAAGAGTGGCATTAGATAATCTGTTGATGATTCACGGATGGAGAAAATATGATATAAGCCAAGCCATCAGTGCCACTCCAGAAATACCAATCTATCTGCCGGAAACGAGACTGACTCTGCATGGGCAGGTAACATCTTTTCTGAGAAACAAAGAGCAAAAAGATATCTCTGTAAGCGTCATTGCCCGGAGAGATACGATATCAGCAGCAGGTACTACGGTCACAGACTCTTTGGGATTCTTCCACATTCCAATGGATGCCTTCAATGGTTCCATGAGTGCGGCTATTCAAACTCGCCGTAAAGGAAAAAAGCTGAACCGGAAAACAAACATATCACTTTTCCGTAACTTTACACCCGAACTACGCAAATACGCTTACGAAGAGCTACATCCTAAATGGGAAGATATTAGCGGACTCAGTTGGTGGAGCAGTCTCTCCGACTCTCTTTATCTAGATTCAATTATGGGACACGACACTCATTTGTTGAATCAGGTAACGATTAAAGCCAAACGTACGAAATACAAAAAAATTCTAGCTTTCGAGCAATCTGTAAGAGCTTATTATGATATCCCTAAGGAACTGGATCGAATGCGCGATGAAGGAAAATTCATGGACTATTTCCCTTGGCTAATGACCACATTAAATCCCAATATTCAAGTGAAGTCTAAGTGGAAGGGAGATCCACCATTTATAACCATGAAATACAAGAATCATTATATACTATGCGTCATAAATGGAGTTCTTTACTCAACATTTGATCGGGAGCTTTTTATAGATAAAAATATCGATGCGATAAAATCTGTTATGATTTGCGACGGCACGACAGCAAGTGCCGGAATTGATGACGACAGCGCTTATCACCTGAGCGACGAAAGTCTAAAAAATCACATGGAAACTTCCAGACTCTCTCCCTTTGAAGAAAAAGCTCTCAAAAGTTATCTGAACAACACAACTCCCTATAATCAACCGGGAAATCAATTTGCAATTTGCTATATCACTACCATCGACAATTGGGACCCGGAAAAGAAGTACCAATCACGTGGTATCCGAAACACACAGATCCAAGGTTACTCCCAACCCATTGAATTTTATTCACCCTATTACCCGGATATCAGTAAAGGACAAGGCAATGACCACCGCCGTACAATCTATTGGAACCCTAAAGTTACCACCGACGAAAATGGAGTAGCCATCATTCGCTGTAATAATGCGAACTCGTCTACATTCCTGACAATTAGTTGTGAAGCACTATACAACGGACAGCCGGCTGCAATCAATGTGCACAGCATAAAATACTAATCCTTCATTGAAAGCCAAATCGAGTAGGAGGAAAACGAAGTAGAAGTTTTCCTCCTACTTTCGTTTTCCGACCTCTCACACCACCGTACGTGCCGTTCGGCATACGGCGGTTCTCTTAACTGCGATGCAATTGGGTATAAAGAATTATCATTGACGGATAACCCGCCATTACAAGCTTATCTGTTGTGATTGCTCTATGCAATATCCAACTATCCGCAATGCGCCAATAGCCTTTACGGGTATTCGCCCATTCTCAAGATTTCCGACGAGGGATGCCACACTTCTGCAAGCTGGCAAAACGTGTACGTACCCGCTTCCAACTCTTCCATATATACATTCTAAGACGACGATTGTACCACTTCGCTGTTTTGATTATAAAATCTTTCATATCGGCATAACGATAGTATGTCAGCCAACCTCGGATGTATTGCGTCAGGTGGAGTTTCAGCCAAGCGTAGCCTTGACCACTACTACGGCTGGTCAGGTGCTTGATGGTGCGTTTGAACTTGGATTGACTTTTTCTTATGAAGATTAAGACCACATTTACGGTCGGCTCTTCAGTAGAAGGAGTGTCCAAGATACTTCTTGCCGCAGATGGAACCGACTTCTGTCTTCTCTTTGTTTACTTTCAAGAATAACTTCTTTTCTATAAACTCGGAAATACTATCACGGACTCGCTCCGTTGCCCGAAGAACTATGGACAAGGATCAGACAATCATCGGCATAGCGGACAAACGGGTGCCCCCTGCGTTCCAATTCCTGGTCCAACTCATTAAGAAGAATATTGCTCAATATAGGACTCAATGGACCACCTTGGGGGGACGCCCTCGGCAGTCTCCGCGTATTTGTGAGATACTACAACTCCTGCATTAAGGTATTTGTGTATCAAAGATATTACACTGCCGTCCTTGACGGTTCGGGATAAGACCTCTATCAGTTTGCTGTGGTTAACACGGTCAAAGAACTTTTCCAAATCCAAACCGATACAGTAGCGATAACCTTGGTCTGCATATTCCTGCACCTTATGCAGTGCATCGTGAGCACTACGATGAGGGCGGAAGCCGAAGCTGTTGTCACTGAACTGAGGTTCGTAAAGCGGTATCAACACTTGGCTGATTGCCTGCTGAACAAAGCGGTCTACCACTGTCGGGATACCTAATGGGCGAGTTTTACCGTTGTCTTTCGGAATTTCTAAACCTGCGCAGGGGACGGACGATACTTCCCCCCTGCGTATCTTTTCCAACAATTCGTCTTTATGGAGGGTAAGGTATGGCAACAGTTCGCTCGTCTCCATCTTATCGACACCTCCCACTCCTCCATTCCTTACGACTTGGCGGTATGCCGCATTCAAGTTCGATGGACTTAGAAGGAGTTCCAACAGATTGTTTTCTTCCAATTGCACTTCCACAAGCTGCTCATCTTTTATCTCCATAAAGTCTGCACTCCCACATACTCGTCGGATGCTGTCCTATCCATTTGTGGGCAGTTCGTTTTACTGATTTTCCGCATTGACTCTTTCATAAAGTATTAAATGGTACTTGTTTGATTAAAAGTTCAGTCCTTCACCGACTGCCGATTTTTTACCTTGTCGGTTACTATGACCTCTGCTGACTTCTCACGGTTCGTTATTACTGCTTGACTGTATTTATTTATTTTTCCTCGCCCGTGAGACCTCCCCCAGTTATGGACATATTCCTTTCCATCTTATGTCTGCTTGATTTACTTTGGATGTTCCGGACAACTATAGGACTTCGTTTTGTTTAGCAAACTTATCCACATCCTTAAGCCTTAATATCAAGTTTCTGTACGTCAGACCAGATATTTGCCGCAGGCTTTCCTTCAGATTCCACCTCACGATGGACACCCTTGCCGTTGGCTATATACTTCCCGTTGTCAGGGCGCTTTAGGGACTTACACCCGTTAGAATATGTTCGTGCTGGGCGAACTAAAAAAACCGTTTCTCAATGTGAGAAACGGTTTTTAATCTTTTCGCGGCAAGTAGATTACTTACGCAAACCAAGTTCTTTAACAATAGAACGATATCTTGTGATATCTTTGTCCTTCAGGTAATTCAGCAAACGGCGACGTTTAGCTACCAACATTGTTAAAGCTCTCTCTGTACTATAATCTTTTCTGTTGAGCTTCATGTGCTCAGTCAGGTGAGAAATACGGTAGGAAAACAAAGCTATCTGCGCTTTCAGTTGAGCCAGTATCAGAGTTAGACTTCCCGTACTTTCCAAAGATTTCTTGCTTTTCAGCTGCGTCTAAATACATAATTTTTAGAATTTTGATATAGTAAATTATTCTTTTGAGCGTGCAAAGATAGACATTATCTTTATATCTCACAACGTTTTACAAGAAAAAAAATGGGGCTATTGCATTTATTTCTAATCCTATTTTCGTACCTTTGCAGCCAAATAATAGGTATTATATGCAAAATATTCGAAACATTGCAATCATTGCCCATGTTGATCATGGGAAAACAACGCTGGTTGACAAGATGTTGCTGGCCGGAAATCTATTCCGCAGCAATCAAAATAGTGGTGAACTTATCCTGGATAACAACGACCTGGAACGTGAACGTGGTATAACGATCCTTTCTAAAAATGTATCCATCAATTACAACGGTACTAAAATTAACATCATTGATACTCCGGGACACAGCGACTTCGGTGGTGAAGTAGAACGCGTATTGAAATATGGCAGATGGCTGCATTCTGTTAGTCGACGCTTTCGAAGGTCCGATGCCCCAAACACGTTTCGTACTTCAGAAGGCACTGGAAATCGGTTTGAAACCAATCGTGGTAGTAAATAAGGTAGATAAGCCTAACTGCCGCCCTGAAGAAGTTTACGAAATGGTTTTCGACCTGATGTTCAGCCTCAACGCAACAGAAGACCAACTGGACTTCCCCGTTATTTACGGTTCCGCCAAAAATAACTGGATGAGCACAGACTGGCAAAAGCCGACAGATACCATTACCCCGCTACTGGATTGTATTATTGAAAATATTCCTGCTCCCGAACAACTGGAAGGTACTCCGCAGATGCTGATTACTTCTCTGGATTATTCTTCTTATACCGGTCGTATTGCCGTAGGTCGCGTACATCGTGGTACCTTGAAAGAAGGAATGAACATCACGCTGGTAAAACGTAATGGCGATATGTTCAAATCTAAAATTAAAGAGCTTCATGTATTTTGAAGGTTTGGGACGTGTAAAAACAAACGAAGTTTCATCAGGAGATATCTGTGCATTGGTAGGTATCGAAGGTTTTGAGATCGGAGATACGGTCTGCGATTTCGAAAATCCGGAAGCATTACCGCCAATCGCTATCGACGAGCCGACGATGAGCATGCTATTTGCCATCAATGACTCTCCATTCTTCGGAAAAGACGGTAAGTTCGTGACTTCACGCCACATCCACGACCGTCTGATGAAAGAACTTGATAAGAATCTAGCACTCCGTGTAAGAAAGAGTGAGGAAGACGGCAAATGGATTGTTTCCGGCCGTGGCGTACTTCACCTTTCTGTATTGATCGAGACCATGCGTCGTGAAGGATACGAACTGCAGGTAGGTCAGCCACAGGTTATCTTTAAAGAAATCGACGGCGTCAAGTGCGAACCGATCGAAGAACTTACAATCAACGTACCGGAAGAATATTCAAGCAAGATTATCGATATGGTTACCCGCCGCAAAAGGTGAAATGGTGAAGATGGAAAATACGGGCGAACGTATCAACCTTGAATTCGACATGCCTTCACGTGGTATCATCGGTCTTCGTACCAACGTACTGACTGCTTCTGCCGGTGAAGCTATCATGGCACACCGTTTTAAAGAATATCAGCCGCACAAGGGAGAAATCGAACGCCGTACCAATGGTTCCATGATCGCAATGGAAAGCGGAACTGCTTTTGCCTATGCCATCGATAAATTGCAGGATCGCGGTAAGTTCTTTATCTATCCGCAGGATGAAGTATATGCAGGTCAGGTAGTAGGAGAACACTCCCATGACAACGATCTGGTTATCAACGTTACAAAATCCAAAAAGCTTACCAACATGCGTGCTTCCGGATCTGATGACAAAGTTCGTCTGATTCCGCCTGTTCAGTTCTCACTCGAAGAGGCATTGGAATACATCAAAGAAGATGAATACGTAGAGGTAACTCCAAAAGCAATGCGTATGCGCAAAGTCATTCTGGACGAAATCGAGCGTAAACGCGCGAACAAATCGTAAGCAATAGCCCGAGATAATGCAGAAAGCCCGCCGGATTTTATTTAGCGGGCTTTTTCTATTTCCAGTTCATGCATATTAAGCAACTTCTTTACGATCCAGTAGCCAACCCTAGCTTTATAAAAAGTTTTTTTTTAATACAAGATCACCCCCCACCAGACCTGCCAGACAAATCAGCAGAATAGGATGCAAATCCCATTTCCAGGTGATAAGGAATGCTCCTGCAAAATCCCTATACTTTTATAATCAATAAAATTCTCCCTGTTCATCATCAACAAGGCAGCCGAGGCAATCAATGCCACTGACATGGGAAGCAAGCCGGACATCGCTGCTTTTATGTATTTATTATCCTTGCATTTCGCAAAGAAATAGGAAATGAGCAATACGAGAATAAAAGAGGGCAGACACACCGCTACGGTAGCAAGTACCGCTCCCCATACACTGTGTGTCACTGCATAGCCCACATAAGTAGCACTATTAATTCCAATCGGCCCCGGAGTCATCTGCGAAATTGCCACCACATCCGTAAATTGTTGGGGAGTCAGCCAATGGTGGAGATCTACAATTTCATGCTGAATCAACGAAAGCATCGCATAACCACCTCCGAAACCAAACGTACCTATCTTCAGATACACCCAAAGTAATTGTAAATATATCATGCCTTTATATCTTTAATCTTATCTTTCAACCATAAAGTATAAACCAGTCCGCCCGCAATTCCCGCCAATACTACATAAATAGGAGAAAGTCCGAATTGCCAGATCAGCACTGTGGCAATCACAGGAGCTATCAGTTGCACATACTTCAAATGCAAAGCTCTGACCGCAGATATACAAGGAAACAAAATCAGCGCCACTACAGCCGGACGTATCCCGTTAAAGATACGAATCATCACCTCATTGTCCTGAAAACGGGCAAAGAACATGGCAATCAACATCATAATGACGAATGAAGGGGAGAATAGTCGCCAACGCACAAACCAGACTTCCGCTGATCTTATGAAGTTTATATCCCACGAAAATGGATATATTTACCGCAAAAACTCCGGGCAACGATTGAGTCAAGGCAAACATTTCCATAAATTCTTCCTTGCTCATCCATTTTCTCTTGACTATTTCCCGCTCTATCAAGGGAATCATGGCATATCCTCCGCCAATGGTAAACATGCCGATTTTTGCGAATGTACAAAAAGAGTTTCAAATAAGTAATAATCATGTATTTGTCAGCGTTTTATCGAACATAATTCAGATTAACAAAGATACAAAATCACCTTCATATAAACAAAAAAAAGGCGGCTCCTTTCGGAACCGCCCACATTTTGCATTACATATCTATTGCCTAAAAGGCTTAGAGTTTCGGACCAGCAGCAACCAAAGCCTTACCAGCTTCGTTACCTGTAAATTTAGCGAAGTTCTTGATGAAACGTCCAGCCAAATCTTTTGCTTTTTCTTCCCATTGGCAAGCACATTCGTAAGTGTCGCGTGGGTCAAGGATCTTCGGATCAACACCCGGAAGTTCTGTAGGAACAACAAAGTCGAAGTAAGGCATAACCTTAGTAGGAGCTTTGTCGATAGAACCGTCAAGGATAGCGTCGATGATACCACGAGTATCTTTGATAGAGATACGTTTGCCAGTACCATTCCAACCAGTGTTAACCAAGTATGCCTTAGCACCAGTTTTTTCCATCTTCTTCACCAGTTCTTCGCCGTATTTAGTTGGGTGCAGTGACAAGAAAGCAGCACCGAAACAAGCAGAGAATGTCGGAGTCGGTTCAGTGATACCACGTTCTGTACCAGCCAATTTAGCTGTAAAACCAGACAAGAAGTAATATTTAGTTTGTTCTGCGTTCAGGATAGATACCGGAGGCAATACACCGAATGCGTCAGCTGACAAGAAGATAACTTGTTTAGCATGAGGACCTTTAGACACCGGTTTAACGATGTTTTCGATGTGATAGATAGGATAAGAAACACGAGTGTTTTCAGTTACTGACTTGTCAGCGAAGTTGATTTCGCCTTCAGCGTTAACTGTACAGTTTTCCAACAAAGCATCGCGTTTGATAGCATTCCAGATGTCCGGTTCGCTTTCTTTATCCAAGTTGATAACTTTAGCGTAGCAACCACCTTCGAAGTTGAATACACCTTCGTCATCCCATCCGTGTTCGTCATCACCGATCAACAAACGTTTCGGGTCAGTAGACAAAGTAGTCTTACCTGTACCTGACAGACCGAAGAAGATAGCTGAGCTCTTGCCTTCTTTATCAGTGTTAGCAGAGCAGTGCATAGAAGCCATACCGTTCAAAGGCAATAAGTAGTTCATGTAAGAGAACATACCTTTCTTCATTTCACCACCGTACCAAGTATTCAGGATAACCTGGATCTTTTTTCAGTCAAGTTGAATACAACTGCAGTTTCCGAGTTCAAGCCCAGTTCTTTGTAGTTTTCAACTTTAGCTTTAGAAGCGTTCATGATAACGAAATCAGGTTCACCGAAGTTAGCCAGTTCTTCAGCTGTCGGACGGATGAACATGTTTGTTACGAAGTGAGCTTGCCATGCTACTTCCATGATGAAGCGCAGTTTCAAGCGAGAGTTTTCGTTAGCTCCGCAGAAAGCGTCAACAACGAACAGTCTTTTGTTAGAAAGTTCTTTAGTTGCCAAATCTTTCACAGCTGCCCAACATTTAGCGTCAACTGGTTTGTTGTCGTTTTTGTATTCTTCAGAAGTCCACCATACTGTATTTTCGCTGGTTTCGTCTTTTACGAAGAATTTATCTTTAGGAGAACGTCCTGTATAAACGCCAGTCATTACGTTTACAGCGCCCATGTTAGTTACCTGGCCTTTTTCAAAACCTTCCAAACCTGGTTTTGTTTCTTCAGCGAACAAAACGTCATAAGACGGATTGTGCACAATCTCGGTCACACCTGTGATACCGTACTTGCTTAAATCTAAATTTGCCATTTTTTTTGAATTAATTAAAATTGGTATTTCGTTTTATTATCTCTTTTCACCTGAACATGAGGAGCTTTGGGTGCCTCCTTGTAAATCCGGGTACAAAAGTAATACTTTCTTTGAAAAGGAAGAAGGGATTAGAGAAATTTTTCCCTAATTGAATCTCTTTTATAGATTCCTAACAATATCTGCAAACTGAATATTGCAATTTGAAAGATTATCGTTTACTTTGCAAGCCAGAACGTTCTCAATACGATGAAAATGAGATTAAATTATGATTAAACTATAATATGAAAGTAATTGATTTTAGCCAAACAAATTCGATTCTAAACCAGTACATATCCGAAATCAGAAATGTAGAAGTTCAGAATGACCGCCTACGTTTCCGCCGTAACATTGAACGGATCGGAGAAATCATGGCTTACGAAATGAGCAAAGAGTTCCGATACTCAGTAAAAAACATCCGGACACCACTGGGCATTGCTCCCGTCAGCACACCGGACAACCAGCTTGTCATCAGCACCATTCTCCGCGCCGGCCTTCCTTTTCACCAAGGCTTCCTAAGCTATTTCGACGGAGCAGAAAATGCATTTGTGTCCGCCTACCGAAAATATAAAGATACCCTGAAATTTGATATACATATAGAATATATCGCATCTCCGCGTATTGACGACAAAACGCTGATTATCACCGATCCGATGCTGGCTACAGGCGGCAGTATGGAACTGAGTTATCAGGCCATGCTTACCAAAGGGCATCCCGCCGAAATTCACGTAGCTTCGATCATTGCCAGCCAACATGCAATCGATCATATCAAGAGCGTATTTCCCGAAGACAAAACAACCATTTGGTGTGCTGCCATCGATCCTGAAATCAATGAACATTCCTATATTGTACCGGGGCTGGGCGACGCAGGCGATCTGGCTTATGGAGAAAAAGAGTAATTTCGATTAAAGATTCCTTCGATATTGCTGCGGCGACATCCCCATTTGCTTCTTGAAGAGAATGTGCCAAAATAAGAAGCATTGGGGAAGCCGAATTCATTGGAAATCTCCTGAATATTTTTTTTGCGTATTCTTCAACAAAGAGATACACTTACGGATAATCGCCTTGAATACAAGTTCCTGCACCGTATACCCACAGATGCTTTTGGAAAGAGCCGAAAGGTATTTCGGAGACAAACAGAGTTTATCCGCATAGAATTCCACACTCCTTTCCTGCATATAATATTGCTCTATCAACTGGATGAGACGGACAAATATCTCATTTTTCCGCCCGCCCGTTTCCTGTCCGGCACTAATCAATTTACGGTTATAGACCGAACAAATACGATAGGTCAGTGCCAGCAGAAGGAGTTTCTGCTCATAAAGGCTAAACACACTCTCCTCCATTTCCAGCACACTGTCTATCAAAGACATATACTTCATAATCTCATCTTCCTCGCCGGTATTCCATACACAAGAGAGTTCCGGAGTAAGTTTCGAATACATATACATGGAAACCACGGAGTTGCCGATAATGTCACGTATCGGTTCTATCTGATAGGCAAGAATAAGAATTTCCACATCTTCGGTCTCCTGAAGCACTTGAACCCAAGATTCCTCATGAATAAACAAGGTCTCACCCGCCTTGGCAGAAGCGCACTTATTATCAAGAGAAAACTGGAAACTACCTTGCCGGCAGACAATCAAACCAAGCCCCTGCATCAGAAAAGGTTCTTTTAAAGAAGATGGAAAACAACTGAGCACACCTCCCGAACTGCATATATTCCTCCCACTTTTCAGATCGCGGTCAAGCTGTAATAAACGTTCCTGCTGAGTATCCATAACACTGACTCACTGATAAATTACTATTGAAAAACGATACTAAGTTAGCAATTTTCGTTTGGGATAAGGCACTACGAGCACAAAAATCATACAAATAACGCCTGCATAAATAGTCCACCCTGCCATTTCTTTCACAGCAGAGAGCGTAGCCTGCACCTGTATCCGCCCCTTGACGGACATGGCAGCCATGTTATGCGCTTCCGTTTCACTCTTTCCCTGATATTGCATTCCCTGCACGGTATTGGTATACGAAGCAGAAGCTTCGGGGTTTACCAGATCAACATTTTGTGCATAACGGGTAATATAATGTTGCTGGCGCTCCTGTAGTACATTTGAATAAATAGCCCCTCCGATACCCGGTCCCAGTACCATACGGACGGTAAGCATGATGCAAATCCAGGTCGAAAGATATTTGAAAGGCATCCGCTGATTGGCATATGCTGCCGTCAATGCATATAAAATCATCATTCCGATGGTACGAATAATTACGGGATACTTCATTCGTTCGTAAAGTCCGGCTGTCTGCACTTCGAAGTACATGAATCCTGCCGACAATGCCAGAAAGAAAAAGCCAAGAGCAAAAAGATATTTCAGATGCACCCCTTTAGACCCCAATACAATGGAAATCAAGGCACCGATAAAATAACCGACCATACACCAGTTTGCCAGCGATGCATTCTGCAAATTATCCAGGCGCATCCCGACTCCTGCATACACATTGACAAACATCGCGCTGGAATTGATGATCATCAGCAATAAATAAAGCAAAGCCCCCATACGAATGGTACGCAGCCTCAACGCCCCCAAAATAAAGTAGGAAGACCGCCGGGTAACATCCATATAAAGAAAAATCCCAGCAAAAAAGGATACTGATCGCCGTTGCCCAGCAAATAGATGGATCATCATACCAATCCAGCACCTTGCCATAAACCAGCACATAAGTGATGCACGTCAATGATATGCAAAATGCGGTCACATTGCCGAATTTGCGGAAGTTGATAGGGAAACGTCCGGCAAAACCATGATTAGGCATCGTAATGAACAGTATCAGAATGGACAGCAGCAGAATACCCATCATAAAATAATATACATATTTCCATTCGTATTCGAAAGCCAGCCAAGCCGTTAGCGCCGTACCCATTTGCCCCAGGATCATAAAAAACAGATAAACTACCGGCTGGCTGATACATTTTTCGATATCCAGTTTATTCCATCCCGTCGCGTCTTTCGGTTCCATGCCGGGAGTAATATTACGCGTTGCCTCCATGCCAAAAGCATATTTGATCAGCGTAAACAGATTGACCATCATCAGTACCATACGCAGGAACCCTGTCAGCAGGCTGCAGAGTGCCAGCAAAAAGATACTGTCGGTTTTGGCACATACATAGCTGAATACATACATCAGTGCAAAACCTGCGATACACATCAGTTTCTCCCGTCGTATACAAACCAGTTCATACAAGAAGGGAGCAAATGCCGCCATACCGATGGAAGTCACAAAATTGGCAAACTGAATATGCTCGGAAATAATACCCAAGCCGCTCATCATCTCGGTACTGTTCACGGAGTATACCCCCGCCCACCGAAAGAATCGGCAGGAAAAAGAACAGCAGAATAATAATACCTATCGGTTTGGGCACCCAATTGTAAAAAGGATAATTTCTAGGACACGAAGGCATGGCTATCAGAGTTTAGCTTTTACTACTACCATCATACCCGCCGCCAGCTTATCATTATCTTCCTTCGATAAATCCGTAAAATCAATACGGACAGGGATACGCTGCTGTATTTTCACAAAGTTTCCGGCAGAATTGTCAGTCGGCACCAACGAATATTTAGGACCTGTCGCTCCGGAAATAGCAGTCACTTTGCCTGTAAACTCTTTCTTACTGATAGCATCTACCGTGATAGCCACCTCCTGCCCGATGCGGAGATTCTCTATCTGCGTTTCTTTATAATTAGCAATAATCCATTTTTGTGTATCGGGCAGAATATATGTAATGCATTGCCCTGCTGTAATGAACTGCCCTTCTTCCAGAGAACGTCTGCCTAACTTGCCATCGCAAGGAGCCAGTACAACCGTATACGAAAGATTCAGCCGTGCCATTTCAAGCGCAGCCGTAGCACGCTGGATAGCAGCTTCCGTATTCTCACGACGGTGAGATACTTCATTCACTCCCGAAAGAGCCGCCTCCCGCTGGCGCCTGGTTGCCTCCAGCTTCTTAAAGGTAGCTTCATACTCTGTTGTAATCTGTTCCAACTGGATAGGTGTCGCCGCATTTCGTTTGACCAAATTTTCATACCGCTGACGGTCTTTCTCCAGTTTTGCTAGCCGGATTTCTATTTCAGCTATAGACGCATCATACACAGATGCAGTCGTTTGTGTAGTCTGCAAGGTAGCATTTATCACAGTGGCGCCTGCCTGCGCATCCTTCAATGCAGCCTCAGCTTCCATCACCCGGATTTTATATTCGCGGTCGTCCAGCACCAGCAAGGTATCACCTTTGCGTACCTGCTGATGTTCCGTAAAATAAATCTTATTAATATAGCCCGATGCACGCAGATTGACAGGCGACACATATTGCTCTATCTGCGCATCATTACTGGTTTCCGTCTGCTTATAGCCCAGAAAGAGAAAAACAATTTCAATTACTCCCCAAACAACAATCACAGCAACTCCAAACAGACTTACTATAATCTGCCAGCGGCGTAATTTTCTCATTTTCTTAGCTTTCTCCTGATGCGTACTGGAGACTGTATTATTTCCCATTGTTTCCATATGAATGATTCAATTAGTTATCTGTTATTTGAACAAGGATGAGATCTGTCCGGTTAGTTTCAGTAACATCAGGTTGGTCACCCGATAATTATAATGTGCACTAATGTAGTTGTTCTGTGCCTCGCTCATCCGCATTTCATCCTGCAGAACTTCAGTCATTGAAGTGATTCCTTCCCGATAGCGGTCGGTAGTAACCGTATACACTTCTTCGGCAAGCAGATAATTGTCTTTCTGTTTTTTAAAGTTCCGCTGGTTATTCATCAAGTCATTTACAGCATTCAAATACTGTGTTTGCAGATTCTTCCGTGTATCCAACCGTGAAAGTTTCATGGTTTCGATATCGATCATTGCTTTCCGGATCTTATACTTCTTATCCAAGCCATCAAAAATAGGAATACGCAAAGTCAGTCCCACTCCATAAGAACGGAACCAATGATTGGACGGACCGGAATGAAACCAATGATAAGCCTCATCAGTATAAGCGGCAAACCTCCAGTTTCCCGTCAGATTGAGAGAAGGAATATAGCCATTACTGATCAATCGTTTCTGCCGCTCTGCCAGCTGCACCTGTGATTGGAGCAACTGAAGCTCATAGAGGTTTTCCGACAGTCCGGTCAAAGCAACCGTAGCGATACTGTCCGTGTTTACCGGCAATAAACCGATTTCTTTTTCCGCCGGATAATCCATGATGTACTTCAGCATATTAAGCTGCTGCGTCATCATCGCCTGCGCATTGTCATACTGTACTTTCAGATTTTCCAGATTGATATTCACCCGCTTCAAGTCAACTTCCATTGCCATTCCATTATCAAAGAAAGCCTGTGTGATATCTCTCAGTTCTTCCAATCGGGTGATATTGGCTTTTATCAATGCAATCTGTTCCGCAAGTGACCTGTCCCAGATAGTACATTTTACTGATCTGCAAGATCAGATCTTCCCGTGCCTTTTCATACGAAAGCCGGCTCATCTCATCCACAATCTCTGCTATGGAAATCGAAGTATAGAGAGTCTGATTATAAAGTGGCATCTGCAATTCTACCCCGGCATTGGCACTATATTGCAACGTTCGGGTAATATTATAAGGTACGCCATAGGAAGAACCGTCAGTTACTGAGACAGGCGGATCGATATTATCATTAAAGTTGGCAAAGCCATTGATTTGCGGCAACAGCTTCACCCGATTCTCCGAAATGCCATACTTACTTTTCTGCATCGCTTTTCGTTTGCCCTGTAAAGAGAGATTGTTCTCAATCCCCATACGAAGGCAGTTCTCCAGAGTCAGAATATTCTGTGCGCCTCCATGAATGGCAAGGAGGCAAAAAAAGGTAAAAATGAACAATAGTCTTTTCATAATAATCGTTCTATATTCAGGCACAAATTTAATGGGCTTGCGACAAAATGAGACTATCCATATATCGACTGTTTATGTTCATATTTTCCTTTTTCAGTCCGACATGGATACTTACACCATCACTACAGAATAGTGACACCATATTTAATAGACAAAACTCCGTCCTTTGTCGATTTCATTTTCATCTGTTTCAAGAACCAGTTAACTTTGGGATATTAAATCAATTAACAAAGAGAAAAGATGAAAAGAAACATGAAACTGATAGGGCTTGCAGCCTGCCTGATAAGTTGCACCAGTCTGGCTGTTGCACAAGAAAATCCTGAACCACAGGAAAGACAGCAACATGAACAACGCCTCCCACGCGAAGTCCCTAATCCGGAAAAGATAGCGACTCAGATGACTGATCAAATGCAGGAATCACTTCAACTGACAGAAAAACAATATAAGAAAATCTATAAACTGAATCTGAAAGAACAGAAAGAACATTTCAAAGCTATGCAGAACTCCGGCGAACAACGTCCGCCAATGGGAGGTCCGGGAATGAGGCGGCCGCCCGCCGATGGGTGGCGGCGAACCTCCAATGATGGGCGAAGGAGGTTTCCCCGGCGGTATGGGAGAACGTCCTATGATGAACAAAGAACAGGACTCTGCAGATGCACAAAAGAAAGCTGCAGAAACGAAAGAGAAAAAGATAAAAAAGATTCTGACCACGGAACAATACGAAAAGTGGCAAGCTCAACAAGCATCTGCCCGACAAAAGCATTCTCCCAAATAGATTTCTAACTATTTAAATATATAACAGCAAAACAGCGTTTGTTTTTCATAATTTTTAGTGAATGCATAAGCGGCTCTCTTCGGGATGAAGGGAGCCGCTTCATTTCAACCATCTGACTACATTCTATCAGACAGCTAAAAAAAGTTATTCCCCGTTTATCCTTTGCTCATTCGACTTCTCCAGAAATTCGCCCGGCTTCATCCCGAATTGTTTCTGAAAGCACTTTGCAAAATAAGAAGGATTATTAAATCCCACCCATATAGCTTATTTCACTAATACGATATTGATTCTCGGTCAATAATACCGCCGCCTTCTTCAATCTGACTAACTGTATCAATTCATTCGGAGTGATATTTGCCAAAGACTTAATCTTGGCAAACAATCCGGAACGGCTAATACATAACTGCTCAGCCAGATAATCTACAGACAGTTCGGGATTCGAGAAATTCTGCTCGATGATTTCATTCATCTTTGTAAGAAACTTCTCATCGGAAGAATTTCCTGCAATACTATTAAGCGGCATTAATGGCATTTCTGAGAATTTCTGCCGCAACAGTTTCCTCAGATCAACAATATTTTTAATGCAAGCCTCCAGATATTGTAAAGAAAAAGGGCTTTTCAATAAACGCATCGGCTCCGCAATTCATACCTTCGATTTTAGAATTAACATCCGTCTTTGCTGTTAATAAAATAAAAGGAATGTGGCTCATCGTCTGATTGGAGCGCACTGCTCTGCACAATTCTCCTCCATTCATGCGTGGCATCATCCAGTCACTGACAATCAAAGTTACATCATTCTCTTTCAATATTTCCATAGCTTGCCCTCCATCTTCGGCAGTCAGGATATTGTATTGGTCAGAGAAACTGTTTGAGAGGAAAGATAGCATCTCCTTATTGTCATCTACAATCAGCATCACCGATTTATGCCTTGCTGCCTCAACGGGCAGAGCGTCTGATAGAATATCTTTTTGGGAGAACTGTGTCAGCATTCTCTGCACTACTGTCTTGTTCACCTATTTCAGCACATTCTATAGGTAAAATCACTACGAAAGAAGAGCCTTTACCTACCACAGACTGCACTTCAATGTTACCCTTATGAGCATCGACAATGCTTTTCACAATGCTTAGTCCCAGCCCTGTACCCGGCTTATTATCCACCGCCTGATAGAAGGGTTTAAATATCTTCTCCTGATCTTCTTGGCTGATTCCCATACCATTATCTGTAACTTTAATGGTAAATGTACATGATTCTTGATTTTACCATACACGACAGGACCACTTCATTCTTTGTATATTTGCTTGCATTTGTCAGTAAGTTACTGATTACTTTGGTGATTGCCTCAGGGTCGATGACTGCTACGAAATCCTCATTCGGATAATTCACCTTCAATTGCCCGCCTTGTTGAACAATTGTCGGTTCAAAACGTTCGCTTACCGCTTTCAGCAGCTGATAAACAGAATAAGGAACGCATCTGATACGAATCCCCTCACGTTCTACTTTTCGAAAATCGAGTAGTTGATTTACCAGAACAAGCAGCCGTTGACTATTGCGGTCGATAATATTCAAATCATCTCGCACAGTATCGGGCAATACAAACGTAGATCTGCGAATCTTCTCCAACGGTCCGATAATTAGTGAGACAGGTGTACGTATTTCATGAGCTATCATCGTAAAGAACTTGATTTTAGCTTCATGCATCTCTTTCTCTTTATTTTCTGTCAATTTATTCATGGCGGCAACATGCTTCTTCTCGGTCCGCTTCAACATAAAACGAATAAAATAGCCTAAAGCCACACACAAAAGGATGAAATAGAGAATCTTGAAAGCAGTCGTCCAGTAGAAAGGCGGATAGATCACGACTTTCAGACTTACCCCCTGATCGTTCCACAATCCGTCATTATTGGATGCTTTTACTCTGAACAGATAGGTTCCTGCTGGAAGATTCGTATAGGTAGCCTTGTTCTGTGCGCCTACATAATTCCAGTCTTTATCAAATCCGTCGAGCTTATACGCATACTGATTCTTCTCCGGCGTGCAATAACTCAAAGCAGCGTAGCGCAGACTAAAAACATTGTCTTTATAAGATAGCTTCAACTCATCAAGGCAGTCCAAAGAACGGGGCAACCATTTGTCTCCTACGGATATTTCTTTATTAAAAATCTCCAGTCCCGTGATGACCACCGATGGAATCTGCTCGTTAGAATGAATCTGAAAAGGATAAAAGGCATTGAACCCATTCACCGAACCGACGTAAATCTTTCCATTCGAAGTCTTCATTCCTGCATTGGGCATGAACTGGTCGCTTTGCAAACCATCGCTTTTCATGAATACCTGATAGTTCTCTCCCGGAATATAACGTACCAAGCCCTTCGTCGTAGTCATCCACAACGTGCGCTCGTCTTCGATGATACAGCAAATATTGTGGCTTGGTATGTCCAGCGCTATCGGATCGAACTGATCTTTTTCAACATCATACCGGCAAAAGTCCATCCATAGTGCCGACCCATATCTGTCCGTTCCGATCTACCAAAACGCAATTTACTTGATCGCTGATCAATGCTCCGGTCTGCTTGCTATGCTGATAATTTTTCCAACTATCCGTCTGTGGGTCGTACTTAAACAATCCCCGTCCTTGTGTAGCGAACCAAAGGTTACCTTTCGTATCCTGATCAATATCTATCGTTAACCCTCCCAGTTGCTTTACACGGATAAAGTTGTCTTCTTCACGATTATAGAGATTGATCCCCGACATGGTAGCTACCCAAATACGTTGCTCGCGATCTTTGAATATGGCGTATGAACTGCTACCGTCCAGAGATTTCGGATCACCTTGATAAGACGTATATTGTTTAAATACTCCGGTACGGACATTCAATACATTTACTCCTCCGGTATAGGTTCCTATCCATAAATTGTCACCATCCATACAAAGAGCATGCACGTTGTGATAAGACAGACTATTTCTTCCTTCTTGGGGCATATAATGAATGAAGCGGTTATCGGCTGTTGATAAACAAGTTAAGCCTCCGTCATCTGAGGCAATCCATATATTGCCATTGGTATCTTCGCAGAAGTGACTGATAATGCTTCCTTTTACTGAATTGAAAAAACGGGATTGAGAGTAACTTTCAAATTGTCCGGTATTGGGGGATATGTAGTTGACACCTCCGTAGTAAGTGCCGATCCATACACCGCCCTCGCGATCCTTCATAATAGGATATACGAAACGGTTGGAAAGAGAAGAAGGATTCACCTCGTCGTAAGAGTAGAGTTTGTGCTCACCGGTGGAGGTATTAAAACTGCTCAATCCGTCGTCAGATCCTATGAGAAGTTGGTGAGGAGCATATTGCATGATAGAATGGATGTGCATGATTCCTTCTTTTTCGGAAGGATGGAGGTAGATAGTCACCGTCCGCTATATCGGTCAATCTTTTTGCAGCCCATCTCCCCAAGTACCCAGCCACAAATTATGTTCTGTATCTTCAAAAGCCACAATGGAAGGAGATTTGTATCGTTTCTCCTCATATTTTAGTTCAAATGGTTCAAACTTGTTTTCCGCTTTGTTTAGTTTGTAGATATACCGATCTCCTTGATTCGTCACCGCCCATACCCAATTTTCATTATCAATGCATAGTCCGGGCACAAAGCCTACACAGGCAGTAAACTCATATTGTTCCAATTTGTCCATCTGCCGATTGTACATTTTAAAGACCCCTTGCCCGCTAGTGGCAAGCCATAGGTTATCCTCTTTGTCCTTCTTGATATCATTGACGGCAGTCGTAATCTGTTTACCTTTCGATGTCTGCTTTTCAAAGAAAGAAAAAGTATTAGTGTCGTAAGCATAAAGATATAAACCCTCGCCTGTGCCTACCCCCACAGTTCATCTTCTCCTTCGTACAAAGCGGAAATATAGTTGCATCCCAGACCGTGGGTTGTCTGAGTAGTATATTGGTAGATATTTACCCCCGTACCGTCGTAGCGATTCAGTCCCTCGTCCGTGCCAAACCATACATATCCTCGTTTATCTTGCAGGATGGCCCGCACGGTGTTAGAAGACAAACCGTCTGCTGCCGTGAAGCGACGAAAATTGAAATCTTTATTTCCTGCAAACACAGAGGAGGAAACAAAATAAGAAACCAATAAAAGGAATATAATAAGCCTTTTCATAGTACTTCCAGCTATAGTTTATTAAATGAATTGCAAGATTACTATTTTTCCAGAAAACAAGCTAAATTAAACAGCAGAAAGTTTCATCCGGCACTCAATTACCTTACCACTCTAGCCCGCTGGCGGAAGTAATATACTATCTCTACACTGTAATACTCTAATCAGTTTGATGGCAAATTTACTACTTACCGCTGATGGTTTTAGTTCCTGTTGCTTATAAATCTTAGTGCATCAAGAATCAAATCTTAGAGAAAAAGATAACAGATGATCCTTCAACAGCTTCGTACCTTTCAGCTTTATACGATAAGGCCATTGCGCATCCTCATGCTTATCTTGAGGATTCATCCAATGTTTCGTCGGAGCACCCATCACTACCAGCCACAAATGAGCTAGTTTCTGTTTCTTAGGAGTCACAAAACGTATCTTATCCTTTTCGTCTCTGCTCATATCTCCATAAATGGACTTTCCGTCTTCCGTTACTCCCACAAATCCGTATCGCCAACCGGCTTTCTCCACATTGAAGAGATGATATTCTTCTCCATTCCTTTCTCCTCTGAATTCCACCTCAACCTCTTTCCCCCGCTTCGGGAACAACTAAGGGTATCGCATTATACCCATAATTCTCCGGACAATTCTCAGGCGCCACCTTGTGCCAACCGGAGGTTTCATCTATCAGCTTACAAGTATGCCGATTAGCATACAGACGAGTTTCTTTCCACACCCGTTCAAAATCCCAATTTATAAAATGTCGGCAGGCATCAAACATCTCATCACAAAACTGTGTCTGGTCCAATCCTGTCAGTCGTTTGTAAGTCATTACCGGGTCTTCACCGCGTTTTCCTTGTCGGAAGAGCTCTGCGATAAAAGGTAAGCCATGCTTCGTTCCCCAATATTCGAGCACATATGGAGAATGGTAAATGTTCTTCAGGTGCAGATACGCTTTATGCGTCAGTGTCATGAAGGCTTCCCAATGATACTTTTCATCCGTGATCCAATCGGGGTTTACTTGCCAAAGCATCCATTGCGAAGCCATCTCGAAAAATCCGCTACCTCCCCAAGCTTCCCCCTCTCCATCACAAGAGATCTGTGCCTGAAAGCTGTGTCCCAATTCATGAGCAATACAATTCAGCTTTTTATCCTGTATCCGGTTGGGAGCTATCCATAGTGCACCTATCTGTTGGTCGTAATCGCCTCCGTAGGCAGTGCCTTCCAATGAGTAATTCAGCATTACCATCATCCGGTACTTCTCACTCTTCGAACCCGGCTTAACGAATTTCAATGTATCACGGAAATAAACATAAAATGTTTCCAACTTATGCAACAAGTTCGGTAGATCGACCTTCATCGAATGCCCCTCCAATGGAGGAGGTGATGATAAATCGTTTCCAAAACCTTTTTTCCCAGAATACAGCAAAGTTCTCACTATGCGCCATTCGATGGTAGCTCCATTTACTATCCGGATTCTGCAAATCCATTTGTTGCAGGTCTTTGGGGATGTAGATGGCTTTACCGGTGGGCAAAGGAACATTTTTGGGCTGTTAGGATACCACTCATTAATATACTTAATACAAATAAAAATTGTTTCATTATTATGATAGTTATTACTAAAAACCTATTTACCAACAATCACTTCGGAAAGGAGAGGCCGGAAGCCCGCTTCGATTATATAAATTAGCACCTCGCGGATTCATTGAGAACGCATAGCGCACAGCAATTGGTTTATTGACAAACGGTGAAGATACTATCACACTGTTTCCTTCAATCTTTGCATCAGCCCAATACCACACTTTGTCTTCTCCAGCTATAACAAACCCCTTGCAGTTTACCTATCTTATCTTCCTCCACTTCTTTTTTTCCTTCTTTTTCTGCCAATCATCAATCCATCCTCGGAATAATTAAAATTAACCCGAATTCTATCTTCTTCTAAAGTTATAGTTTTTTATAGAGCGGACCGCTAAAAGATATTTCCTTTCCATAATCATGGGCTAAAGCCCAGAGAGCCAACCTTTCACCCACATCATCTTTATTCTTGGGATGTATATCCTCTTCATCACCAATATCATACGTCACGGCAATACCAGTATTCGGTATTTCTGTAACACAAGCCAATTGTGCCGCTCGGCAGAACTGCCAACCTTTTTCCAATCATTAGGATCATTAACCGGTTTGAGCCAGCTGGATAATTGTACGATATAAAAAAAGGGAACTCATATC
>VOFJ01002499.1_pt1 | contig 44931 bp, 101 predicted proteins | sample 5384081 | NCBI WGS metagenome assembly VOFJ01 (sample SAMN12384729, study PRJNA508395) | human gut metagenome | isolation source: healthy gut I | host: Homo sapiens
TGTTTTTTCTCCAATATTTTTGTAGTTTATTATTATATTTGGATTTACTACTACTTTTTGTATTATATACATATTTTACTTGTTAAGCTTTCATATGTTCCATTTCCCTAATTGGCCTTGTCCATTATATCCTACTGTATATACATTTTCCTTCTGCGTCTACCATTAATCCTGTTTGTCCTTCTGTTAGTGCCATTGTTAGTATATCTTTTTTTTTCTACTTCTGTTGCATAATATGCTCTTGTTGTGTTTCCTGTGAATAGTTGTCCATAGTCATTTCTTCCTATTACATACATTCCTTGTGGATTTCCTTCTGAGTCCTTCTTTCTTGATATAAATACTGAGTTTTCTCCTGCTGAAATATGTTTTGCATCTGATACATATTTGTTTGATGTGTTTTTGTATATACTGCTGTTGTTCTATCTGTTGAGCTTCCATCTCCTAATTGACTGTAATAATTGTATCCTACTCCTTCTACATATCCTCCTTCTGTTAACATATATGTATTATTACTTTTAGCTGATATTTCTTTTATTCCACTTATTGATGTCATTTGTTGTGGCAATGTTTGTAATGTTGTGTTTCCTATTCCTAATTGTCCATTTCCATTATATCCTGTTCCCCATACTTTTTCCTTCTGCATCTAGCATTACTATGTATTCTGCTCCTGATGATATTTGAATTATGTTTGATACTTTTTTTCATTTTTGTTGGATATAAAACAGGGTCATCTGATTTGCTTCCTTGTCCTAATTCTCCATATCTGTTACTTCCCCATCCATATACTTCTCCATTTGTTGTTAAGGCATATCCTGTATAATATCCTGTTGTTATTTGTACTATGTTTTCTAGGATTCCTTCTCCATTTGACCTTTTACTTGTGTGAATATTTTTCTTTCTTCTGTGCCTCCTGTTCCTAATTCTCCATATTGATTGTATCCTGTACTCCATACTGTTCCGTCTGCTCTTAATATTATTGTGATTATATGATGCTGCTAAATGTCTATTGCATCTGTTATTAGTTCTTCTTCTTTTTTGTTCCATCTTCTAAGATTTTTTTCTGCTTTTTGCCTGTGTTGGCTCTGTTCTTGCGTTTGTATCACCTAGTCCCTAATTGGCCATTTCCATTATATCCCCATGTCCATACTGTTCCATTTCAGCTTTTAATGCTGCATAATGGCAATTTCCTCCTACTACTTTTGGTTGTGCTTTGTTTTCTGAACCATTTACATTTACTCTTACTGCATTCAGATGTTTGTTTTTGTGTCATGTACTTTTTATGTATGTTGTTCCTATTCCTTCTGCTGTTACTGTTCCATCTTCTGCTACTGTTGCTACTTCTGAGTCTAGTGTTGAGAATTCATATGTGCTTCCTTCTACTTCGTCTCTTATTAAATTAAATCCTATTGTTGTTTTTACATTCTACTTTTTGATTGTTTTCTCCAATATTTTTGTAGTTTATTATATTTGATTTACTACTACTTTTTGTATTACTTTATACATTATATTTTACTTGTTAAGCTTTCATATGTTCCATTTCCTAATTGGCCTTGTCCATTATATCCTACTGTATATACATTTCCTTCTTCATCTACTATTAGTCCAGTACTGTTTTCTGTTAGTGCCATTGTTAATATATCTTTGTCTGTTTCTACTTCTTTTTGCATATGGTTGAGTTGTTGTGTTTTGTGTAAATAGTTGTCCATTTGAATTTTCTCCTATTACATACATTCCTTGTGATTTTCCATCTGTATCTTTTTTCTTGATATGTATGTTGAATTTCCTCCTGCTGCTATATGTTTTGCATTTGACACTATATATCCAGAAGTATTTTTTGTATATACTGCTGTTGTTCTATCTGTTGAGCTTCCATCTCCCATTTGAGATCTTGTAGAACTTCCTGCTGATAGTATATTTCCTCCTTCTGTTAACATTACTGAATGGTTTGTTCCTGCTGCTATTTCTTTTATTCCACTTACTGATACCATTTGCTGTGGTAATGTTTGTTGTTGCCTTATCTCCTGTTCCTAATTGTCCTGAACTATTGTATCCTGTTGCCCATACATTTCCATTTACGTCTAACATTATTGCATGGTTTTGCTCCTGCTGCTATTTGAATTATATTTGAGATTTTTTTTCATTTTTACTGGATATGTAACTGGATCTGTTGATTTATTTGCTTGTCCTAGTTCTCCATCATCATTGCTTCCCCATCCATATACTTCTCCATCTGATGTTACTGCATAACTTGTGCTATATCCAGCTGCTACTGATACTATATTTTCTAAATATTCTCCATTTTCATTTAGTTTTACTTTATGGAATGAGTTGCTATCTACTGTTGAACCATCACCCTAATTGACCATATTTGTTTTGTCCTGATGTCCATACTGTTCCGTCTGATTTTAATATTATTTGATTGTGATTGTATCCAGCTGCTATATCTATTACATTTTTCATATTTGTTTTTGTGTTGGCTCTAACCTATTGTTTGTATCTCCTAATCCTAGTTTCACCACTATTATTATATCCCCATGTATATACTGTTCCATTTCCTTTTTAGTGCTACATAATGGTGTCCTCCTCCTACAACTTTTGGCTGTGTTTTGTTTTTCCGCTCCATTTACATTTACTCTTACTGCATTCAGATATCTGTTTTTGTGTCATGTACTTTTATGTATGTTGTTCCTATTCCTGTTGCTGTTACTGTTCCATCTTTTGCTACTGTTGCCACTTCTTGGTCTAATGTTTTGTATTCATATGTACTTCCTTCAATGTTTTCTTTTTAATAAATTAAATCCTATTGTTGTTTTACATTCTACTTTTTGATTGTTTTCTCCAATATTTTTTGTAGTTTATTATATTTGGATTTACTACTACTTTTGTATTACTTATACATATTTTACTTGTTAAGCTTTCATATGTTCCATTTCCTAATTGGCCTTGTCCATTATATCCTACTGTATATACATTTCCTTCTGCGTCTACCATTAATCCTGTTTGTCCTTCTGTTAAGTGCCATTGTTAGTATATCTTTTTTCCTTTTTCTACTTCTGTTGCATAATATGCTCTTGTTGTGTTTCCTGTGAATAGTTGTCCATAGTCATTTCTTCCTATTACATACATTCCTTGTGGATTTCCTTCTGAGTCCTTCTTTCTTGATATAAATACTGAGTTTTCTCCTGCTGAAATATGTTTTGCATCTGATACATATTTGTTTGATGTGTTTTTTGTATATACTGCTGTTGTTCTATCTGTTGAGCTTCCATCTCCTAATTGACTGTAATAATTGTATCCTACTCCTTCTACATATCCTCCTTCTGTTAACATATATGTATTATTACTTTTTTTAGCTGATATTTCTTTTTATTCCACTTATTGATGTCATTTGTTGTGGCAATGTTTGTAATGTTGTGTTTCCTATTCCTAATTGTCCATTTCCATTATATCCTGTTCCCCCCATACTTTTCCTTCTGCATCTAGCATTACTATGTATTCTGCTCCTGATGATATTTGAAATTATGTTTGATACTTTTTTCATTTTGTTGGATATAAAACAGGGTCATCTGATTTGCTTCCTTGTCCTAATTCTCCATATCTGTTACTTCCCCATCCATATACTTCTCCATTTGTTGTTAAGGCATATCCTGTATAATATCCTGTTGTTATTTGTACTATGTTTTCTAGGATTCCTTCTCCATTTGACCTTTTACTTGTGTGAATATTTTTTCTTTCTTCTGTGTCTCCTGTTCCTAATTCTCCATATTGATTGTATCCTGTACTCCATACTGTTCCGTCTGCTCTTAATATTATTATTGTGATTATATGATGCTGCTATGTCTATTGCATCTGTTATTAGTTCTTCTTCTTTTGTTCCATCTTCTAAGATTTTTTCTGCTTTTGCCTGTGTTGGCTCTGTTCTTGCGTTTGTATCACCTAGTCCTAATTGGCCATTTCCATTATATCCCCATGTCCATACTGTTCCATTTCCTTTTTAATGCTGCATAATGGCAATTTTCCTCCTACTACTTTTTGGTTGTTTTTTGTTTTCTGAACCATTTACATTTACTTTTTACTGCATTCCATGAGTCTGTCGTTGTATCATGTACTTTTATGTTTGTAGTTCCTATTCCTGTTGCTGTTACTGTTCCTTGGTCATCTACTGTTGCTACTTCTGAATCTAATGTTTTAAATTCATATGTACTTCCTTCTATATTTTCTTTTATTAGATTAAATCCTATTGTTGTTTTTGCTAGTATTTTTTTTTCACTATTTTCTCCCACATTTTGATAGTTTATTATTTGGGATGTTACTTTTTACTTGTATATTGCTTATACATATTTTGTTTTTTGTATTTTCGTATATTCCGTTTCCTAATTGTCCTTGTCCATCATATCCCACTGTATATACATTTCCTTCTCCATCTACTATTAACGCTGTACTGTATTGTGTTGGTGCTATTTCTAACATGTCTAGGTTTTTTTCTACTTCTTTTGCATATGGTTGAGTTGTTGTGTTTTTGTGTGTAAATAGTTGTCCATAATTATTGTATCCTATTACATACATTCCTTGTGTTTTTCCTTCTGTATCCTTTTTTTCTTGATATGTATGTTGAGTCTCCTCCTGCTTTTTACATGTTTTGCATCTGATACTAAATTTCCTGATGTGTTTCTTACATATGTTGGTGTTGATATATTTGTTGAGTTTCCGTTTCCTAGTTGTGAGTTTGAATCATTTCCTACTGAATATACATATCCATTTTCTGCTAGCATTATTGAATGATTTGTTCCTGCTGCTATTTCTTTTACTCCACTTACTGATGTCATTTGTTTTGGTTGCACTTGTATATCTGTATTTCCTATTCTAATTGTCCTGAACTATTGTATCCTGTTGACCATACATTTCCATCTGCATCTAGCATTATTGCATGGTTTGCTCCTGCTGCTATTTGAATTATCTTTGATACTTTTTTTCATTTTTACTGGATATAGTTCATTTATCTCACTACTTTTGCTTCCTATTCCTAATTCTCCATCATCATTTCTTCCCCAACCATATACTTCTCCTTCTGCTGTTACTGCATAACTTGCAGTATACCCTGCTGCTATTGATACTATGTTCTCCAAGTAATCTCCATTTTCATTTAATTTTACTTGTTGAAATGTGTTTGTATTTTCTGTTGTTCCATTTCCTAATTGGCCATAGTTGTTTAGTCCTGTTGCCCATACTGTTCCATCTGCTTTTAACACTAATGTATGATCGGTTCCTGCTGCTATGTCTATTACAGCTTTCATGTTAGTTTGTGTTGGCTCTGTTCTATTGTTTGTATCTCCTAATCCTAATTGGCCACTGCCATTATATCCCCATGTATATACTGTTCCATTTCCTTTTAATGCTGCAAAATAGTATCCTCCTCCTACAACTTTTTGGCTGTGTTTCATTATTTTTTATTGTTACACTTACTTTTATTGCATTTGTTACTTCATTGTTTTGATCTTTTACTTTTATATATGTTGTTCCTTCTCCTACTGCTGTTATTACTCCATTTTCGTCCACTGTTGCCACTTCATTATCCATAGAGCTATACACTATGTCTTCATCTAATAATTTATTGGTTAAGAAACTTAGTCCTACTATTTCTGTGTGTTTTAATTGGTATTTATCTCCTTTTTGGTTTAAACTTATCATTCCATTTTCTGCTAAGCTTATTTTTTTGTTTTTGTAATATTTACTGGTTTGGTTGTATGTTCTGGTGCTCCTTGTCCAACTTGACCTTGTCCATCATATCCTACTGTCCATGTTCTTCCTTTTTCATCTATAATTAATCCTGTTTGATATGATATGTTTCTTGTACATGCCATTGCTAATACTTTTTGTCTGTTTGTGTTTGATATAGTGTTGTTCTTTTTTTGTTGTACTTTCTGTAAAGTTTTGTGCATGGTCTGCCGCTCCTGCTACATATATTCCGTTTTCTCCTGTCGTTACCATTAATAGTCTTCCTGCACTTGCTATGTGTTTTATTCCCTGATAATGAATATCCTGTTTTACTGTTTTTCATATATGTTGGAGATGTTATTGTTGTCGCTCCTCCTGTTCCTAATTGTCCATCTGAGTTTTCTCCTACTCCATATGCATATCCATCCTTTTGTAACATTAATGTATTATATTCTCCACATGCTATTTCCTTTACTTCTGATAATCCTTGCATTTCTCGTGGTGTAGATGTGTTTTCTTTGTTGTTATACACAAATCCTAATTGTGAGTCTGAGTTTCGTCCTGCAGCCCACACTGTTCCTTCTGCTGTTAATACTGCTGTGTGCAAATTTCCTGCTGCAATTTGCATTACATTTGTTACTTTTTATCATTTGAGATGGTGTTAAATCTTCTTTGCTTACAGTTGTTCCATCTCCATATTCTCCACAGTCATTTCTTCCCCATGACCATACAGTTCCATCTTTTTTCAATACATGCATTGTGTTTGAGCCTGCTGATATTTGTATTACATCTGTTAAATTTGGTACTTGTTTAAATTCTGATGAATTTGTTGTTGTTCCATCTCCTAGTTGTCCATATGTATTGTCTCCTGAAATCCATACTGTTCCATCTTTTTTTTAATATTGCTGTAAAATAATATCCTGCTGTTACATCTACTGCATCTTCTACTTTTTTGTTTTTGTTGGTTCTGTTCTATTTGTTTGATCTCCTGTTCCTAATTGTCCATTTCCATTATATCCCCATGTCCATACTGTTCCATCTGACTTTAATCCTACAAAATGGCTATATCCTCCTACTACTTTTGGATATGTTACTCCATCATCTGCATTTACATTTACTTTTACAGTTCCATAAATTTTGTTTGTACTGTCTATTATTTTTACATATGTTGTTCCTATTCCTACTGCTGTTATTTTGTTATCTTCTACTGTTACTACATCTGTGTCTAATGACTCATATGTTAAGTCTAATGTGAATTCTTTATTAATTAAATTTATTCCATATTCAAATTTTGGATCAATAATATATTTTGTTTCTCCTGCTTTTAAATTTTCTGCTGTTTCTTCTGTTGTAAATCTGTAATCACTTATACTGTATGCTTTTGTATTGTGGTGAGCTTGTTAATGAACCATCTCCCTAATTGGCCCAATCCTGCATATCCTATTGTGAATATTCTGCCTATGTTATCTACATAAGCTGTTGTTTGACTTCCCGTAGTTGTTGTCATAACTATTTTGTCTATGTTTTCACTGTTTTTTACTTTTGTGAATCTTGTGACTGTGCTTGTGTTTCCTTGTAGTAATTGTGCATATGAATTTTCTCCTACTACATATATTCCATTAGAATTTGTTATTGCTACTGATGTGTTACCTGCTGCATATATTTCTTTTACGTCCTTCATAGTGTTGTTTGAGCTATCTTTCATGTATACTAAATTTTTTCTTTGTGTACTTGAACCATCTGATAATTGATAATATCCATTATTTCCTGTAGCATACATATATCCATTGTCTGTTAATACTACTGTATGCATATATCCTGTTGCTACTTGCTTTATTCCTGTCATTTCTGATGTTCCATTTGTTGATTTCATTATTGTCCATGTTGTTATAGTTGAACTTGTTGTTTGTCCGATTCCAAGTTCTCCTTCACTGTTCCTTCCTGCTACATATGCTTTTTCCATCTTCTGTTAGTGCTATTGTATGGTAATAACTTGTTGAAATTTGTTTTTATGTTTGTTAATGTTGTTTTTACTGGTAACTTTTGGTCTTCAGTATTTGATATTCTAGTTGTCCTGAACCATTTTCTCCCCCATCCATATACTTCTCCATCATTTGTTATTGCAAACATTTGTATTGTCCTGCTGATATTGATTTTATGTTTGTTAAATATCCTGTTCCATCTTCATTTTTTACTTGTACAAATGTTGATTGACTTTCTGTACTTTCTATTCCTAATTGTCCATCACTGTTTAATCCTGCCATCCATACAGTTCCATCTTTTTTTAGCACTACTGTCACTTTGATATCCTGCTGCTATGTCTATTGCATCGTCTATTCCTAGATATGTTGGTCTTTTTGTATATGTTTGTGTTGTTTTGTCCTAGCTCTCCACTTCCATTGCTTCCCCATCCATATACTTTTCCATCTTGTGTTAATGCTATAAAATGATTTTGTACCTGCTACAATTTTTGCTTCTGTTGTTTTATTTTTTAAAGCTTCATTGTTAGCACTAGATATCGTTATACTTGTTTTTAACATAACTCTATCTTGTATATTTTTTATTAAATTCATTCCTTGATCTGTTGCTTAGACCGAATAATATTGCTGAAATTATTAGCAATATTACTGCTCCAAATATTAATTTTCTTTCTCCATTATTTTTTTCTTGTTTTTCCCATATCTGTACATTCCTTTCATTAGGCTTAAAGTTGTTGTTCTTTATTTTTTCGAGCTAGCATTTTCCTTTTTTTTCCTAAAGTAATATTATATATTAATTATATTATTTATTTTATTTTTATTTTCAACCTATCTTTTTATATATTACATATATATTATTTATATAAGAACTACGGAAAAGGGGTTTGAAAAACAAACCTCCTTTTTACATTTGTTTTATTTTTATATTACAGTTCTTCTTTTTTTGATTTCCTTTTTGCTAGGGATTGTCATATTTCGACATTTTATACTACTTTAGTTTTTTTTCAATTCTGCATTTAAATACAAGGACTATTTGGTAAAACTCATTTTAAAAATATATGAGATAAGTACGACAAATAGACTTGAAAACGTCATTTTTTAAAAATTTTGTTTTTTCCAAGTCTTTTTTGTCATTTTATCAATTTTTTTGCGCACAATTTAAAATTATATGGTATTGATTCTGTTATACCTTTTTATATAGCTATATAGTATGTACTTGTTTACTTTACAGGATACAACCGGTTACATATATATATCCTGTAATAGTAAACCTTCCATGTTTCTCTAAACTTGGCTGGGGAAACCTTGTTTAGTCTTCTTGCCTAAGTTTTATAGATGTATTCTTTTGAATCGTAATTTACTACGAAACTTTTTCTTTTTTGTCATGTACTGTAAGACTTACAGTTTTCTTATCTAATTTTTGCTGATTGATTTTGACAATACTATTTTGTATTCATCTTCTTTATATTTGTTATAATATTTATTCAAGTCTAATTCTCTATTGTCTTTTGTTAATCTTTCTTTTCCTACTAAGACTTTTTTCGTCTCCTTCTTCAATGTAAATCTTTACATTTTTTCTCTGCGTTTAGCTAATACAATTATGATAAATGCTAAAGCTATTAATACTAATAATGATCCTAATATATTTAACACTTCTTGAACTCTTTGTGTTCCTTTATCTTTTGGTGTATTATTATTTTGATTGTCATTTGTTCCTGATACCAATGATTCTTTGTTGTCTTCTTTGTGTGTTCTTATTATCTTCTTCTAATTTTGTTTCTTCATTGGCATTTTCTTCTGGCTCTGTTGATTCTTCAACTTTTTGTTATAATACTTGGTACACTTGGGGTAGTATTTGAAGTACTATTATTTTTATCTGATGTATTAGGTTTGTTGTCATCTGGTGTGTTTGGTTCGTCAGGATTTGTTGCTGGAACTTCTTCTTTTTACTAATATACTAAATTGTGTTGTAAATCCTTCATATGTTACTTTTTATTACTTGTATTCCTGCTTTATTTTTTGTCATATCCTGATACCATATCTGCTGTTATTTTGATTACTTGTGTTCCACTTTCTTTTACAACATTTAATGTTGCTCCTGTTAAGTCTAAATTTTCACCTTTTTTGTATTCTAGTTTATTAGGTAATGTCTTGATTGATATTCCTAATGTTCTGTCTTTTTACTGTTACACTATATTGATATGTCTTATTATTGAATGTTACTGTGATTTGTTTTGTACCTGGGGTTGTACTATCAAATCCACTTATCATACTATTTGTCAAATCATATTTGTTTCCTAGTTTTTCACTAGCGTATACTTTCTGTTATTGATCCTCCTGTTAAGTCTATTGTGTCACCTATTCTGTATTCTTTCTTTGTAGGTGCTACAAATTTTGTGTCTTTTATGTAGTCTTCTCCTACTGTTACTTTGAAATATCCTTCGTATTTTTTGTCATCGTCACTTGTGTATGTTACTTTTTAACATTTGTTGTCCAGGTGTTGTTTTACTATATCCTGTTACCATTTGACTTGTTAATGGAACTGTCTTTATTGTTCCATCTTCCATATAGATTTTTTACTGATCCACCTGACAAATTTAAGTTTTTCTCCATATTTGTAGTCTGTTTTTGTAGGTGCTATTACTTCAATATGGTTTATTGTATTTATTACTGCTACTTGGAATGTTTTTGTGTATGTTTTTCCATCCTTAACATATGTTACAGTTAGATTTTTTGTGCCTGGGGTTGTACTATCAAATCCACTTACCATACTATTTGTTAATGATATTGTGCTTCCATTTGCTCCACTTGCCATTTTTTTTTGTAATGCTTCCGCCTACTAAACTTAATGACTCTCCTATTTTATATTCATCTTTAGTTGGTGGTGTTAGTATTATGTCTGTTACATAATCTACTACATTTACAACTATTGTGAATTGTTTTTCCTTCGTAATTTATTGTTAATGTTTGACTTCCTAATTTGTTTGGATTATATCCACTTATCATTCCTGTTGTTACTGCAACTGTTGATATTTCTCCACTTTCTTTTGTTACTTTTAGTGCTAATCCACTCAAGTCTAGGTTTTCTCCATATTTGTAATTTGTTTTAAAGTTATTGTTTTCTAATGTTATTGTTTTTATTGAATCTTCTACTCTTACTCCAAATGTTTGTGTATGTACGTTATTTTCGTTATCTGTGTATGTTATTGTTACTGTTTGTGCTCCAACTTGTGTCTTGTTATATCCGCTTATCATACTTGGAGTTACAGCTATTGTAGTTGGTTCATTTGGTTTTGATGCCATTGTTATTGTTATTTTTTTGCATCTGATAAGTCTAATTCTTCATTATACTTATATGTTATTTTACTTGGTACTGTTATTACAACACTTGCTATATAATCTTTCACAGTTACATTAATTGTTCCAACTGTTGTTCCATTATATTCTACTGATACTGTTTGGTTTCCTAATTGTTGTTTATTATAATTTTTTATCATATCTTTCATTACTGGTACTGTTTGATCTCCACTTAATTTGTGTACTACTATTACTAAATTTGATACATCAAATTCCTCGTCATATTTATAGTCTGTTTTTTACTGTACCTGTTTGTTCTAATGTCATTCCTGTTATCGTATCATCTAATGTTACTTTTAAATTAGTTGTAAAGTTTTGTCCATTTGTGTAACTATCTGTGTCTGTATCTGTATATGTTACTGTTAAGTCTTGATCTTGAGTACTTGTTGCTGTATATCCTGATACCATGTTTTCTACTAGAACTTTGGGGTTTGCGCTCCAGCTTTGGCATATGTTACATATAGTATATTGATATATTATTGTTTTGTATCAACGAACTTAATGTATCATTATATTTTCTTCTGTTACACTTACTGGATTTACTGCTATTCCAGTTACATAGTCTTTAACATTTATCGTTAATGTTGTTTCTTGTCCTCCATATACAATCTTTATTACTTGATTTCCTGTCTTATCTGGATCGTATGTTCCTGGCTTTATCATATCATTTGTTACTGGTATTGTTGTTGTTCCACTTCCTTTTACTACATCTATTGTTACTCCTGTTAAATCAACATCTTCTCCGTACTTTGTAGCATTTGTTGGTTGTGTATTTACATTTATGTTTGATACTTCGTCTATTACTGTATATGTGTATGGTACTCTTAGTGTTATTCCATTTTCCGTATATTCTATATCTGAACTTCTTGGGGTTCCTGAAGTTTCTGTTGTTGTATCAAAGCTTGGTATCATACTTGATGTTACAGTTACATCTTCATCTTCTCCTGTTTGTCTATGTATTGTTATTATTATGTTATTATCCAATGCTTCATTTACATTGTAACTTGTTTTTGGTGTTCCTTTAATTGTTATTGACTGTACTTTGTTTACTATTTCTATGGGATAATGTATTGTTTCTGTTTTTCTATCTTCTGTATATGTTATTTTTAGTGTTTTTTGACAATTTGTTATTTGTATATTCTGATGCTGCTGGACTCATGTTTAATGGGCTTCCATCACTTTCTGTTATCATAGCTGCATCCATTGTTCTTGTTTCTTGTGTTCCATCTGTGAACACTACTGTTATTATTCCATCTGTTGCTATTGTTTCTCCATGTTCATATGTTGTTTTACTTGGTGCTGTTATTGCTATTGAACTTACTTCTTTACTTAATGTTACTTTTTAAGTTTGTTGTGAAGTTTTGTCCATTTTTGTGTAACTATCTGCGTCTGTATCTGTGTATGTTACTGTTAAGTTTTGATCTTTGTGTGCTTATTGCTGAATATCCTGATACCATGCTTTCTGCTAGAACTTCTGGAGTTTGTGCTCCAGCTTTGGCATATGTTACAGTATATTGAATATTATTTGCTTGTATCAATGAACTTAATGTATCATTGTATTTTCCTGTTACACTTACTGGGTTTATTGTTATTCCAGTTACATAGTCTTTAACATTTATTGTTAATGTTGTTTCTTGTCCTTCATATACAATCTTTATTACTTGATTTCCTGTTTTATCTGGATCGTATGTTCCTGCTTTTATCATGTCTTTTGTAACTGGTATTGTTGTTGTTCCACTTCCTTTTACTACATCTATTGTTACTCCTGTTAGGTCAATATCTTCTCCGTACTTTGTAGCATTTGTTGGTCCATTTTTTACACTTATACTTGTTACAGTATCTTTTACTGTATATACAAATGTTGTTGTTTTTTGTTATTCCGTTTTCTGTGTATGTTATTGTTGCTGTTCTTGTTCCCTCTGTTGCTGTACTGAAGTTTGTTAACATACTATTTGTTACTGTTATTTGCTTCTGGTACTCAGATGCTCTTGTTACTAATATTGATAATCCGGGTTGTAATTGATCATTTATATTATATTGAGATTGTGCTGTTCCTTGAATAGCAATTTGTTTTTACATCATTTATTATATCAATTGTGTAATTTTCTTGTTTTTGTATTCCGTCTTCTTGATATTTTATTAATAATGTTTTACTTTCTTTGTTTGTGTCTCCATATGTTGATGGTGCCATGTTTACAGGACTTCCATCACTTTCTGTTATCATGCTTACATCTAATTCTTTTGTCTTGTGTCGTTCCATCTACATATGTTACTTCTATTTTTCCTCCTGTAACGTCTAATGTCTCTCCATGATTATACGTTGTTTTTTGTTGGAGTTGTTATATTTATACTTCTTACTCCATTTTGTACTGTTATATTAAATGTTGTTGTTTTTTTTCTTCATAAGTAACTGTTACTTCTTTTGTTCCTTGGCTTGTTGTTAATGTACTTAAATTTGTTAGAGTTTACTCCATTATCTGTTAGTGCTACTATTTCTGTGTTTCCTGCTTTTTCTTGTTACTTTGATTGCCCCTCCTGCTAACTTGTATGATGTATCTCCTATGTTATATGTTGTATTCGTTGGATTTGTTGACATCTCTATTTTGTTTACAACATTTTTTTATTTTGATTGGATAATTTACTGTTCCTGTTACACTGTCTTCTTTATATTTGATTACTAATGTTTTTGATACTTCATTATTTACGTAATCAGATGCTGTTGAGCCATATTTACTAAACTTCCGCTACTTTTTTTTTACCATATCAGCTGTTATTTGTTTTGTTTGTGTTGTTCCATCTTCATATGCTACTTCTATCTCTCCACCTGTAAAATCTAACGAATCTCCATGTTCATATTCTGTTTTTGTTGGTGGTGTAATTGTTATTGTTTTTGCTGGGTTCGTAACTTCTACTTCATATGTCATTGTTATTGGATCTTTGTATTTGTGCCCCATCTGACAATGTATATGTAAATGTATATGATATTGTTAATGTTTGTACCCCCTAACTGTGTTTTGTTATATCCTGTTACCATGCTTGTTGTTAGATTTACATTTGATACTGTTCCATTTGCCCAGTTTACTTTTTATTCTTCCTCCAGTTACATCTAGGTCTTCATTATATTTGTAGTCTACTTTTGTTGGTTCTGTTAGAGTTGTTTCTTTAACATAGTTATATGCTTCTACATCTATTGTTTCTGATGCTGTTTTGTTGTTTATTGTTACTGTTAAGTTTTGTTTACTTCCTGTTTGTGTATTATCAAATGCTGATACTGTTGCACTTCCATCTGGTAAGTTTATATTAGTTGTATCTCCACTTTCCAATGTTACCTTTACTGTTGCTCCTGTTATGTCTAATGTTTCTCCATATTTGAATACTGTTTTGTTTGGCTGTGTCACCACATTTATACTAGCTATTTTGTCATTTACTATTATTGTTTGTTGTGCTGTTTTTTCCATCATATGTGAATTTTATTACCTGTGTTCCTCTTACTTCTACATCACTACTTCCTGATGTCTTTGTAAAGTTTGGTGAATTTATATTTGCTGTTGTTTCACTTATCGTTAATCCTGGTGTTGTACTTGATATTGTTGTTGTTGATCCACTTTTTGTTACAGCTGATAATGTTAATCCTGCAAAATTTAATGTATCTCCATGATCATATTCTCCCCTGTGTCATTGGTGTCGCCACTAATAATGATTGAATTGGGTCTGTTACTGTTATATTAAAACTTGTCTCTTGTCCTTTATAATCTAACTTTTACAATTGGATTATTCACATCTGCTGGTGAACCTGTTGCTATTGATACTGATGGATCTATCATATCTACATATTCTGTTGAGTTGTCATCATATGTTACTTTGATTACTCCTCCTGTTAAATCTATTGTATCTCCATGTTCATATGCTGTTGTTGTTGGATTTGTTTTTACTGATATTGATGCTATTTGTTTTTCTGCGTTTGTAAAATCCTTTCGTCGCTAATGGCAAATCTTTACTTATTCTTATTCCTGATTCATTTGTGTAATTTACTTTTAATCCTGTTGGTAATCCTGCTCCTGATGGTACCAATGTAAATAGGTCTGATGGTAAACTATTTTCATCTACTGAACTATCTAATTTAAATGATAGCTTTAATATTGGATAGTATACCGAATATCCTTGTCCATTTACATCTATTGCATCATCTCCTACTTGCCCTGGAATGTATCCATTGTCTGCTATATCTGTTCCTCCTGATGGCTCTGTTGCAAGGAAATGAAATTGATTTGTATTTCTGTCATAGTTTTTCACTTGTAATGTTCCTAAGAAGTAATCGCTTTGAGACATTATCATTCCTAGTGATGTTGTTGCTGCTCCTGTGTTTTTTTTGTTACATGGTGTTATTTTACTTGTATCTATTTTAAATTGGAAGTCGAATCCATTTAAGACAGCTTCTGTTACTGCAGCTATTTCTACTGTTAGTATTTTTGTTTGATCCTTTTGTTGTTACTCCTAAGTTGTTTAATATGATTGGGTCATCTCCTAATACTCCTGTTGCTGCATTTGATATGTTATTAAATAATATACTGTATGGTGAAAACATATTTAATATCATTACCAATAATGTTATAAGTGCCACCTTTTTTCTCTTTTTTTTCATATCTTCTTCTCCTTCTTTACATTTTTTTATTTTTCTTTTTTGTATTTTTTACTTTTTGTTTTTGTGCAATTGGGGTTATTAGCATTTTTTCATTATCCTGTGTAATCTTGTATTGTTATTGTTTTATATAGGTTTTGTTACTACACTTACCATATCATCTAATGATACAACGTCTTTTTTGTCCAAAGTCATATTGTTCTAAATATGTACTATCTCCCATATTTGCTCCCATACTATTTACTATTTCTATCGTATCATTTAAATCTATTATTCCGCTTCTGTCCGCATCTCCCTCATATAGAATCTTTGTTCCTAAATCTATTTCATCATTTTTCGTTTATTGTCATTTTGGTTGTTATGTCTGCTAAAAATCCTTTTCTTTCTATATAAAAATCGTATTCTCCTGGAATCGCATATATTTCATAGTTTTCCATCATTATCTGATTTTTGTTTTTTTTCTATTTGTTTATTATCTACATCATCTAATGAAAGATTTCCTGGTATAATATCATCCCAATTTACTTGTCCTTGCTTATATATTCTTATGTCTGCTATAAACTTCATTTCTATCCCATACGATTCATACATACTTTCTTTTTAGTCCATCTCTAGCTGTACTTTTCCTTTTATTTTTCCATATGGTCTTTTTTTATATGTATTTTTATATATTTTTTCTCTGTTACTCCGTCTTCTGCAGTTACCGTAATTTCTACTATTGTGTCTTCTTCTCCCTAATTGGTTCAGTGTTATTTTTTCTGGAAGTTCTTGACTTATTTGTTTTTCTTCATATATTATGTTTCCATTATTGTCTCTTTCTGCTTTTCCATCATCATCTCTTTTGGGATATTTTATTTTTTTTTTATTGTTGAGTTTGCATCTTCTGCTTGTATATTTAAGTCTACTGTATCTACATATTCTAGTATTTTTTTTGTTTCATATTCTAATGTTTCTTTTCAAATATTGATTTAAATCATATTTTCTGTAGTCTTCATTTTCATCATTTCCATTACTTATCTCTATTTTGGATAAGTTTGCATTTTTGATGTCAAATCTAATGTAAATTCAAATAATGACTGTGCTTGATAGATGTTTGCTTCACTTGTTACTACTTTTTATTCCTGTTGTTGGTGATGTGCTTCCTGTTTTTAATTTAATATCATCTGTAGTTATTGCTGTTTCATCTTCCATTTGAAAACTTATTTTTTCCTATTATAGCTTCGTCTGTTACTTCTACTATTGGTTCATTTACTGTTTCTTCTTTATAATATTCATTTGTTCCTGTTCTTTCATCTTCTCCTAATATTGAATACACCATTCTTAATTCGCCTTGTTGTTCCCTCTACTTCTAACATATCCATATTTTTTTCAAATCCATTTACATATGTGAAATTACTTGGTATGTCATCTGCATCATTTACGTCTATTGCTGTATTTGTTTCTATATCCGAAGGTGTTAATAAATAAAGCAGTATCATATTGTAATCTTAAATCTATTCCCTTAAAGTTTAATTTTCGTATTCTTACTTCTATTATTAGTTGTTTTTTCCCGTTTACTATTTCTTGTGATATTGCTCTATATTCTATTTTTTGGTCACTTGTTGGTTCTAGAGTACTTGCATATGCTTTTTCTATTGGCATACTCACTATTGTTACCATTGCTATTGCTATTATTATTAAAACATGTTTTAATGCTTCTTTTAGGGCTTCTTGTAGCATTGCATTTCCTCCTTTTCCTGACTTCTTTTTATATAAAATCGGCTTTCTTTGTATTTTTTCTTTGTTTTATTACTTTTTTACCCTATCTTATTTTCTTATAATTCTAATTTATCTTATTTTGTCGTTTAGAGTCAATTTATGTCTATATGCATTTACGATTCTACTTTTTTACGGCTCTTCTTTCTTAACTACCTTTTTTGTCATTTTCTTTTACATCTTTGTTACATTTATTTTATCTTTTACTATTTTCCTTAGGGATCTTGCTTTTCCTACTTTCACATAATAAGATTTAGCTGAATTACTATTTGTAAAAATATATGTTTTTTAAAGCCAAAAAAGCTAATATGGATTGTTTTCCACTTTAGCTCCTTTGCTTTTTTATTCTTCTATTGGTATACTGTTTACCCTTGTTATTTTATTATCTTTTATTCTTACTTCTACAGTATTCTCTTTTGCCGATATATAATAATAGTATTCTCCTTTTTTTTTATCTTTAATACCTCTAGATTTTTCTTTTTTTTGTTTTTCTCCTAGTTCTTTAAACTTCTCTTGTGCTACTTTTTACTGCTTTTTTGCTCTTTCTTTTTTATCTTCTTCGTCTTCTTGTTTCTTCTCTGTTATTCCTACCAACTTTAATACCTGTCCATTAAATGTATGTTGACTTTTTGTCTAGTATTAACATTGCTATAAATATTGCTATTATAGCTATAACTACTATTACTGCATTTCTAATTCCTTTTTTACCTTTATTTGTTTAATTTTAGTTATTCTGTTTCTGCTTCTTTCTGTTTTCTCCGTATCTGTTTTTATTTCTTCTTTCTGACTTTCTATTACAATTTTTTCTTCTTTTTTTTTCATCCATCTTTAGTTTCTCCTTTTTTTTTTTATTTTACCTATTTTTCTCTTTTTTTATTCAATTTTGATGAATAATATATGCATTTATATTTCTTCTCCTCTGTATCTTAGCTCTTTCCAGTTTGCCTTTTTTATTTTATATCACATTTGAATTTTTTTTTCAATAATTTTATATCAATCAATTTAAAAATACTAGAACTTAAATTTACCACACAAAAAACAACAGTTTATATTTACTGTTGCTTTTTAAATCTTCTTTCTTATTATTAGTCATCAAATCTTCTCTCCAAATTGACAAACTTAGCATAACTTCCAAGCCATAACAATTCAACAGTTCCTGTCGAACCACCTCTATGTTTTGCAATAATAATTTCTGCAATATCCTTTTTTTCTCACTATCTTGATTATAATAATCATCTCTATATAAAAAACATAACGATATCGGCATCTTGTTCTATAGCTCCAGATTCCCTTAAATCTGAAAGCATTGGTCTATGATCAGGACGTTGTTCAGCAGCTCTTGATAATTGTGATAATGCAATTACTGGAACATCTAGCTCTTTTGCTAATATCTTTAATGAACGACTAATTTCAGAGATTTCCTGTTCACGACTTCCCCTCTTTTATTAGAACCTTGAATCAATTGTAAATAATCAATAACTACCATTCCAATATTTTTTCTAACTTTAACTTTCTACATTTCGCCCTAATTTCCGTAATATTAATACCTGGTGTATCATCAATAAAAATTTCACAGCCTCTGACAAAGGTCCTATTGCTCCAGCAAGTTTTGTCCAGTCATCTTCTTCTAATTTTCCAGTTCTTACTTTGTTACTGTCTACCATAGATTCACTACACAATATTCTGTTTACTAATTGTTCTTTTTTGACATTTCCAGACTAAATACTGCTACTGGGACATTTGCTTTCACTGCAGCATTTGTTGCAATATTTAATGCAAAAAGCTGTTTTTCCCATAGCTGGTCTTGCTGCAATTAAAATTAATTCCGATCCATGAAATCCTGCTGTTCTATAGTCTAACTCTGTGAATCCAGATGGAACACCTGTAATATGTTGTTTTCTATTATATAATTCCTCTAATTTTGTAAAACTTTCTACCAAAAACATCTTTTATTGGTGCATATCCTTTTTGATTTTTTTCTTGCATTATATTAAAAGATTTTCTTTTTCTGCACCTTCCATAATATCTTCAACATCTTCTGTTGGACTATACCCTAATTCTATTATTTCATTTTGCTGTTTTTATTAATCTTCTTAAAGTTGATTTTTCTTCTACTATCTTGATATATTTCATTGCATTAGCAGTTGTTGGAACCTTTTCTGGTAATTCTGCTAAATATTCTAATCCACCTACTTGTTCAAATTTTCCCATTGATTCAAGCTCTGATTTTACTGTAATAATATCAATTGGCTCTGCACGATTATATAAATTTAAAATTGCTGTATAAATTGCTTTATTATCTTCTCTGTAAAAATCCTCTTCTTTTTAGTATCTCTATTGCTGATATGACAGCATCTCTATCAGTAAGCATACTACCAATAATTGCTTGTTCTGCTTCCAAATCATGTGGTGGTACTTTTTCCTAATTCCATTTTAATTCCCCCAAATATTCTGAACATTGTTTTTCAAACTCAAAATATCTTAATTTTGAATCTATTTACTTATTACATCAATTTTTAAATTTCCTATTACTCCTTCGTATAACTTTATTGTTAGTGTTCTAACACCTAATGTTTTTATTGTCTCTTTTAGTTCTATTTTTTTTTTTTATCTACTTCTATTTTATATTCTTCTTTCAATAAATCTGAAACTTCTTTTTGCTGAAACTCCACCAAATATTTTTTCCATTTTCTCCAGCTTTTACTGGAATTTTTAATAATATTTTAGAAAGTTTTTTTCTGCTATTTTTTTTTTGCTTCTTCTTTTTCTTGTGATTTCTTATATGCATTAGAATCTTTTTTTTTGCCTTTAATTTACTCATATTCTCAGCATTTGCTTCTACTGCTAAATTTTTAGGAAATAAAAAATTTCTTGCATATCCATCTGATGCATTAATAACTTCATCTTTTTTTCCTACCCCTTTAATATCTGCTTTTTAATATTACCTTCATATTATCACGCCTTTCTATCGTTTCTTATTTTTACAACATATATAACGTTTTTCAAGGAAAAAATCAAAAAGTACAGAAGTTTCTCTGTACTTTTATTATGTTACAACAATTATTTCAAATGCCACATACATTTATTCCTTCGGGATTACTATCAATATTAGACAAATCTATAACATTCTTTTTAAAGTTACTATTGGTCTTATTGTTCCTGATAAATCTCTTTCTATAAAATTACCATCCAAATCATAACATACTCCAGCATTTCCTATGTAAACATTTTGACCATACACATAGCTAACACAAAAATCATACGTACTTTCCGTATTTATACTGCGAGAAGCAAGCCAATAATTATTTCCAAATAAGATTTCCGATATATCCTGGTTTGCCATTTTATCTTTTGTATATGAATACTCTGTATTTTTTTACATTTTTTTAATTGTGCCAATTTTGATATTCCTGTTATATTATCTCCTTTGTTAATATCTATAGTTGGGAATTTAATATTTTCTGTTGGTTTCGTAGTATCTCCATAATTACTATTTATTATAGTCCCATCACTATATTTCATCTGACCATTTTTCTTCATATACACCAGCTATTTTATTAATATCTTCTACTGTTATACTTCTTGCCCCTGTTCCTTCTATTTTACCTGTAACTAATGTATCTAATGGACCTCCTACTGTATAATTTCCTCCTTTTTGTTATATCAGCACCATATCCATACCCAAATATTTTACATGCCTCATTTAACTCTTGCTCTGCATATAAATATCCTCTAGCGCCTCTTAAAACGAACTCCGAATTTGTATCAAATGTTTTTTATAACATTTTCTGATATCAATTCTACTGTACCATTTTTATACTTAAAACCCTCCATTTTGTGTCCGCCGTTGCTTTAAAGGTTTGTTCAGTCTTTCCATTTCCGTGCTCTGACGCAGTTCAATAGGTGATGTATAACTCAACTTACTTTCTTCTACTTTTGTTCCATCTTTGCTCGCTATTGTTGGATTATAATCCACATAGTCTCCTACTTTCACATAATCTTCAACTTTTAAATTATTCACAGCTTTTTTGGTACTCGTTCTCCATATCTTCGTCACTAGCTTTATATTGTTTAGCTATTTGTGATACTTCTTATTTTAGTCAATAGTTTATTAGACATTGCAAAATAAAAAACTTCATTTATAAGTCCTACTAAAAAAACAACATAGCTGACAATACCATTACTGTAATAACCCTTTTTCGCTTTTTTCTGAATTTTTTTTTATTATATTCATTAAAAATAGCTCCTATCTTTTGTTAATTTTTCTATTTCTGAAAAAATATTCATTGATTCGGTTTATTAATTCTTGTTTGTTTCTTCTATCGTCATTCCTTCTACTTGAGCACCAGCTAAGTGATATGACCTCCACCACCTAATTTTTCTGTGCATGTCACCTATAGAACAATCACTAATGCAAATTTTGTCTCCTGTGTATTTCCTAGAACAAAAGATGCAGTTATGCTAATCGTTTAATAGTCATCGGCGCTTTTTTTACTAAATTAAACTAGCTTCTTTTTTGATGTTTTATCATAAATTGATATTGCTATCGTAGTATTTTATCCGCTCTTTTCACAATATCAACTATTGTATTAAAACTTTTAAGTCGCTTTGGAACCATTTTCTTTGCTCTAATAATATCTACTCACATCTACGAAATATGCTGCTGCTTCAAAATGTTCTAACACCTGTTTTAAAAAGTAAAGTTTTTGTATCCATCATTATTCCTGCATATAAACTCTCTGCTTCAATTGTTTTTCAAATTGATTTTAGTTTCTGCATATTGTAATAGCTCTGTTACTAATTCTGCAGCAGAAGAAGCATAAACTTCTTGGAACATAAGAGTAGCATTTTCAATGTAATCTGCACTTCTCCTATGATGGTCAACAATCACAATTTTTTTTGACTTCTTTTAATAATTTGGTGCATCTACATAATTAACCTTATGAGTATCTACAACTACTAACAAAAGTATCTTCATCTACGTTCTCCATTGCTACTTCTTTATTTATAATAACATCTTCATATTCTGAATCTTTATCTAATTCTCTATTAAAAAGGCTTTCAATGCTGGAACATCTTCACTTTACAATATATGCATTAGTATCTAAAAGTTTTTTTGCTTAAACGATAAATTCCCATACAAGAACCTATACTATCCATATCTGATTATTATGACCCATAATCATAACTTTTTTTGATTCTTTTTATTAGATTTCTAGAGCATGTGCTACCACTCTGGCTTTTACCTTTGTTCTTTTTTCTGCTTCTTTCAGCTCTTCCTCAAAAATTTATATATTTCATTTTCTCTTATAACTGCTTGATCTCCACCACGTCCTAATACTACATCCATAGCACCTTGTGCTGATTCATATTTTTTTTGTTTATCTGTTAAACCTTCGTTTGATACTGCTATACTTAAAGTAAATTGTACCTTTTTTTTGTATCAATTTCCTTTATTTTGTCTAATATACTAAATTTATCTTCTTTTTAAAGTTTCTAAATATCTTTGTTCAAATAAGTAAACATATCTATCTCTGTCTGATTTAATTAGCACTCCATTTTGTTAACTTTGCCCAGTCATACATCTTTTTTTATCAATTTCTGCTGTTACAATTGGTTTTTTCACTTTGCATCTAAGCCTCTTATCGTTTCTTCATAGTTATCTACCATGATAATTCCAACACAAACTTTTGAATCTTTATATTCTTTTGAAGTTTTACATTTTTCAGTATCATCTATAAAAATAAAATTAATATATTCCTTTTTGCCTTTTTATCCTCTGTCTTTGTTTTTAAAATCTACATATCTTCCTATTATTTTATAGATTCTATTTCCCTATAGTAATTTGTCTTACAATATCTCTATTTTTCTTATCTTCTCTTCTCTATATCACTTCTTAGTTCTATGCTTAAATCATTCATATATGAATTAATATCAACATCCATAAATTCTGAATTAAATTTTGAACTTTTTCCATATTATGTTTCCATCAGTCTCCATTATAATAAGAGGGAAAGGCGAATTAATTAAGCTTGTCTTAGCTGCTGAGAATCTACTGTTAAAAGTTAGATCTTTTTAATGTCTCTGATATTTCACTTTTTCTCTTTCGATTTGCATAATAAGTATATCAACTATTGCTAAATATACTATAATACTACTAGGTATTATTAATTTATTGTTTTCAACACACATAATAATTAATAAAACTAAAATAATTGCTAAATAAATTTTAGTTCTAGATATGAATGTTTCAAATACTTTTCTATTATTATTTTGCATAAATTTCTCCTTATACTTATTCTATTATATTTTACTAGCAATAGCATATTTGTCAACAAAATCAATAGTTGAGTTTTTTATTCCTAAACACAGTTCATTAAGAAATGATTATGTTGTCCAAGCATTGGTTCCAACTATAACACTTTAAATTTTTATTTAATGTCTTTTCATTTCATTCAAAAAAGAAAATCTAATACAAGAAAAACCAAGGCGCTTTCACTCAAGCTCAAAATTATTATTATATGAATTTAAACTTTTCGAATGTAATTGGGTATTCTTAGAATTTCTTAGATAATTTAATGGAAAATGTTCGCGTCGAGCTTTAGCTCGGTTAAGTGAAAGGGTGCCATTAAATTATTTTAGAAATTCTTAGATTATGTATTGAACTGAGAAAAGTTTAAATTCATATAATAATAATTTTGCCCGTGAACATTACTCATTTTCTTGTAAAAATATTTTCTATTTTTTCATTCCAATCAAACGTCATTAAATAAAATTTAAGTGTTATAGTTGAAGCAATACTTGACATCATAATCATTTCTTAATGAACTGTAACTTATACCTAATCAAAAATGTTACCGTCAATAAAAAATAGTTATTAGATTTAAAAACCCTAATAACTATTCTTTATATATTTTTTATGCATTTTGTTCAGAAGTTGTCTCAACACTTTCTTCAATACCATCTGTTGTCTCTTCTAATTCCTTTTCTGTATTAATATGAATATTTTGATATTTTTTGCATACCTGTTCCAGCAGGGATTAATTTACCAATAATAACATTTTCTTTTAATCCTACTAAATCATCTACCTTTCCTTTAATAGCTGCTTCTGTTAATACTCTTGTTGTCTCTTGGAAAGATGCTGCAGATAAAGAAACTATCTGTTGCAAGAGTATGAAGCTTTTGTAATTCCAAAGTAAAGCTCTCTTACCTGTTGCTGGACGTTTTCCTTGAGCTATTGCTTCATTATTTTATCTTCAAATTCATACATATCTATTAATGAACCAGGGAACATATCAGTATCAGCATTATCTTCAACTCTAACTTTCTTAAGCATTTGTCTACCAATTACCTCAATATGTTTTATCATTAATATCAACACCTTGGTTTCTATAAACTTTTGTACTTTGAAATCAAGTATTCATATACCCCCTTCTGGTCCTTTAATTTCTAAGATTTCAGCTGGATTGATAGATCCTTCAATTAATGGTTCTCCTGCTTCTACCATATCTCCATCTTTTACTTTCATTTTTGAACCAAATGGTATTACATAAGATTTAGAATTATCTTTTGAAGTTTACAACTACTTCTTTCTTCTTCTTTGTTTCTTTTTTAATTTTTACTTTACCATCAATTTCAGATATAATAGCAAGACCCTTTGGCTTTCTAGCTTCAAATAATTCTTCAACCCTAGGTAAACCTTGAGTAATATCTGCTACCAGCAACACCACCAGAGTGAATTGTTCTCATTGTAAGCTGTGTACCAGGCTCACCAATAGATTGAGCTGCAATGATACCATAGATTCTCCTATAGAAACTAAGTCTCTTCTTGCCAATCCCATACCCATAACATTTTTTGACATACACCATGTTTTGAACGGCATCCCTAAAACAGAACGTACTTTAACTTTTTCAATTCCTGCTTCAACAATTTTATTTGCTATTTCATCTGTAATCATTGTATCTTTATCCACAATTAATTCATTTGTTTGTGGATTTAATTACATCTTTTACAGGATATCTTCCTACTAATCTTTCTTGCATTTTTTCAATAATTTGATTTCCATCTTTAATATCATAAACTATGATACCTTCTTTCTGTTCCACAGTCATGTTCACGAACAATAATATCTTGTGAAACATCAACTAATCTTCTTGTCAAGTATCCAGAGTTCTGCTGTTCTAAGAGCTGTATCAGAAAGTCCTTTACGAGCTCCATGGGCTGAAATGAAGTATTCCAATGCATCTAACCCTTCTGCAAATGAAGATTTAATTGGTATTTCAACTGTTTTACCTGTTGTACTTGCTATTAATCCACGAATACCTGCAATTTGTCTTAATTTGGTTCATATTACCACGGGCTCCAGATTTAACCATCATATAAATTGGGTTTAATTCGTCAAAATTATCTTCCATATATTTACTTACTTTTTAGTTGTATCTTCCCACACATTAATAACAGCGTTATATCTTTCGTCGTTTGTAATTAAACCACGTGCATATTGTTTTCTTATTGTTTCTACTTTTCATCAGCCTCTTTTAATAATCCTTTTTAGCTTCTGGCACTTTTACGTCATCCATTGAGAATGTTATACCAGCTAAAGTAGAATATTTAAATCCTAATGCTTTAATATAATCAATTACTTCTTGCAGATTCTATTAAACCATGAATACTAATAACCTTTTCAATAATTTGCCCCATAGATTTTTTTCATAACTGGGAAACTAATTTCATATTGAATGGGTCTTTTTCTCTATCAATAAATCCTAAATCTTGAGGAATTCCTTGATTGAATATAATTCTACCTACACTAGTCTCTATTTTTCCTGTTTTAATTTCTCCATCAATTTTTGATACTCTTACAAAGATTTTAGCATGAATTCCAACATCATGGTTTTCAAATGCCATAATTGCTTCATCTTGGATCTTTAAAGTATTTTCCTTCACCTTTTTCGCCATCTATCACCATTGTTAATAATAACTTCCAAAAAATCATATCTAGTCTTGGTACAGCAACTGGTTTACCATCTTGTGGCTTTAACAAGTTATTTGTTGAAAGCATTAAATATCTTGATTTCTGCCTGTGCTTCTGGTGATAATGGTAAGTGAACTGCCATTTGGTCACCATCAAAGTCAGCATTAAATGCTTCACAAACTAATGGGTGAAGCTTAATTGCTCTTCCTTCTACAAGTACTGGTTCGAAACTTTGAATACCAAGTCTATGTAGTGTTGGAGCACGGTTTAACATAACTGGATGATCTTTTTATAACTTCTTCTAATATTCCCCATACTTCTGGTCTTAATCTTTTCGACCATTCTCTTAGCATTTTTTTATATTTTGAGCAATTCCACGACCTACTAATTCTCTCATTACAAATGGTTTAAATAATTCAACAGCCATTTCCTTTGGAAGTCCACATTGATATATTTTTTAGTTCTGGTCCTACTACGATAACAGAACGTCCAGAATAATCAACACGTTTTCCAAGTAAGTTTTGACGGAATCTACCTTGTTTTCCTTTTTTAACATATCTGATAAAGATTTTAATGGTCTATTTCCTGCTCCAGTTACTGGTCTTCCACGTCTTCCATTATCAATTAATGCATCTACAGATTCTTGTAACATTCTCTTTTCGTTTCTTACAATAATTTCTGGTGCACCTAATTCTAATAATCTTTTTTAATCTGTTATTTCTATTAATAACTCTTCTATATAAGTCATTTAAATCTGATGTTGCAAATCTACCACCATCTAATTGAACCATTGGTCTTAATTCTGGTGGAATAACTGGAACAACATTCATAACCATCCATTCTGGTCTATTTCCAGATATTCTAAATGCTTCTACTGTATCTAATCTTTTTACAAGTTTAACTCTTTTTTGTTCACTAGCTGTTTCTAATTCTTTTCTAATTTGTTTTGATAATTTTTCAAGGTCAATTTGTTCTAATAATTCTCTTAAAGCTTCTGCTCCCATTTTTGCCTTAAAAGAACCTCTACCATATTTTTTTTCTTCTGCTTCATGATATTCTTTTTTCATTTAACACTTGACATTTTTTCTAATCCTGAAGTTCCTTTATCTACAACTATATAAGATGCAAAATAAATTATTTTTTCAAGGTTTCTTGGTGAAACATCTAACATTAATGCTATTCTACTTGGAATACCTTTAAAATACCATATATGAGCTACTGGTGCTGCAAGTTCAATATGTCCCATTCTCTCACGTCTAACTTTTGATTTTGTAACTTCTACACCACATCTATCACATACAATCCCTTTATATCTTACTCTTTTATACTTACCACAGTGACATTCCCAATCTTTTTTGTTGGTCCAAAGATTCTTTCACAAAACAAACCATCTCTTTCTGGTTTTAATGTTCTATAGTTTATAGTTTCAGGTTTTTTTACTTCACCTTTTTGACCATTCTCTTATTTTTTCATCTGATGCCACTCCTATTTTTAGCTTATTAAAAATATCTAATTCGTCCACTATTTTTCCCCCTAGACTTTTTATAATATTTTTTGATTTTAAACATAAAATAAGTCTATCCACCGCTCTTGCTTACAATTCCATCCTGTCGCTTATTTTATGTTTAAAATCTATTAAATTAATTTAAATCTAAACTGATTATTTTTATTAGATATCATCATTATTTAAATCATCATTAAATAATAATTCGTCTCCTTCATCATCTAGTCCTTCAAACAATTCATCACTATCTTCATTTAAAGATTCTTCATTGTCCTCTTCTTCGCCATAACCATCTAGGTCACCGTCTGCAATAACTTCCTCTTCAGCTAATATCTTTTTTTATCTTGATTTGGATCATATTCTATTCCTTCTTCGATATTTTCTTTTAGTTCTAATTCTTGATTATCTTCTGAATATAATCTTACATCTAGTCCTAAAGATTGTAATTCTTTTACAAGAACTTTAAAGCTTTCTGGAACTCCTGGTTCTGGAACATTTTCGCCTTTTACTATTGCTTCATATGTCTTAACACGTCCTACAACATCATCAGATTTAACTGTTAACATTTCTTGTAAAGTATAAGCTGCACCATATGCCTCTAATGCCCAAACTTCCATTTCTCCAAAACGCTGTCCACCAAATTGTGCTTTTCCTCCTAAAGGTTGTTGTGTTACTAATGAGTATGGTCCTGTTGAACGAGCATGTATCTTATCATCTACTAAGTGATGTAGTTTTAACATATACATTACTCCTACTGTAATTGGGCTTGCAAATGGATCTCCTGTTCTACCATCATATAAAGTCATTTTTCCATCTTCGCTCATTCCAGCTTTTGCTAATAATTCTTTTTTACATCTTCCTCTGTTGCACCATCAAATACTGGTGTAGAAATTTTCCATCCTAATGCCTTTGCTGCGCCACCTAAGTGAACCTCTAAAACTTGACCTAAGTTCATACGAGAAGGAACACCTAATGGGTTTAATAAAATATCAATTGGTGTACCATCTGGCATAAATCGCATATCTTCTTCTGGTAAAACTCTTGAAATAACACCTTTGTTACCATGACGTCCTGCCATTTTATCTCCAACAAAGAAATCTTTTTTTTTTGTTGCAATATAACATCTAATAATTTGGTTAACACCCGGTCCTAATTCGTCTGAATTATCTCTAGTAAATATTTTAACATCAACTATTGTTCCAGCTTCTCCATGTGGTACTCTTTAAAGATGTGTCTCTAACTTCTCTTGCTTTTTCTCCAAAGATAGCTCTTAATAATCTTTTCTTCTGCTGTTAATTCAGTCTCTCCCTTTGGTGTAACTTTACCAACCAAAATATCTCCTGGTCTAACTTCAGCACCGATTCTAATAGTTCCATTTTCATCTAAGTCTTTTAATGAATCATCACCAACGTTTGGAATGTCTCTTGTAATTTCTTCTGCTCCTAATTTAGTATCACGACATTCACAATCATATTCTTCAATGTGAATTGATGTAAATACATCTTCTTTTACTAATCTTTCATTAATTAATATAGCATCTTCGTAATTGTATCCTTCCCATGTTGAGAATGCTACTAATACGTTTTTACCAAGTGCCATTTCTCCATTTTGTGTAGCTGGTCCATCAGCAATGGCATCTCCCTTTTAACTTTTTTCACCTTTTTTTACAATTGGCTTTTGGTTAATACAAGTTCCACTGTTTGTTCTTTTAAATTTACGTAATTTATGTACAACTGTTTTTCCATTTTTATATTTAACAGTTATTGAATCACATGTTACTTTTTTTCAATTACTCCATCATCTTCTGCTAATACTAAAATTCCTGAATCTTTTGCTGCTCTATATTCTATACCTGTTCCTACAATTGGGCTTTCTGTAATCATAAGAGGTACTGCTTGACGTTGCATGTTTGTCCCATCAAGGCTCTCTTAGCATCATCATGCTCTAAGAAAGGAATCATTGCTGCTGCAACAGAAACTAATTGTTTTGGTGATACATCTACATATTGTACTTTTATCGCTATCTACTTCAATAACCTCGTTTTAAATCTAACTCTAATACGTGGATGTACAAATTTTCCATCTTCATTAACTGGTTCTGATGCTTGAGCAATAATATAGTTATCTTCTACATCTGCACTCATATACTCAACAATATCTGTTAATTTATGTGTTTCTGGATACACCTTTCTATATGGTGTTTCAATAAACCATATTCATTAATTTGTGCAAATGAAGAAAGTGCTGAAATAAGTCCAATGTTTGGTCCTTCTGGAGATTCTATAGGACATAATCTACCATAGTGTGTATAATGAACGTCACGTACTTCAAATCCTGCTCTTTCTCTTGTTAATCCTCCAGGTCCTAAAGCTGAAATTTTTCTTTTATGTGTTAATTCTGATAATGGGTTTGTTTCGATCCATAAATTGTGATAATTGTGAACTTCCAAAGAATTCTCTAATTGCTGATGTGATTGGTTTTGTATTAATTAATGTTTGTGGTGTAACTACATCTAAATCTTGAATTGTCATTCTTTCACGAACAACTCTTTTCTAATCTTGTTAAACCAATTTAAATTGGTTTTGTAATAATTCACCAACACAACGAATTCTACGGTTTGCTAAATGGTCAATATCATCTGGTTTTCCTAATCCATGTGAAAGATTTAATAAATAGTTAATAGAAGCTATCATATCTTCTGTTGTAATATGTTTTGGTACTAATTCATCCATTCTTTCTTCTAAAGCTTTTACTAATTCTTCTTCAGATGTATTGTCTATAATGTTTTTAAAAACATTATAATTTACTAATTCTTTTTTATATGTAATTTACTTAAGTCAACTGTTGGTAATACTTTGTGGATATTGCATGTAGAGTTTCCTATAATTTTCTTACTTTTTATCTCCAAACCATAATATCTACAATGTTAATTCCTGAATCTTGAATTTCTTCTGCTACTTCTTCAGAATAATTTCCCCTGCTTGTACAAAACTTCTCCTGTTTCACTATCTACTATATCATTTGCAGATACTTTATCTTTAATTCTTGTAGCTAATGCTAATTTTTTGATTAAATTTATATCTACCAACCTAAAGCTATTAAATCATAACGTTTATTATCATAAAATAATCCATTAAATAAATTTCTTGCAGCATCAACTGTTGGAAGTTCTCCTGGTCTTAATTTTTTGTAAATTTCAATTAAGGCTTCATCTTGATCTTTAATAGTGCTCTTTTTTATTGTTGCTTTTAGCATTTCTTCTTTTTACCAAATAAATCTATTATTTGGCTATCTGTTGCTATACCAATTGCTCTAAGCAATGTGGTTACTGGAACTTTTCTTGTTCTATCAACACGTACCCAGAATATATCATTACCATCTGTTTCATATTCTAGCCATGCTCCTCTTAATGGCATAACTGTAGAATTGTATGTTCTTTTTCCTGTTTTTGTATCAAATTCTTCTCCATAATAACAACCTGGTGAACGTACTAATTGGCTTACTACTACTCTTTCTGCACCATTAATTACGAAGGTTCCACTATCTGTCATAAAGTGGGAAATCACCTAAGTAAATTTCTTGTTCTTTAATTTCACCTGTTTCACGGTTAATTAATCTTACTTTTACATGTAATCTTGTAGAATATGTAGCATCTTTTTTCTTTTTGCTTCTTCAACTGAGTATTTTTTTTTTTTCCTCCATGTAATAATCGAAAAATTCAAGAACTAAATTTCCAGAATAATCTTCAATTGGTGAAATATCTTTTAATACTTCTCCCTAATCCTTCTTCTATAAACCAGTCATATGAGTCTTTTGCACTTTGATTGGGTTTGGCATTTCAATATAATCGCCAACTTTTGCGAAATCTTTACGAGAGGCTTTCTCGTATTTAACTTCTTTAATTTTCAAAAAAATCACCCCATAAAATGTATTTAAGCAGAAATAAATTTATTTTATTTTAAAAGAAGTCCCTCTCAAATGATAATTTGCTTACTAAGTTTTTAAAATGTCTGCTTTTACATATTAAAATTACTTAGGGCTCATTACATTTAATTCCTCTTCTTTTTAATTTTAAACTTTTGAATTGTAAATTAGTTTGATATCAAAAATAAAATTTTTATAAACGGCAACAAAAGAGCTGTTGAAAATCTTTTGATTTTTCAACTGGCTCTAGTGTTTCTTTATCTTTTACTTTTTTGTTAATATTTTTTTATTTTAATCATTCTTTATTCTTATTTTTTAACTTTTTTAGGGCATATTTATTATATGAATCTTTAATATGATATCACATTCTACTCATTAATGTCAAGCTTTTTAACACTTTTATCATTATTGTTTTTCTTTATCAGATCCTTCTATATTTACATTTAACTCATTCGTATCTTTAATCGCTGTATCAGTATCTTCTATTTTTTCAATATTGGCAGTTACTATTATTTCTATATCTTCTTTTTATCTTTTCTATTTCATAAATTACTTCTCCATCAACTTCTTCTCCTGTAAGCTCTATCTCTTCACCTAATTTTTTTTACTTTTTACAATAATATCTGATATTTCATAACCTTCAACTGCTTGTATTTTAAATTTATATGTATCACCATATTTTTTTATTCCATCTTTTGAGGAGTTCTGTACATCAATAATTTTTTATATTTTGTGGTACATTTTTTCTCTATTTTATATACATTATCATCTAAATAATGTATATTTTTTGCAATACTTTTTCTTAATATCTCATCAAAATTAACCTTTTGCTTTTTCTTGTGCCACATAAATATTTTCTATATTATCTGATCCATAAAAAGCATTTTCGTTTATATTTGTTACAGTAGATGGTATGTATACTGTTTTTAGGCTTGTACATCTCGCAAAATATTCCTGAACATAGACTTGTTACTCCTTCCTTTATTTTCACTTCTTCTAAGCTAGTTGCTCTGTCAAACCCACTATACATACCTCTCATTTCTTTTACATTTATGTATTTCAAGTTTTTTACATCCATAATATGCACATGAAGCATAACCACTGCCTTCATAATCGCCAGTATTTATCAAAGATATACAATTAGCAAATGCTCCCTCTCCCAAATAAGATATTTTTCCTATTAATCTCTTTTTTTATCTTTATGCAATTTAAAAAAAGCATAATAAGATATTGATATACCTTTTTTGTCCAACATATAACTTTCCATCAAATCCGTACAATTTTGAAAAGCATTTTTGACCTATACTTGATAACTCTTCTGGAATAACTAAATCTCCTGTAAAATCCACTACAATTAGTAAACGCTCCAGTTGCTATATATTCTACTTTTCCTAAATTTAATTTTCCATTAAACTTATCACAATTAATAAATGCTTCCCAATTTATTCGAGTAACACTATTAGGTATGGTTAAATTTCCTATAAAAAGTGTGAATTTGAAAATGCACATGCTTCTATACTTTCTATTCCTTCTTCTAAAACCAATGGAATCTCACTTGTACATCTTTCAAAAGCATGTTCTGATATCTTTTTTAATACTACCTGGCACTGTTAATGTTCCTTTTAATTTTGAGCACCCCATAAAAGCATACTCTTCTATTTCTGTAACTGTATTTGGAATTTCTACTTTTAGTATTTTTCCCTGGCAAGCATCTTATCAATATTGTTTTATTTTTATTATATATAATTCCATCTTCGATTGTAAAAATATGGATTATCTTGTGATATAGTAACTGTCTCTAAGTTATTACATCCATAAAATGCCTTTTCTGTAATATGATATACTGTTGATGGTATATGAACAGATTTTAAATTTTCAGCTCCTAAAAATGTATAATCTCCAATTTGTCCTACTCCTTCTTCTATTACAAAGCTAACAATATCTTTATCTTTAATATGACTTTCTACAAATCCACTACTAATTTTAGTTTCATAAAATGCTCCTGCTCCTATGAATTCCATAGTTCCAAGTATATTAACTTTTTCTAAATTACTACAACTTGAAAAATGCACCTGAACCAATTCTAGTAAAATTTTTTGGAATCGTTATTTCCGTCAAACTTTGGCACTTACTAAATGAATTAGCTCCTATACTATATTTTCCATCATATTCTTCTGATACATCTAATATTGTAATATCAGATAATTTTATACAAGAATAAAAAGCATTATCTCCCTATACCTAATGCACCACCTAATAATTGTACCCCCTCTTCTAAATTACTACATTGGTAAAAAGTATTATCTTTTATTTCTATTGGATTAGATATACTCACTTTTTTTAAGCTAGAACAATTAGAAAAATGCACCTTTTCAATATTTGTAACTGCATTAGGAATATTAATATCTTGTAATTTATCGCATCTCGAAAAAAGAATAATCCTTTATTTCTTTTAAATTATCGAACAATTTTTACACTTGTTAAATTATTACACCCTGAAAACACATCTTCTCCCATATATGTAACACTGTTTGGTAATTCTATACTAGTCAATCCTGTGCAATCATCAAATGCATAATCTCCAATATATACTACAGTATCTGGTATTTCTATGTTAACTAAGTTCTTTTTATTTTCAAAACATCGTGCAACTATTGAAATCGTTCCTTCCTTTATTACTATATTGGTATTTTTTCAGGCATTTTTCTCCTTTATAGCTATATAAAATATTATTTATATATAGCTCTCCATAAGGTTTTTTTATCATACCAAATAGTACTATCAAAAGCATATTTTCCTATTTCTGTTACTGTATCTGGTATCGTTATATTATCTAAGTTAGAACAATCATAAAATGCATAGCAACCTATACTAGTTACTTTATTTGGTATCTTTATACTTGTCAAACTTTCACATCCATCAAATGCCTGGTTAGCTATTTTAGTGAAAGCACTATCTTTATCAAATTCTATACTTACTATATGACTGCAGGACATGAATGCACCATACACAATTTCTTTAACAGTCTTTGGAATTGCTACATTTTTCAAATTCTTATTTCCATCAAATGCATTATCTTGAATTTTAGTTAATGGATATCCATTTAAGTATGATGGTATATATAAATTTTCTTGTATTTCTCCCGATTCATATTTTATTTCTACTATCTCATCATTTTCTAAAGTATAATCCCATGTTATTTTATTTTCATCTGTAACTTTTCCAGTATATGCATTAACTTGGTCACTTCTTAAAAACATACAAGCAACAGCAACTATACTTAATAATATTATCTTTTTTTACTTTTGGTTTCATATTACTTATTCCCTCCTTTCCTTCTTTTTACTTATTATTATTACATTTATAGAAATAGCTATAATTAATACTATTATTACTGCAATTATATAGTCTCCTGTATGCGGATTTATTATATTACTTATTTTATTAGTAGTATTATCTGTTTCTTTTACATTATTTGAAGGTTTATTATCATTTGAAATATTCGTATCATTATTATCATCTTTTTGGTCTGTATTATCTGTATTATCTTTTATTTTCTTCATCTTTTTTTTATCTGTATCATCTGGTTTTTTTCACTTCTTCTTTTTTGCATAATAATATTTTACTATTATTGCCTCTTCTTCAAATTGACCTTTTGCATTTTGTGGAATAGGTTCAACTAAAACATAATCTTTTATGTCTTTTGGAATTGCAACATATTCTTCTCCAACTTCGCCTTCTTTTTATTTGTTCTTCTGATATTTCTTGATTTGTTTCTTTTCAAGATATTTTATTATAACTTTTGATTTTATTTTTTCAAACTCAACAGTTATATTTTTATTTTCTTTAATGTTTTTCTAATTTGTCTATAACTACTATTCCCTCATCATTCGCATTAATTTCTATTTCTTTTTCATTTATTTTTTTTTTCGAAATTTTATATCCACTATATGGTACAATTTCTATTTTCTTTTTTGAATCTTCTCCATGTTTCACTATTTCGTATGCATCTTTCCCCTGTCCTGATATAGTTCCACCATCATTTATAACATTAGTTTTTACGATATACTCTTTTAATTTATAATAATATACTACATTTATTTCTGAGCTATCTAAACTATCTAAAATTGTACCACTTCTATTTTCTGGTTCTTTAAATAATTCATATCCATCTGGTATATTATCCATTCCCTGAGTCTCATATTCTTCCCCTATATTTTTATATTGTATATTATCATCCTGCATATACTCATTTGTTTCCATATTAATATAACTAGTTACTATTTTTACTGGATTCTCATTATAATAATATGTTACTTGTGTTGTTTCATTTGTTATTTTTCCGGTGGCATTTACTGGTAATTTTTCAGTATTTAAGCTATAATTTGCAATATATTCTTAGGATTCGTCACATATTTATCATTAATATTTCCTCTTATTATTTGCTTATCAGCAACTTCTTCTGTTGTGTCAGTTTTATAATGATTTACAATTATTTCTCCCATTTTAGATTCTTCTATAAATGTCGCATATACATTTTTATTTTGTGTAACATTCTTAAACAATGGAATCTTTACACTATTATCTTCTTCCTCAGAAAAATTAATATTTTTTCGCCATTAACTGATATACTTAAAACTCTATACCCATCATTTGGAGTAACAACAATTTCTTTTTGTTTGCATCTTTTTCCATGTTTTACTTTTTTCATATAAAAAATCTTCACTTCCGCTTATCTTTCCATTTTCTCCACATGCTGTAGTTATTTCATATTCCTTTAAAGAATTATATACTTTTATTTCTGTTTTTTGTGGTATAGATGCTGCCCCTTTGTTTATTTCTAATAAAGTTGTTGCACTTATTCTTTCTGAGTTCAATTCTATTGGTATTAATATTTCATCATTATTTGTTACTGTTACATTTTTAATTGATTTTCTATATGAATAGTAATCACTATCATAATTCACGATTTTTTTATTGAATTCATATTTACTTTCCAATTCAAACTCAGGTGAATATTTATATATACTTTTTTCTCCTTGAATCACATAACTTCCATCTTTCAATTTCAATATTCCATATAATCTTCCTACATTCCAATGTGATATATCTTCAGTTTCTACTTCTTTAATCCATTCTAATTCACCTTGTTTTACTATGCCCAGCAATTACTGCTGATATTGAATCATCACCTCTTGCTGCATTTGTATATACTCCATATTCTGCTCTTTCTTGAGTTGTTCCTACAAATAGATATCCTCCATCATTATCTATACAACCATCCTCAAGTACATTAACTGAACTATAATATCCATGTGCTGTTTTTCCAAGTTTCTTTACCCATAACAAATCTAGATTTTTATCAAGTTTTAATATCCATCCTCCCTCATACTGCGAATTCGTAGAATAAACTATAAAATTGCCATTATTATCCTCCATTATCTTTGCACATTCTACACCATTAATTTCTCCTCCAGTGAAAAATTCTTTTTTTGTCCAATATAATCTCCTTGTAAAGTATATTTAAAAATCCCAATTGTAGGTCTTGAACTACCTCCTTGTTGAGCAGATTCTATTGTATCATTATAAGAATTTTTTTCCAACTGCAACCATGATATAATTATCTTTGCTTATTATAATATTTCCAGCATTTCCTTTAGCAGGAACAATTTGATTCCACTCACTTTCTCCTTTATAATTAAATTTACTTAAAACTATCATTTTTTTTTTTCATCATCATGCGAATAACCTTTACTAGCAAGTGCAATATACCCCCATCATTAAGTTGTATTACTTGATTATAAGAACAATAATAATTACCAATTGATTCATCAATTAATTCATTACTTTTCTCCCATTCAACCTCAAACTGTGAATTGTATTTAGTAATTTTTTCTACCACACACTCCTACATATCCGCCATCATTTGTTTGACTCATACTTGTCTGCTTAATATCTGAATATTCAGCTTTTATAGTTATTTCACTTTCTCCTTTTTTGGCTTTCATCAATCCCAAAATAATATGTATGTTCTTCTAAACTTCCTAAATAGTAACCTTCAAGAGCCTGAACTTCTATTACTTTTTATATAATCCTGACTCTAAGCTTTCTTGAATTCGTCCTTCTTCATCTGTTTCAAGAACTCTATATTTTACTTTGTTTATAAATTCTTCTTTTCCAACAACTTGTCCATTAATATTTTTAGCCTCTGATAAACTCTCACTTCCATCTTCATTTTTTTTTTTTCAACTTTATATATAGCAAATTTTACTCCTTTTTAATAGTTTTCCAGTCTCTTCATCTTCTTTTTATTATCTCAAATGTTTTTTCATTATCCATTTGAACATAAACTATATTATTTACTACATTTGGTTCTTGTTTGAAATTACCTTGTGTCACTGCAAATTTTAAATTTCCATCATTATCTTTAGTTGCAATAAACTTTATTTCTTGTTCATTTAATACATATCCTTTAGCAGCTTCTATTTCTTTTATTGTGTATTCATATCCTGCATACAAAGTTAGTTCAATTTCTCCATTTTTATCTGTCAAGTATTCTTTTCCTTCCTCCGGAAACCATTTACCTTTAATATTAAACTTAGTATTTGGTACTACATTATCACTATTTTTTGATATTTAGTCAAATTAAGCGTATACGCATCTTCTTTTTCATTTTCTAAAACTGTTGATAATACTGGAACTTTTCCACTCTCTTTATTAATACTAATTTCCTTGAATTTGTTATCTAAGTCATATGCTATATATTGTTTGTTATTGCTTTGAACTTTAAATCTTATTTCTTCATTTATTTTTATATCCTTCAGCATATATTTTTTTTTAAAGTATAAATTTCATTTTGGTATAATCCTGATATATACACACTTCCATCGTTTAGAGTTTGTATTATTACTCCATTTTCTGAAATTCCTTTACCTTTTAATAAAAACTTAACATTACCAATCTTATTTTGAGTTTCTGTTTCTGTTTTTACTAAATTTAAAGCATATTTAACTTTGTTTTCTAATGATAATTTAACTAGATTTTGTTCATTTATAACTTCCTGTTCCTTAAATTCTCCAGCTACATTTTCTATACTTAAAGTTCCATCATTAGCATTTACTTTTATCTTTCTTTCAGTAGAATCACATTCATAATTTGATGTAACATTAGTTTTTGTTTATCTTATACTCTTTTTCTACATATAAATTTTTGATTTTTAAATTACCATTTTCGTCTGTTGTTCCAATTATGTTTCTCTTTTCCATCTGATATATTATATGTAACACCTTTAACAGTTTCTGCTGTAAATTCTTCATAATCTGTTATATCTAAATTATATTTTTTAGCAACTAGAATTCTAATTTATTTGTTTCAACTCTTTGATATAACTTTCCTTCATTAGTATCTAAGTTGAAATATACCGCATGTGTTGAATAAGAATTTTGATTATATTCTACATTATCTGGCAAATTTATTTCATATACAAATGAATATTTATCACCAATTTTTAAAACCAATTGGCTTAAATCAATAAAATATGATTTTATTTTTGAAAAAATCACTAGGACTCTCAACCCATTCATTATTACTATCTTTTAAATCTCTTGTTACATTATCTTTTTCCGAATAATATATTTTCACCTTATCTTTTTTAATTCTTCTGAATTTCTATTCCTTTCAGAAAACATAGATGTAGAATAATCAGATCCCATATTATTTCCATCTATTACATATGTATTATCTCTAAATGGTAGTTTTCCAACTATTACAACATCTCTTATATCACCACCTGAATAATTATTAAATATTTTTATTTCTATTTTCTGAGTTTTGCTCAAGTCACTTTTGTCTATTTCTAGATTTTCTGACTCTTTTTGCTATCGCATTGCCATTTTCGTCAATAATATTCTCTGTAGTAATTAAATTGTTAGGTGCCATAATATTTACACCTGTTTTTGCATATGCAACTACATCATTTGTATCTCCATTGTTATTAATATCATAAATATCTGATTTCGTATGGTCTACCTCATATACTTCATTTTCTGGATTACTTGCATATACTTCTATATTATAATTGTCAGTTTTAGTCATAGGGTCACATCTTATAGTCATATATAAACTAATTGCAAAGTTTATTGGTTTTTCATTTTTTGAGTATCTATTTGTATATAGATATTTCCATCTTGCTCATATTTTGCTATATTTTGATATATTTACATTAGAACTATTAGTTCTTATTTCGTCTATATTAGCATTTACTATCTGAGAAGGTAATTTCACTAAAAATTTACCATCTTTCCAACTTTGTACGCAATTATTGTTTTGCTTCTATATCTATGGGCAAATTTGATTTTCTACTTGGCTAGAAATATTCTCTTTTATTAGTTGACACACTTATAATAGAAGAAGGAGTTTTAAAATCAGTAACAGCGCTGTCGCATGTACAGTATTATTACATATTGCTGTACTGTAATTATAAATATAATTATATTTAAGTAATTCTTCTTTAGTTATAGAATTACTTAATGCTAATGAATCTATCTTTTTCATATTATTAACCTTAATGTTTCCATTTTCACCAGGTTGAACACTACTAGTTTCTATCCTTATAATCTTAACGTCATCTGAATAATAATATTTTTCATCCCAATTGCTCTTATAAAATGTTTTTTTTATTAATTCATTCGTTTCATTATTGTATAATTTTATTGTTCCATTTTCTCCTAATAGACTTTTTGTATATCTCCTGAAAAATATATTCCCACATTCTTTATACAATTTGTTTCCATACTACCTAGAGTATCTGATTGCTCTTGTTTTATCACTATTACATCATCCTGAGTATTTTTTCATTCGTAATATCTGCCATGTTACTTCATATGTATCATCTTTTATATCTTGTACCCCTTTGTAAACATCTAATAAATTTTTTCTTATTTAATTTTTTCATTTACACTTAAACTATATGCATATTCTCTTGTTTCTACTTCCGAGAAATATAATATTGCTGAATTTCTCTTTCAGCAGTATTACTTTTCACTATTCCATCTTCATATAAATTCAAATTATTATATGCCTCATAATAAGCTGATACTGGAATATTTATATATAATTTCCATCTTCCATACTTGAAATTGCTTCTTGCGGATATTGTACCTCAAGTTGGAAAATATAATTTCTCTCTTTATTGGATTTTCTATTGTTCCATCTGAATATATTTGACTTGATCTTTCTATATGAAATTCCCTTTGTATCTTTATCATATTCACCATTTTGAACAGAAACTTCAATAGGTGAATATCCATTTAATTGTGGAATTGTCCCTTGTACGCACAATTTTGAAAGACTAATTTTTTCTCTGCAAATCAGACACTTCTACATTTTTCAACTTTTAATACTCTTTTATTCTTTATTAACATATTTTTGAGACACCTCATTCATATTAGCAGTTACATCACCATACCAATCTACTGTTAAAAACACATCTTTCTTTATTTCTTGTTCTTCTCCTTTGCTGTTTACATATGTCCCTTCTAAAGTTATTTTATTATCTTTTCTTGAATAATTATTTATATTTCCAGATTGTATTGCATATGCTTTTGTTGAAGAATACTTATAATCTCCACTTAAAATTAACCCTTGTATTAGTGCATTAGTTCCTTCTTTTATTTCTCGTAAATCTATAGAGTTTACATTAGATGAAAATATACCATTAATTACATTATCTGCAACTAATGAAGTTGATAAAAAAGTTCTTTTTCCATCTATTTTTATTTTTTGCATCCTTTAACGTTCCCTCTGAATTTACATTGTTGCATATACAAAGTGTCTTGACTTCCAATTTCTTTTACAAGTACCTCTAAGTTTTTTCTGCTTTTTCCATCTCCATCTAAATCTTTTAAAAACATAAGCATCAAACTTAACAAAATCACTTTGTGTTTTATCGTCATCTTCTTCAACTTGAGTATATGATTTAGCTACCTTCATTTCTGCTTCATTTATATTTTTAGAATTTTTTTACACACATACTCAATATAATACTGATTAAAGTAATAATCATAAGTACGACTATTAAAATTATTTTTGCTTTTTTTATTTTCAGCTTTAAATTTAAATTTTTTAACATATTTCTCCCCTAATGACACTATTATCTTATTTAATTATTTCATAATAAAAAAAGCTTTTCAATATTACTATTTTTATACTTTTTTAGCTTTCTTACGGATACTATCTCTCACTAACTTATTACTTTTCTATTTCTTTTATTTAACATTATTGTAATAAAAATTATACCTAATCTTTATTAATCCTTTATAGCCGTAGCAATTTATCAAACTATTAAAAAATATTGAGACAGAAAATTTGAATTTCTTCTATTCAATATCAATTTTTATCTCTCATACATTATCTAACACTTTACATATAAATTCATCAAGATTTATATATCCAAAGTTATTATTTCAAAATGCACCAATAGCACCAAACACTTCCTGCAGATAGCCCCATTATAATTCCAGCTAAACAACAACTCCCACCAGGCAACTGCAATAACACTCTTTTTAAAATCCATATCTAAAGGCTTTGCTGCAAGTGTTCCAAGCTCCTGTTCCAGGAAGTGGTATACCTACAAAAAAGGAACAATGCCCAATATAATCCTTTCCTGCTTTTTTCTTGCCAATTTCTTTTCCGCCTTTTTCGCCTTTTTTTCTAAACAAAATTTAAAGATTTTCCGATAATTTTTGTCTGCTCCCATACTAAAACTTTTCTAGCAAAGAAAAGATAATAGGTACGAAGACGGCTTATTTCCCTATAATACAAATTATATAAAGTGGTATTATTGGAAGTGCATCTATAAAATTACTTAGTCCTACTGGAACTGCTCCTGTAATTCAATTAACGGTACCATTGATATAAAAAATACTAATAAATATTTTTTTAGCATATAACTTCTCCTTTTCATTTTTTTTATTAATTTTAATAAAATAATATTTTATACATGATAAATACTATACATGATAACTCACAAAAAACAAGTACATTAAATATATTTTTTTTATCTTTCATTTCCATCTTTTTCTGTAATGCTTTGTTCTTTGTTTTTTCGACTCAAGACCCCACTTAACTCGTTGTATATTTTCATTCAACAACTCTGCTATATCTACTTCACTTTTTCCCTCTTTATGCATTATCTTAACTTTCATTATTCAACTCTTTTTGTTTATTTACCTCTTTAATTGCATCAACAGTATATAAATGTAAGTTCTCTGCTATTTGTTCTACACTCATTCCATTTTTTTAGATATTTCATAATATTATAACTTAATTCTTGTTCTTCAATTCCAGACATAATCTTTTCTCGTCATTTTTGTTTGGCAATTCATAGTATATCTCTCTTACAATCGCCTTTGCATTTGTAAAATCTACTTAATTGCACATATATTTGTATTAGATCTTCAATTTCTCCACGATTTGGCTTTACGATAATTCTTTATAATTATTCTATTTTCTTAATCTTTTTAATTCTTCTTTTGTCATATTCTTCTCACTCATAATCTTCTTTTTTTATTTCTAATAATTTTTTTGACGTCTTACTAACTATCATCTTTTCTTTAACTTCTTTTTTCCCTCTTTAATTATTTTTGAAGTGCTATTAACTTTCCTCACTTGAACATTAAGTCTTCTACTATCCTCATTCCCTATTTTTTCTGTTTTCTTAGAAATTTCTCTTTTTTACTTTTTTTCAATTATTTCTGTAACTTCTTGGTGGCGTTATATTTACCGTAATAGCTATTTCGCTTATCTTCATTCCTCTCACATACATATTAATAATGAATCTTTTTTCTGTTATATCATTTCTCATAAAATCTTCCTCATATCTAATATTTTTAATATGATTTACTACTTTCGATTTCTGTTTCTTTCTTTTTTTAATTTTCTCTGCCAATTTAAAATCTATACATAGTCTTCTACTAGTATTCTAACAACTGCACTAACTGGCACTGCTAGAAACATTCCTAACATTCCAAAATAAGCTCCTCCAACTGTTATCGCAAATATAACTAATAATGGACTTACTTTTAATGATTGTCCCACAATTTTAGGATTAATAATATTAGCATCAATTTGTTGTAATATGATAACTACAATCAACATCCAAATTGCTTGTGTTAATCCTCCTGTTATTAAGGTTATAACTGCAGATATTGCAACAGCAATGATAGCACCTACATATGGTATCATATTAAATAGTCCTATAAAAAATCCTAATAATGGTGCATATTTTATTCCCATTATTGTCATCGCTATAGTTACTAATATTCCAACCACTATTGCATCTAAAAACTGACTTGCTATAAATTTAAAGAATATTTCATTTGAATTGTTAAAATATTTATCAATATTTTTATATGTTCTATCTTTAAAAATTGCACAAGCAAATTTCTTTTAAAAAAGCCTAATATTTCATCTCTTTCTGATAAGATATAAACTGATACAATTACTGCTACAAATATATCAAATATACTTGTTACTGCATTAACTGCTCCTATAGCATATTGTGAAGCCAATCATGTCTAAATTAAAATATTGTTTAATATTTATATTTTGTATATTAGTTATTACATCTTGAGCCCAATCACCCTTTTTAATATTGAATCTGATGGTAAAATTGTTATAATTATTTATTATTATCTCGAAAATATCTTTTGCATATTATTTACTAAGTCCTTTATACTTTCTATTACAACTGGTAAAATAACACTAACTAATATAATAATTAATATTGCTACAATAAAGTATCACTTATTAACCACTCATTCCTCTTGCATTTTTCTTTATAAATTTTCTTTTGATTTTTGTACTTTTGCGTAAAAGTTTTCAACTCAGGTTGGGACATTCGGGACATTGACTTATCATTTTCCAGTTTTAGAAATAAGCATATATTTTGTAGCGCTTTTCTTCATACTGGCCGCTTACTCTGTTTTCTCTGTACGATATAGCAAAAGACATCCTGTGATCGAGCGCATTAAAACAATGGAGTAAATTTTCCTTTATCAGAAAAATTGTGTTTTCTGCAACAAA